>Ga0080006_1131301_pt1 | contig 98599 bp, 84 predicted proteins | sample RS3BMetagenome_FD_69209 | JGI IMG/M metagenome (GOLD analysis project Ga0080006, IMG submission 69209) | Ferric oxide microbial mat and aquatic microbial communities from Rainbow Spring, Yellowstone National Park, USA - RS3B (SPADES... ... | reverse complement strand
TCGCGATGAACTGGGTCTACGTAGGCCTTCTCCAGTGCGGCGCGCAGCATCTGAACGTCTGCCGCTGCGTAGATGTCGGTGGTGTTAACACTGGCATGCCCGAGGAAGTCCTTGATGTACGAGAGGGGCATCCCGGCCTGGTAGAGATGCATCGCCCGAGTATGACGAAGTAGGTGTGGGTGAACGCGAGCAGGGATCTCCGGGCACCGCGCTCGGGCGTGCTCGGCATACTGATGCAGAAAACGGGCGACGGCATCCGGCGACAGGGGGCCGGTTTGTCCCTTGATGACGGTGTAGAAGAGCCAAGCGTCGGGGACGGTCGCGGGATGGAAGCGATCCAGGTACCGCTTGAGGTGCTGCACAGTGCGGGGCAGCAGAGGCACCACCCGGGTCTTCTGGCCCTTGCCGGTGAGATAGACGCACGGGACCGGCTCCTGCCAGCGTAGGTCTTGGAGGCGCAGGTCCAAAAGTTCCTGGATTCGTGCGCCCGTGTCGTAGAGCAGGATGAGGAGGAACTGGTTTCGCAGGCCCCGGTTGGTGGTCGGATCGGGCTGGGCCAGGAGCGCAGCCAGTGCCGTCTCGGACAGATAGGCAATGGGGGCCCGCGGCGCCCGCTGAGCCCGAACTTTGCTCACCTCGGTGTATGCCGCCATCAGGGTCAAGTCCTCCTGCGCCGCATACTTCACAAAGGCCTTGATCGCCGCAAGGCGCTGGTTGCGGGTTGTGACGCCGGCGTGCCGCGTCGTTTCGAGCCAAGCCAGGAACTCCAAGATGGTGTGGTGATCGAGGTGGTCAAAGGTGATCTGCGGGAATGAGACTTGCTTCTTGTCGCGGAGGAAGCGCCGAAGCAACTGCAAGGTGTCCCGATACGCCTTGATGGTGTGCGGGCTGCAACATCGGTTCTTGGGGAGGTACACCAGCAGAAAGTCCCGCACCAGCCGAAAGAACCTGTCGTCCCGGGCTGTCATGGCGTCACCTCCGGAATCAGCGCTCCGTGGCGTGTCGCCGACGCCGCGGTGAGAACCGGAAAGAACTCGGGTACCAGGTGCAGGTAGTAGTCGGTATCGGTCAGGTGGGCGTGGCCCAGGTACATCGTGAGGTAGGGCAAGAGCGCCGCCACCTCCCGGCCGTCTTGAACCCATCGGTTGAGTCGGTGCACCGCGAAGCTATGCCGAAAGTCGTGCACCCGCGCAGGGTTCCCTGAGACGGGTCCCAGCCCGGCCCGGGCCCATACAGCATGAAAGGTGTAGTCGAGGATCTGGGGGTCATAGTGCCCGCCCCGAGGGTTGGGGAAGAAAGCGCTGCGCTCAGGCCAGCGTTGCCGCACCAGCCGGTCATATGCTTGGCAGAGCGCCCAGACATCTGAGGCGAGGGGAACCCGGCGGTCCTTGCGGCCCTTGGCCGCCCGAATGCTAAGCGTCCCTGTAGTGAGATCGACGTCGTCGACGGTCAGGCGGATGGCCTCCCCCGCCCGCAAACCGCAACAGTACAAGAGCCGGAAGATAACTGGAACCACCCAGTGCCGCACCGGGCTGTGGGGGTCGTACGGCAGTCGGTCGGCTGCCTGAAAGAAGGCGGCGAGCTCGGCCGTGGTGTAAATGTGCGGCACGTACCGCACCTGGCGGCCTGGGAGCCCGGCGGAAAAGACATGGGCTGGGATGCCGATGCCGTTCAGGTACTTCGCGAACTGCCGGATCGGGGTGATCCGGCGCACCAGAGTATTCACATGCTCGCCAGGCCGCCGTTCCGCCCAGTGGAGCGCCAGGGTGCGGGTCAAGGCGTGCTCGTCCGGATGTTCAGCTACGCAGAACCGGTCGAATGCCTGGAGGATGTAGGTCCCGCGCTCATACGGGAAGCCCACCGCCTGCTTTTGCAGGAGGAACGCCGCCAGGTGCGTCTGAAATGCGCTGCTGAAGACGGGAGTCATGGCCGCAACTCTTCTCTGGTCACCGGAATGCCACCGAGGTCGAGCGCACAAGCTCGAAGGTGATCCGTGTCTGTCGACAGGTATATGGTGGTCGTTTCCTTATTCCCATGCCCAAGCACGCTGGCGATGACGGGCAAAGGAGTCTCAACTGCCAAGAGGCGTGACGCCAGTGAGTGGCGCAGCGAGTGGGGCCCGCGTCGGTCGCCGGGTGCTTGCCGGATGCCGGCTCGGGCCATGGCGGCAGCCACGACGTTGTAAACGCCAGACTTGTTTGAGAGCGGTCGATGGGGAGCCTGGCTCCGAAGAAACACCACTGGGGAATCCGACGGCGGACGGCCATGCAGACCATAGTCAATGAGCGCGTTACCGACGTCGGACAGCAACGGGGTGGTTAACCGCCGTCCCGTCTTCTCCTGCACCACGCTTAGAGTTCGGTGCCGCCAGTCGAGGTCGGCCCAGTGGAGACGAACGATGTCACCAGCCCGCAGTCCCAGGCGCAGGGCCAACAGGCAGATCGCATAGTCCCGGCGCCCGATCGCCGTCGTCCGATCAAAGGAATCGAGGAGACGGTTCTCCTCCGCGCTAGTGAGGACGGGGACCACCACCGTCTTGCGACTGCCACTGCGGGGGATGGCTGGCGTCAGGTCACTGGGGACAGCCCTTGTCTCGGCGGCCCAACGGAGGAACTGACGTAAAGCCGACAGGACCGTACGCATGCTGGTTGGTTGGTAGATCGTCCCCGCCACCGGGATGAATCCGCTGACATCCCTCAAGGTGGTGGCCGCGAGGGCCGATATCCGCTCCCGGGCGAGATACTGCAAGAACTGCTGGGCCACCAACCGGTACACGTCCCGAGTGCCGCGACTGTAGCCGGCTGCGGTCAGGTGACTCGTGTAGAGGGTGAGGACCGCGGCATGGTGCGGAGGCGGATCGGCCCTACCCCACGCCGGCAGATGGGTCCACCGGACTTCGCCAGTTTCCCATTGCTGAGACATTAGGCTGATGGCCTTGCGGGCGAGCTTGAAGCGCCACAGCTTGACGGCGCCGCTCTCGTACTGCTGCCGGGATTCCTGGAGATACTCCTCGGCGAGTCCCATCGAAAAGGCCGTAGCCCCGCGGGTCGCCGCAAACGCCTCGAAGTGGCGCCACGCATAATCGAGCTGCCACAAGGTCGACGGGCGATACCTGAGCGGCATTACGGCGTCCCGGGTCTGAGTGATGAGGGAACCCACGGACTGGGGTAGCATTGTCTAACCTCCCGTACTCCCGGCTCGTGGCCAGGTGCCGCCAGTATGGGAGATCAGGTTTAGCTGTTTACAGTTATCCCGAGGAAGGGAAGCTCCGTGCTGCGTCACGTCTGCCCGGTCGGGCATTCCTCGGGATAACTCGATCCGCGGCATAATCCTTTTTATCCGGACGTCGGGATAAAAAGGACAAGCAGGGCTGCGAAAGACAGAGACCCGCTCCATCCGAGGTAGCCTAATCGCCTTTACAGCACCTCAGAGATCAAGCTCTTCAGCGAGAACATTCTTGGGACGCCGCAGTGCGAACGGGGGGCGTAGAAATGCAAGCATGGCAGGTACTTTCCACTGAGTATGTCATCGAAAATCGGCCATATAACAGCACAAGAAAGGAGAGATGCCGACTCCCTAATGATATCGAGATTGATTTCTACGTCCACAAATACCCCGATTGGGTGAATGCGGTCGTGCTAACTCCAGACATGGATATGGTATTGGTTGAGCAGTACCGACATGGAGTTATGCACTGTATGACGGAGATTCCTGCCGGAATGGTGGAGGACGGAGAGAATCCAGCAGAAGCGATCGTTCGAGAAGTCGCAGAAGAAACGGGCTACAGCTCCGAAAAATCCCCAATTCTGCTTGGTGAATTCTTCCCTAACCCAGGCATAGCCGGAAACCGGCTGACCACATATCTGATTCCAGAAGCAAGACCGCTGGAGAAGCAGTCATTGGACAGTACCGAAGCCATCCAGATCCAACTTGTCCCCTTGGAATCGTTTGGCCAAATGATCATTCGAGGACAGGCGTCACAAGCTTTCTCTGCCCTAGCGTATTTCTTGGCGAAGGATTTTCTAAAGGCGTAGATACGCCTGGATGTCTTCGGTCCGTCCGAAATGCGGCCTTTCAAGAGTCGCACCCGGGCTTCCTCACACTGTGGCAACCGATCGCTACGAGGTGATCCATTGTCGACCAGAGCCATCCCGATGCCCACCGACTCGGTCATCTGGTAACAGCCGCCGAATCGCCTGATAGGTATCAGGGGACGGCACAGCGCACCGGCCTGGGCGCAATGGCCAGGGACGGTGTCTCCTCGAACGTCGCGCTAGCCGACGTCCTCTCTGCTCTACGAGGTGAACGGTGATGCGGTTCACTGCCCGGCGACCCTGAGCACGCCCATCGGCGTGCGCTGATCCCTCTGACCCATCGGGTTATCCCGCAATGCCTGCCGCACGAACTCCCGGTCCACGCCGTCGCTCGCGCCCAGCACCTCCGAACCGAGGTCGTTGCAGTCCACGACCGCCACCCCGACCCCCAGCACGCGGCTGAGTCCTTTCGCGACGTCGTCGGGCCTCTCCGGGGAAAGGATGACATAGTAGCCGAACGGCTTGACCGTGTACCGGTTCGGCCCGTCGATCGCGGCGACACGTCGACCCGCGATGCGGTAGAAGTCGCCGCTGCGTCCGAAGGTACGGGTAAGACCGCCGACGAGCGCCGCAACAACGATGCGGGACGCGCCCACCTCGCGCATGGCCATTTCCATGACCACCGGCTGCCCGATCCCCCTGCCGTGCGGTGTCGTGTGCACGAAGCGCGAAATCAGCCGCGCCAGCGGTCGGGGAGTCACCTGCCACATGCCGATCGCGCGGCCCTGGGTGATCGAGACCACCTTCTCCGAGACGAAGGCGGTGTCGCCCTGCCGTACGCCGGGCAGCAGGTATTGCCTCACGAGCACATGAAGGTCTTGTCCCGGCCGCACCAGCGGCACCCGCACCAGCAGCCGCTCCACGGTGACCTGCCCTGCGTCCATGCTTCCGCCATGGAGCCACTGGCCTTCCAGTCCGGCGTCCATCAACGCGCCACCCCCTCGCGTCCGCTACGCTATGGGCGCGACGCGCAAGAGGTTCCTGGTGCGGCGGTTTGCGTCTAGCGGCCGAACGGCCGCCTGGTGCGACGCCAGAGGTATGGCAGGAACTCGCGCACCGCGACGTCCGCCAGAACGGCGTTCGAGGCCACGCTGCGGCCATGGTGCAGGGCGGCCTGCATGTCGCCCTTGTTCCCCTGGCGCCAGAAGGCGTAGGCGAAGCGCACGTCGTGCCACGCGATGAGGCGCCGATACTCTCCGGCGTTGATCGGACCGTCGGGCGGGCCGAGTTCCTTGAGCATGCGGTGCATCGCGTCGTAGACCCTGCGCGAGTTCTTGCTGTAGCTGAGCCCCTCGTCACGGTAGACGACCAGCGGCCAAGAGAGGTGCAGGTCGTCGGTCAGGCGGGAGACCCGCATCCAGAAGTCCCAGTCCTCTGTGCCGTCGATGGCCGTCCGAAAGCCTCCGACCGACTGCCAGAGCTCGCGTCGGACCAGCACCGTGGACGTCTGGAAGCGGTTCAGCCGCACGATGTCGCCGAAGGTGATGCGGCGCTGCGGCAGCTGCCCGAGAGGCGGCAGCGGCGGTGCTTTGCTCTCGTGCCGCACCCAGTCGCAAGAGCACATGCCGATGTCGTCGTGCCCCTCCAGCGCGGCCAGCTGCACGTCAAGCTTGCTCGGCAGCCAGAGGTCGTCAGCGTCCAGGAACGCCAGCCAATCGCCCTGGGCGGCTGCCGCCGCCGTGTTGCGCGCGGCGCTGGGTCCCGCATTCGCCTGGCGCAGGACCTTCACCTGAGGCAGCTCTCGCTCGACGATCTCGGCTGTTCCATCTTGAGAGCCGTCGTCCACCACGACCACCTCGTCCGCCGGCCGCGTCTGCCCAAGGACGCTGCGGAGCGCATCCACGATGGTTTCGCTGGCATTGTAGGCGGGCACGATCACGCTGATCCGCTGCATGCGGCGGAATCCTCCTCTACATCTGCCAGTCTCGCCTTCAGCAGGAGCCCGCCATGCGACGCAAGAAGGGACCGTCTACGCGAAGGCCAGGAAGGACATCGGTACATGCAGGCTCTGTCACTGCAGCTGGTTCTCGGTCTGGGCGCAACCCTGCTGCTCGGCGCTGCGCTCTCTTGGCTCGCCGAACGCTGGCACGTTCCCGACATCGTCCTATTCCTCCTGCTGGGCGTGCTTCTCGGGCCTGCCCTTCTAGACCTCGTGCGGCCGGGGGACATGCCGCAGCTCGCCCAGGCAGCCGTCCTGCTCGGGGCCGCCTACCTGCTGTTCGAAGGGGGCCGCAGTCTCGATGCGGGCGAACTCCGGGCGGGCTGGCGAGCCACGCTGCTGCTGGCCACCCTCGGTGTTCTGGTGACGGCTGCCGTCGCCGGCTTCGCGGCACATCTCGCATTCGGGATTGGCCTTCTTCCATCTCTGCTGGTAGGAGCGGTCCTGGCGCCTACGGACCCCGCGGCCATCGTGCCGATCCTGACCTCCCTGCCCGTCGCCCGCCGTCTCCAGGCCCTGCTCGTATCGGAATCGGCGGCCAACGACGCAACGGGGGCGGCGCTCGCCGCAGCGCTCGCGGGAGGCGTCGAGAACCTCGCCCTGGGCCTGGGATCGCTCGTCTGGAACCTCGTCGTCGGCGCCGCCGTCGGCGGGCTGATCGGCCTCGGGCTGCATGCCTTGCAGGAACGCCTCAAGGGATCGCAGCACGGCCTGCGCCCCATGATGGCCTTGACGGCCCTGATCACCGCCTACGCCCTCGCGACGCTCGTCGCGGCCTCCGGCTTTCTGGCGGCCTTCGTCGCAGGGCTCCTCGCGGGACGCAGCCATCGCCGCTTTCGCCGCCAAGACCCCGTCGCCGCCAGTTTCTACGAATATTCGGCCGGCATCTTCAGCCGTTTGACCCGGCTCGTGGTCTTCACGGTGCTCGGAGCGAGCCTCCTGCCGTCGCTCGCCGCCCTGGCCGTCCCCGCGCTGCTCGTGACGCTTGCCCTGGTGCTGGTTGCGCGGCCGCTTACCGTCCTGCTGCTGCGCCTCGACCGCAAGGGTGCCTACAGCTGGCGGGAGATCGCCTTCGCCGGCTGGGTACGCGAGACGGGCGTCGTGCCGGGGGCGCTGGCGGCCCTGCTGCTGGCCGAGCGCGCCCCGCAGGCACCGATCGTCGCCGCCTGCGTCTTCGCCGCGCTCATCGTCACCCTGCTCGTCCAGGCGCCGACCACAAGACACCTTGCGGGTCGGCTGGGCCTGCTCGAGCGGTCCCCCACGCGCTGAGAGCTCCGCCGCAGGCTTTTTGCAAAGGCACTGCGAATCGGGGCGCTACTAGGCCCCGAAGGAGGATGCCCATGGTCGAGGCCATGCACCGCCGGTGACGCCGCTCGAGGACTCCCCATACCTTGGCTGGCCGGGCCGACCGCGTCTCTCGCTCGGCAACCAGCTTGCCTTGGGCCTCTTCTGGATGCCGAACAACGTGCTCTGGACCGGCCTTCTGCTGATCGTTCTGCCAGAGCGCGTGCTGGCGCTCGTCGGCGCCCGCGCGGCGACAGGGGTGCTCTCCTGGACGTCGCTGCTGGGCGTTCTGGTGGCCATCTTGGTCACGCCCGTCTTCGGGCTCGTCTCCGACCACTTCCGCTCACGGCTCGGGCGACGCCGCCCGCTCATGATCTGGGGCACTCTCATGTCGCTCGCATTCCTGCTGGCCATCGCCTATGCGCCCTCGCTGCCGCTCTTCGTCGTCGGACTCGTCGGCGTGCAGTTCTTCAACAACGTGGCTCAGAGCGCCTACCAGGGACTGATCCCCGACCTCGTGCCGCCTGGGCAGCGCGGTGAGGCCAGCGGCTACATGGCGCTCTACAACCAGGCAGGGGTGATCGTGGGCGGGGTGCTGGCGGCCTTCTGGTCCGCCGTCGTCTTCGTCTGGACGACTTTCGGCCTGCTCGCCGTCGCGCTGGCCGCCACCTTGGGGCTCGTCCACGAGCCGGATTCCCGCTCCCTCGACCAGACGCCGATCTGGCTGCAGCTGCGCGAGCTCTTCCGTCTCGGACAAGGCTACCGCAACTTCTGGGTCGTCTTCTGGACCCGCTTCACGGTGCTCGTCGGCGTCTACGTGCTCCAGCAGTACCTGCTCTACTACCTGCAGTTCGTGCTCAAGATCCGCGCGCCGCAGACCGACGTCTTCCTCATTCTCATGGTCCTCTCGGTGACCGGCCTCGTCGCGGCCCTAGGCGCGGGATACCTCTCGGACCGCATTGGCGATCGCCGCCGGCTGGTGGCGTTCTCCGGCATCGTGCAGGGCATCTGCGCACTGATCTTCGTCTTCTCCCACGGGCTTACGACCGTGTTTGCGGCCGCGGCGGTATTCGGCCTCGGCTACGGCGCGTACCAGTCGACCGACTGGGCGCTGGTCGTCGACGTGCTGCCAGGGCGCTCGGCGGCACGCGACATGGGCATCTGGAGCATTTCGACGACCGGCCCGCAGTTGACCGGGCTCGTCTTCGGCTGGCTGCTCTCGGCGCTCGTCATTCCGCACCTCGGGGTCGCCACAGCCTACCGCTCCCTGTTCGCCCTGACCGCCATCTTCTTCGTCGTCGGTTCCGTGCTCGTGTGGCAGGTGAAACGCACGGCCTAATGGCCCTGCGCTCGCCGCCAAATGGCCACCTGTGGTACCCTGATGCCAGGTACTGCCGAATCCTAACCGTGTCCGGCGGCTCCCGGACGAGGTGGGATATGCTGCGTCTCTTTCCGGATCTGAGCGACGACCTGCTCATGCGCCTGTACCATAAGGGCGCCCATGTGCACTGGACGTCCGAGGACATCGACTGGGAGGCGCCGGTGTCGCTCGACGAGCGCGCCAGCCTGGCACTCGCGCGTGTCCTGAGCCCCGTCTATCTCGGCGAGCAGTCTGCCATGGTGGGCGCGGCGAACATCCTGCCGCAGCTCGCGATGGCCGGGGAAGCCACCGCACAGCTCTACCTGACCACCTTCATCAGCGACGAGGCGCGTCATTTCGAGGTGCTGACGCGCCTGTACCACCGCCTCGGTTACGAGCCCGTCTCGATCCGCGCCCTGCCCGCGATGCTGCGCTACCACCACCGCCTGCGCCAGGGCGACCGCGTCGACTGGGTCTGGGGCATTCTCATCTCCGATCTCTTCGCCAAGCATTTCTACCAGATGTTCTCCCACGCGCAGGAGAACCTGCTCTTCGGCAGCATGTCCCAGCGCATCCTGGTGGACGAGTCTCGCCACCAGGCTTTCTGCGACCACTACCTGACGGGCGTGATGCCGCACCTCGGCCCTGAGCGCCGACAGGCACTCCGCAGCATGCGGGACGAGCTTCTCTCCATCATGGAGGACATGCAGGCGGTGCTCGGCGAGGACGCCGAGGCGCTGGGTTTCTCTGGCCAGGAGATGCTCGACCGCGTGATGTCCGATGTGGCCGTGCACGCAAGGCGCATCGGCCTCGACGGCGGCCCGCCGCCCGCCGGCGGACGTCGCCAGCCGGGGGCCGAGGCGGTCGACCTCGCGGCAAGGCGGCGGCAGAGGGCCGCCGTCGAGGCCACCGACCGGCCGCTGCAGAGCCGCACCACCGGGCGGGAATGCGACTGCACCGCCTGCCCCATCGCGGCGATCTGCTCGAGCCGCCTGGTGCGGCGGGCTGCCGCCCGCTAGCCTGTACCGGACCCGTCGGCCACGGTGCGGGGATACGCCGCACCGTGGCAGCTTCTTGCTCTGCTGCCACGCAGGGATGCGGAGCTGAGCACGCGAAACGTGCGTCCACGGCTCGACAAATAAAGGGGGGGTCAGTTCAGGCGCCTACTGACGTACAAGGACGAGCGGCGTCGCAGAACCCTGGTGGTCGCCGATCGGATCTTCCCGAGCAGCAAGCGCTTCTAAGCCTGTCAAAAGGGTTCGCGGCGACATGCCTCTGTCCGTGCGTCAATGGACATGTCCGGCCGTGGAGCAGTCCATGATCGAGAAAAAACGCAGCGCGGAATCTGAAGCCATACGCCGTGAGTTCCACGGTGTCCTGGAGGGGAAGGCTCTGGCAGCGGCCATCCCGTCACTGCGAAAACCGCCCCTGCGCATCAGGATGTCAGCTTCGTTCATGCGTGAGCAGGAATGAGTATGTCTGACGGAACGGGACTTCGAGGGTCCGCGATCGCCAACGAAAGGGGAGCAACTCTGCATGCCGAAGCGCACGACCTGGCTACGTCGTGTTCTCGTGGGCGCGGGCGCACTTCCGCTCGTCGCCCTGCCGTTCGCGTTCCAGCCTGTGGCCGGCGCATCCGCTCCGGTGGCGCAGGGCATCGCCCAGTCCGTGGTGCAGCAGGCGACAGCCTTTGGCTCGACCCCGTCGTCGACGCCGGTTGAGGTCAGCATCGTCCTGAACGCGCGCAACCAGGCGCAGCTCTCGCAGTTCGTCTCGGACGCCGCACGCAGCCATCGGTTCCTGGGCGTGCAGCAGTTCGCGCAGTTGTACGGCCAGTCGCCGCTCGTCATCGCGGGCATCCAGGCCTACCTGAGCCAATTCGGCATTCAGAGCCAGGCGATGTCGGACAACCTCGACATCCAGGCCGAGGGCACGGCCGGCCAGTTCGACCAGGCCTTCAGCGTCCAGCTTCTCGACATGTCCTACCGGGGCCAGCACTTCCACGGCACCCGCCAGAACCCGGAGGTGCCGGGCAATCTGGCATCGCCGATCCTCGCGGTGCTCGGTCTGACGAACTACCAGGGCATGTTCGTCTCGCACGCCGTGAAGGCACTTGGCCATCCCTCGCCGGCAAGCCAGAGCAGTGCGGAGACGCCCGCCGGTCTCTCGGCGACGTTCGTCGCGCAGCACTATGATGCGACGCCGCTCTACGCGCAGGGCGACCTGGGCCAGGGACGGACGATCGGCATCGTCACGCTCGCCAGCCTCAACCCGAGCGACGCCTTCACCTACTGGCAGGACATCGGCGTGTCCGTGAACCCGGACCGCCTGCAGCTCCTGAACGTGGACGGCGGCGCCGGGGCGCCCTCGCTCGACCTGGGTTCGGACGAGACCTCGCTCGACGTCGAGCAGTCCGGGGCGCTCGCCCCGATGGCCAACATCGACGTCTACCAGGCGCCCAACACCGACTACGGCTACGCCGACGCGTTCTACCAGGCCATCTCGCAGAACCAGGTGGATTCCCTCTCGACCAGCTGGGGCGAGAGTGAGGACGCGATCAACTACTACATCTCCCAGGGCCAGGAAGCACCAGCCTACGCCCAGGTCTTCAACCAGGCGTTCATGGAGGCCGCGGCGCAGGGCATCTCGGTCTTCGCGGCCTCGGGGGACGCCGGCGCCTACGACGCCTCGCGTGACCTCGGCACGACCGATCTGTCGATCGACAACCCCGCAGACTCGCCGTACATCACGGCGGCCGGCGGCTCGACGCTCGCCGGCACGCAGAACTACGGGCCCGGCGCCGTGGTGACGATCCCGCAGGAGCGCACTTGGGGCTGGGACTACCTCTGGCCGCTCTGGCAGGCGTTCGGCTTCCCGAGCGAGCAGCAGTTCGTCCTGGCCGCGATCGGCGGCAGCGGCGGCGGCTACTCCTCGATCTTCCCGACGCCGGACTACCAGCTCGGCATCCCCGGCTACAGGACCTTCTCCGCCGTTCCCTACCTCACGCCGATCGACCAGAACACGAACTGGAGCTTCAACGCCACGCCATCCGTCGTGCAAGGCGTCGGTCAGGGTCGTGCCACGCCGGACCTCGCCCTGAACGCCGACCCGCAGACCGGCTACGGCGTCTACACGACGCTCTTCGCGCCGGCGTACGGTACCGACTGGGTGCAGTACGGCGGCACCAGCTTCGTCGCGCCGCAGCTCGCAGGGCTCACCGCCCTGATCGACGACTCGGCGGGGACGCGCGTCGGTCTTTGGAACCCCCAGATCTACGGCTTCGCCCAGGGACCGCACTCGCCGTTCACGCCGCTGGACGCGCAGGGCACGTCGAACGACAACCTCTACTACACCGGCGCGCCTGGAGCGGTCTACAACCCCGGCAGCGGCCTCGGCCTGCCGGACATCGCGGCGCTCGCCCAGGATTTCGCCCAGCCGTCCGGTGCAGGCGGCGAGCCGGTTCCCGGCGGACCCGGCGGTTTCGGGAACGGGCACTAGCCCGATTGCGCGGCAGGGCGGTCGCCGAACCGGCGGCCGCCCTCGCTATCGGTCGACGGTGCCTCAGCGTTCGAGGTCGCGGGGCGAGAACGCATGGGGCAGCAGCTCGGCAAGGCTCGTCCGCCGAGCCGTGCCGTCCCGCCCGACCAGCCATACGGGGGCTGAGGGGTCCATGAACTCGAGCAGCACCTGGCGACAGGCACCGCACGGCGCGATCGGCTGGGGCGTCTCGCCCACGACCAGGGCTTCGCGAAACGCCGTGCCCCCGGCCGCCACGGCGGCGAATGCCGCATTGCGCTCGGCGCACATGCTCAGGCCGTACGACGCGTTCTCGACGTTGCAGCCTCCGACGATGCGCCCGTCAACGAGCCGCAGCGCCGCCCCGACCGGAAAGTGCGAGTAGGGGGCATAGGCGCGCCCCTGCGCCTCGCGGGCGGCCCGCAGGAGGTCCTCCGGCGGCGCCGATGCCATCACCATTCCTCCCGTCGGCCGCTCTTGTCGTAGGCGCAGAGCACGGTCTCGGCCGCCCGTGGCGGCTCCGCCGCGATCTCGACGGCGCCATCGAGGCGTGCCAGGGCTGCGGCGAGCTGCTCCAGGCTCGACGCGTGCACCCGCATGATCTCGTCGCCAGGTCGCACCCGGCCACCGGGGGCGACCGCAATCTCGACGCCGGCTGCCGGATCCACATCGTCCTCCTTGCGCAGGCGGCCCGCACCCGCGAGGCGCGCCGCCTCACCAACGGCGCGGGCGTGGATCGCCCCGACGAATCCGTCCTCCCGCGCGGCGAGGGCGCCCCTCGCCGCTGCCTCGGGCCAGCGGTCAGGCTGGTCGAGATACGTCACGTCGCCGCCCTGGGACGGGATCCAGCGGCGGAAGACCTCAAGCGCGGCACCTCCGTCCAGCGCTTCTGCGGCCCGGCTGAGCGCGTGTGCCCGCGCCACGCCGTGTACCGCGTGCAGCGCCTCGCCGGCCAGGGCGACGGCCACCTCGCGCAGGTCCGCGGGTCCCTCGCCGCGCAGGCAGGCGACCGCCTCGCGAACCTCGAGCGCGTTGCCCACCGCCTGTCCCAGCGGCGCGTCCATGTGCGTCAGGATGGCCCGTGTGTCGCGCCCGAACGTCTCGCCGAGGCGAATCGCAAGCTGGGCGAACGCCGCGGCCGAGGACTCGTCGGGGAAGAAGGCACCTTCCCCCACCTTGACGTCGAGCAGGACGAGACGGGACGAGACGGCGAGCTTCTTCGACATGATCGACGCCGCGATGAGCGGCAGGGATGGCACGGTGCCCGTCGCATCCCGCAGGGCGTAGAGGAGCCGGTCGGCAGGGACGATGTCCTCGCTCTGGGCTGCGATCGCAAGGCCATAACGGCTGACGAGCGTGGCGAATTCCGCGGGGTCCAGGGACGTGCGCAGGCCGGGAATCGACTCGAGCTTGTCGAGCGTGCCGCCCGTATGGCCGAGGCCCCGGCCGGAGAGCTTCGGCACGCAGAAGCCGAGGGCGGCGAGAAGCGGTACGGCGACAAGACTCGTCTTGTCCCCCACGCCGCCAGTGGAATGCTTATCGACGAGCGGCCGGCGGGCGGAGATGTCGACGGTCCGGCCGGAGCGGAGCATCGCGCCCGTCAGGGCCGCGGTCTCGTCGAAGTCCATGCCGCGGATGGTCACGGCCATCAGAAACGCGGCCATCTGGTAGTCCGGAACGTCGCCGCCGACATAGGCGGCGACGAGGTCGCCGATCTCGGCCGCCTCGAGCCTGCCGCCGTCCCGCTTGCGCTCCACAAGCGGCAGGGCCTGGTACTTCATCGCACGTCACTCCATGCGTCGAGGACCTCGGTCGTGCGACTCATGCCGAGGCGCGTCGCGCCCGCGGTCAGCATCGCCTGCGCTTCCTCGAGGCTGCGGATGCCGCCGGACGCCTTGATGCCGGCAAGTCCGCCTACGCTGGCGCGCAGCAGCGAGACCGCCTCGGGTGTCGCCCCGCCGCCCTGGAAACCTGTCGACGTCTTCACGAAGTCCGCGCCCGCAGCCACCGCCAGCAGGGCCGTGCGGACGATCTCGGGCGGGCTGAGGATACCCGTTTCGAGGATGACCTTGAGGACCTTGCCCGGCATCGCCGAACGGACGAAGGCGATCTCGCCCGCGATCGCCTCGTCGTCGCCGGCGCGTACGGCGCCAAGCGCCACGACCATGTCGATCTCCTCGGCGCCCTGCGCCACCGCCTGCGCCGCGGAGAACGCCTTGACGGCCGCCGTGTCGGCACCGTGCGGGAATGCGACCACGGTGCAGACCTTGACGCCGGTGCCCTTGAGCTCCTGGGCCGCCAGCGCGACGTAGCGCGGCGAAAGGCAGACGGCGGCGCAGCGCTCCTCCGCCGCAAGGCGGCACGCGGCCGCGGCATCCTGCCACGTGGCATCGGGGCGCAAGAGGGTGTGGTCGACGCGGGCGGCCAGTTCGCGACGGCTCGACGGCCGAACGGGGTCCGGAGGCGCGGCCAGGGGCAGTTGCGGCCTGCGATCCTGCAGAGAACGGCGCACCTGGGCGATCAGTTCATCCGTGGCGACTCCTCCTCGCGGTCCACTTGCGCCAGGGCCCGCGCTACCTCCTCCGCGGCCTGGTTCGCCTGGCGCACGACGTCCGGCATGCCGACGCCGCGATACGGTGCGCCGGCGAGCGCCAGGGCCGGCAGCTGCCGCAGCTGCTCGAACACCCCGGTCATCCGCGCCACATGACCGACGGTGTACTGCGGCATGCCCGCAGGCCACCTGTAGACGCGCTGCAGCCAGGGATCGGCGCGCACGCCGAGCACCGTGCGCAGATCCTCGCGCACCTTGGCGAGCATCGTCTCGTCATCGACACCGAGCGGGTCCTCGCCGGCGCGTCCAAGGTAGCAGCGCAGCAGCACCGCCCCAGGGCTCTCGTGCGGCCACTTGTTCACGACGTAGGTGCACGCCGTGATCGAGAGGCCCGCCGCACGGTCGACGAGAAAGCCGGAACCCTTGAGGTTCGGCACGTCCGCAGGGCGGTAGGCGAGCTGCGTCACGGCGAGCGACGCGTAGGGCACCGCGAACAGGGACGCCGCCGCCTCGGGCGCGATGTCCCGCAGCAGCTGTCCTGCAGCAGGGGCCGGCAAGGTCAGGATGACGCCGTCCGCGTCCAGCTGCTCACCTCCCGCGATGGTCAGGCGATAGCCGCGCTCCAGAGGCTGCAGGTCCGCGACGGGACTCCCCGGACGCAGGCACTCCCCCGGCAGGGCCGCAAGCAGAGCGTCGGTGATCTGGCCGAGCCCCAGGCGCATCGACATGAACATCGGCCCGGGCGCGGGGGCTTTCGGCGCCCGTCGGCGCAGCCTGCGCGCCCCCAGCACCAGGCTGCCGTCGCTGCGCTCGAGCTCGAGAAGCTGCGGAAACGTCGCCTCGGTGCTCATGGACCAGGGGTCGCCGGCGTAGATGCCGGTCAGCAGCGGCGCGACCAGCCGGTCCAGAACCTCGGCGCCCAGGCGCCTGGCCACCAGCTGCCCGAGCGGCTGATCGCCCTCGCCGCGGTCTCGCGGCAGGATGAAGTCGCCGGCGGCGCGCAGCTTGCCGGTGGGCGAAAGAAGGCCGGAGCGCAGGATCGGCCAGACTTCCGTGGGCAGGCCGAGCATGAGGCCGGGAGGGATCGGGTGCAGGCGGCCCCGCGCATAGATGGCGCTGCCGGAGCCGCCGGGCGGCAGGGGGACGAGGTCCTCCGCGAGGCCAAGCTCCCGCACGAGCTGCACCACTTCCGGCTTGCGCACGAGAAAGGAGTCTGGGCCCTCCTCAAGGATCAGGCCCTCGGCCCGCTCGGTCTGCACCTTGCCGCCGAAGGTGCTCCCCGCCTCGAGCACAAGCGGCTCGCAGCCGAGTCGGCGCAGCCTGTAGGCGGCCGCCAGCCCTGCAAGTCCGCCGCCGACGACCGCGACCCGGCTCATGAGGGCTCGCCGAGCCGCCTGCGCACGACGTCCGCGAGCAGGGCGGTGAAGCGCTCATCGTCGTTCGGCGATGCGGTGCGCACCAGATGCACGTCAAGGTCGCGCGCAAGGGCCTGTGCATCGATATCCAAGTCGTAGAGCACCTCCAGGTGGTCGGACACGAAGCCGACCGGGCAGACGAGGACGTTCTCGTGCCCCTCGCGCCGCAGGTCCTTGATCACCTCGCGGATGTCCGGCCCCTGCCACTCCGCGTCGGTACGTCCCGCGCTCTGCCAAGCGAAGAGCCAGTGGCGGATCTCCGCCTCGGCGGCGATCAGGTCTCCCGAATGGTGGAGCTGCCCCGGATAGGGATCGCCCTCGAGGGCCTTGACGGGCAGGCTGTGCGCAGAGAAGACGACGCGCACGTCGTCTCTCGCCTCCGGCGGGAACTCGGCCAAGGCGGCACGGACGCGCGACGCGACCAAGCGCACGAACGCCGGCTCATGGTACCAGTACTCGACGAAACGCACCTCGGGGCCGCCGGGCCTCATGCGCTCCTTGACGCGCCGGAAGTAGTCCCCGACCGACATGCGCGCGTAGTGCGGCGCGAGCACCAGCGCCACCGCATGCTCGACGTGATCGTCCTGCATCCGGTCGACGGCATCCTCGATGAAGGGCGGTGCGTGCTTGTGGCCGAGATAGACCCGATAGGGTCCTTCATCTCCTGCGTTGAGAGCCCGGCCGATGCCTTCGGCCTGCCGGCCGGTGATCTCATGCAGCGGGGAGCGTCCGCCGATCGCCTTGTAGCGCCCGACAAGCTCGTCGAGCTGCTCCTTGGCCGGCGGGTGGCCGTGCCGGATGTGCGTGTAGTACGCGGGAACCTCGTCAAGCGTCCTCGGGGTGCCATAGGCCATCACGAGCACACCGGTCTTCCGTTCGGTCATCGACCAGGACCTCCTTACGGGCGCTGCGACTCCTGCCGCACGATCTCGACGAGACTGCGCAGTGCCCCAGGCGGCGTGTCGGGGAGCACGCCGTGACCGAGGTTGAAGATGTGTCCCATGCGGCCGCTCATCGCCCGCACGATCGCCCTGGCACTGCGCGCGATCTCGTCCTCGGGCGCCAGCAGCAGCGCCGGATCTAGGTTGCCCTGGATCGCCCGCACCGGTCCGATGCGGCGCGCCGCTTCGGCGATCTCGACGCGCCAGTCGACGCCGATCGCGTCCGCACCGGCCTCCGCCATCGCCTCAAGCAGTCCCGACGTCTCGACGCCGAAATAGATGGTCGGCACCTCCAGCACCTGCAGCCGCCTGAAGAGGTCCTGCATCACCGGCAGCACGTGGCGCCGGTAGTCGGACGGCGCAAGGCAGCCGATCCAGCTGTCGAAGATCTGCAGCGCCGCCGCACCCGCCTGCGCCTGCGCGGCGAGGTGCTGTTCGGTCATGTCCGCAAGCCGTCGCAGAAGCGTCCCGAACAGCTGGGGATCCTGCCACATCAGGCCCTTCAGGCGCCGGTAGCTACGCGACGGCCCGCCCTCGACGAGGTAGCTCGCCAAGGTGAACGGCCCACCCGCAAAGCCGATCAAGGGCACGTCACCGAGTTCTTGCACGATCTGGCGCACGGCCTCTAGGACGTACGGCTCGTCCCTCTCCGGGACAAGCGCCCGCAGCCGGTCCATGTCCTGGGCGGAGCGAAGCGGCTGCGCGACGACGGGACCGACGTTCTCGACGATGCTGAGGTCGATGCCGACCGCGCGGAGGGGTACCGTGATGTCGGAGAAGAGGATGGCCGCGTCCACGCCGAGCTGGCGGACGGGCAGCAGGGTGACTTCGGTGCAGACATCCGGCCTCTCGCAGATGTCAAGGAGCCCCAGGCGCTCGCGCACCTTGCGGTATTCCGGCTGGTAACGGCCCGCCTGGCGCATGAACCACACAGGCGTGCGTTCGACTGCCTGCCCGCGGCAGGCCCTGACAAAGAGCGAGGTCAATGGTGGGCACCTCTTTGCGCGATCACCCTCGCATTATATAGCATCCGCGCCGGCCGCCCCCATGGTTGCGCGGCCCCTTTCCCACCTCGGCCGTGGCCTGCCTTCCGGCGCGCGGCGGCGCCGGCCCGCATACGTGGAAGCGGGCGCAGCCGAAGCTCCGCCCGCCGGTGAACCTGGTACGTGCAATCAGTCGCCGGGGACGTACACCTTGACCGGCTGGATGCCGAAGTTCTACACGTTGGCCTCGCTCTGGTTGATGTAGAGATCGATGCGCATGCCCTTGATCGCCCCACCGTTCTGCAACTATGGACAAAGGAACGCAAGCCTGTGGAGATCCCTCTGCCGGGGTGCCAGCGATGGCGGGGAACTCTACTCCAAAGTCAGACGGCAAACGTCCTGAGGTTGCACGCCGCGTTGAGGTCGCGGTCCAGGACAGCCCCGCAGGCGTCGCAGCGATAGACCCGCTCGGACAGCATCAGGTCGTCTTTCACCGCGCCACATACGCTGCAGGTCTGGCGCCCTGGAATGTCCGAGGCGGGCCTGCTGCGGACATGAGATCCCGATGGAAAGGGCGCCGCACCAGGCGGCGCCCTTCGCTACACTCTCTCGACCGTCTCCGTCTGATGGTGCCTTGCCCACCAGGCGGCCGCGGCGACGCGGTTCTTCGCGTTGATCTTCTTGAGGATGTTCGAGACCCGGTGCTTGACGACTTTGTCGTCGAGGTGCAAGGCGCTCCCGATCTGCCTGTTCGTCTCCCCGCGCACGATGCGCTCCAGCACCTCGAACTCGTCGACCGACAGCGGTGCGAACGGGCTCTTGTCGCCGAGCGAGCGGGCGCGGAGCCTGCCGGCGATCACCGCAGCCATCTGCGGGTCGACCGGTGATCCGCCCTGATGCACCGTATGGATCGCCTCGTGCAGCTCCGAAGCGGAGACATCCTCGAACAGGTAGCCGGATGCGCCATCCATGATCAGATCGAGAATGGCTTCCTCATCGGAGCGCGCCGTCAGAATGATGACCTGACAGCCGTAGCCCTGCGCGTGGAGCTCCTGGCAGGTGCGCAGGTCGATGCGGCTCGGATCCCGCACATCCACGATGGCCACGTCAGGGCGCACGTCGCGGGCGAGATTGGTCGCCTCCGCGACGTTGCGCGCCTCGGCAACGATCGTGACACGCGGGTCTTCGCCCAGCATGGCTCGCAGCCCCGACCGCAGCACGGTAGAGTCGGCGACGGTGAGCACCCGGATGGGTCCAAGTGCGTTCGGCATGGTGTTCGTCCTCCCACTGGCGCGGTTCAAGGCCGCGCGCCATCGTCCAAGTGCCGCATCGAAAGAACCTTCCGGCCATGTTCCAACACGCCGGAGCCTCTCGGGCACAAGACCCCCGTGCGTCCTCAGCCGCATGTCCCCGCTGAGACCGGACCCGGCGCAAAGGCTGGTCGCACAATCCGCCTGCCCGCCGCTCCGCTGCCAGCACCACGGGCCGCGTCCCGGGATCGCCGCTCCGCTCCGGCCGCTTGCGCACCGCTTCACGAGCGAAGACGCGGCTATAGCCCTGGATTGCGCTGCACCGCATGCCGCCTGGCCTTATCGCCCTGCGACCGCTGCCGGCGGCAGATCGCCTGCCTGAGGCGGCCCACCCCCGCATACTCATTGACGCGCCGAGAGCGCCATCCGCGCAATCACCATTCGGCCGCGCAACTGGCGCAAGATTGGGGATCCCCTCAGCCCTCCCAAGTTGTACCGAGGACCACTGGCGGTGGCCACATGGCGGAGGCCGACCGCCAGACGGTCCGTCAACAGGTGCAATGGAAGTAATGAAAACGGCTGATCCGGTCAGCGCAGTTCTAGCCGGCGGCCAACCCGCGCTGGACAGCTTGCCAGAAGGCGTCGCCGCTGTCGTCGACCATCAGATCCTGCAGCAGCGATTGACCCTCCCGAGCGGCGACCTGCGCAAAGCGCGCGAAGAGATACCCCTTGAGCGCGATCGAGCCAACCTCGCAGTTCGCCTGGGCAAGGCGCCCCGTGGGCAGGACGGTCACGCCCGGGCCGGCATAGTGCCGCCTGTAATGCTCCGTCGCCAGCAGCACGAGGCGCTGGCCCTCGGCGGGTACGAGCGGCGGGCGCATCGCCTCGAGACAGCACTGGCCGACGAGGAAGAAGACGAGGTCGTACCCCGCCATGATGTGGCGCACCGCCTCCGGCACGCCGAGATGGTCCGCCCAGCGGAGCAGCTCCGCCCGATCGAAGTCCGTCAGCGAGACGCTGTGCGGCGCGATCACGTCCTGCTCCCCGATCACGCCGTAGCCTGGCGACACGATGCGCAGGTCCGCGGCCCCCGGGCCGAAGGCGGTCCGCAAGGTGTCGACGCCTCTGCGCGTGTACGTGAACTGGTCACAGCAGTAGAGTTCCTCAGCCGGGCGCAGGAACTCCTTGAGTTCGGCTTCACGCCGCTGCAGCCGCGCAGCGTCGAGAAAGTCGTCTTTGCGCAGCTCGCGGGGATGATGCACGGCCATGCGACCTGTGCCGCTTGCGAAGATCAAGATGCGCGGCAGGCTGACGGCGCTGGCCTCCGACGCGACCGGCACCGGCATGGCGCCCGTCGGCAGGCGGTGGAACACGACGGTCCGGCGTCCAAGGTGAACGGCTCTGCTGCGAAAGCCGGCGATCTGCCATGGCTTCGGCGCCTGGCTGGAGTTGGACCACCAGGGCCTGAAATTGCGCGCGGCAGCCGGCAGCGGCGCGTCGAGAATCTCTTCGAGCTGGCCGAAGCTCAACTCGATCTCCTCCACGCCTTCCGCACGGCGCTGATCGAGGTACTGCACAAGCCGTTCGTACTTCGCCGTCATCGGGCCCACCTGCCTTGACTAGCTTCCAGGATAGCCGATCTTGCGCAAGTACTTCGTGATCAGGGCGGGGTAGAGAGGAAGCGACACCTCGGCGCGAATCACGCCTTGGCGGTCGATGAAGAAGCTTGTAGGGATGGCCTGCACGCCGTAGCGGTTGGCCACGCTGTTGTTCTGGTCCAGCAGGACGGGGTATGCGATGCCGTATTGCTGCACGAAGTCATCCACCTTGGCCAGCGAGGACTCCGAAGCCGTCAGGTCCACGCCGATGAGGGCGAGGCCGGGGTTCTTCTTCGCGGTCTGGGCCAGGTCGTAGGCCTCGGCATTGCACGGCGGGCACCATGACGCGAAGAAGTTCAGCCACACGGGCTTGCCGCGCAACGACCAGAGCCGTACCGATCCCTTGCCGTCCAGGCGCTGCAAGGTGAAGTCCGGCGCGATCTGTCCCACCTGGGTGCCCACCGTGAGCGGCGCGCTTGGGACAGGCGTGAGCCCCCAGACCAGGAGGCCGATGACGACGAGCACAGCGAACAGCGCGACGACGGCAACGCGGTAGCGACGCATGAAGGACCCCCTATCCCACCCAGCCTGCCGCCAGGGAGGCGGCCACGAGCAGCATCGCAAGGCCGGCGGCGCGCCTCGGCCACGGACCCGGCGCCAGCCGCCGCATGACGAGGTTCGCGACGTGTCCCAGCACGAGCAGCACGAGGGTGGCGCCGATGCCGACCAGCGCCGACACGAGGAATGCCCCCTTCACGTCGCCGACATCGCCGAGGGACGAAGCGGCGCCCAGCGCCGCCGACCCTCCGAGCGATGGCAGGGCAAAGGCGGCCCCGAGGCCGATCAGCACGGCCGCGAGCCAGTCGGTGGTCGGTTCCTCCTGCGATGCCTTGCGCCGCAGCCTGCTCCACAGGCTTTCCACGCCCAGCAGGTAGACACCCTCGAGCGCGAGAAGCAGGGCAAGTGCCAGGGATGCCGCCGCGGCATGCCGCGCGAGGACCAGCGCAACCGGGGTGCCGTACAAGTGCAAAAGGAGAAAGGCCAGCAGAAAGGCGAGGACGTAGCTCAGCGCCGGTACCCGGCTGGCGCCGGGAGCCGCGCCGGCGACCAGGGCGAGAAGCAGCAGCCAAAGCGGCCAGGCGGCGGGCATTGCGATGGCGGACAACCCGGCAAGCAGCACGGCATCGTAACTCAGGCGCCACCAACCCCCGTGCGACGCGTGCACCTATTGTAGCATTCCACGCATCGACCGAGCGGCCGCAAAGCCCGTGGAAAGAGGCAGGCGTATTGTCGAGAGTCGAACGCCGCCGCGAATACCTCCTCCTGCTCATCTCCAGGGCCGCGCGCAGCTTAGGCATGGCCATCATCGCCATCGTCCTGCCGCTGATCGTGGCCCATCGCGGCTACGGCGCCGGAGCTGCCGGCTTCATCTTCACCGCCGCATCCGCCGGCGCCGCGATCCTGCTGTTTGCCGCCGGCTTCGTCGGCGATCGCCTCGGGCGCAAGCCGGTGCTGGTCGCCCTGGCGGTCCTCTCCGCCATCACGACCATCGGTTTCGGCTTGGCGAGCAGCTACACCCTCCTTGTCACCTTCGCGTTCCTCGGCGCTCTGGCGCGTGGCGGCGGAGCGGGCTCAGGCGGTGCCTGGGGCCCGTTCGCACCCGTGGAACAGCCCCTGATCGCCGAGATCGTCCCGCGGGAGGCGAGGGCCGCGGCGCTCGGCCAGCTGAGCTTCATCGGCGTGCTGGCCGGGGCCGTCGGCTCCCTCGCCGCCGCGCTGCCCGACGCGCTGCGCGGCACCATGCCCGGCGACGCCGGCGAAGTCGCGACCATGGCCCTCGCGGGCGTCATGCAGCTCGCGGCGGGCATCCTGGTGCTGTGGGTGCGCGAGGCTCCGCCGGCTCCTGCGCGGCCCGAGCTCGGGCGCCATCTCTCCAGCCGGGCACGGGGCGCGATCTGGCGCCTTTCGCTGACGAACTCGCTCAATGGCTTCGGCGTGGGCTTCCTGGGACCGTTCCTGACCTACTGGCTCGAAGTCCGCTATCATGTCGGCGCGACAGATCTGGCCGGTCTCTACACGCTCGCGAACCTCGTCACGGCCCTGCCCTACCTCGGCGCGGCGCAGCTGGCGCGGCGGCTGGGCAGTGTGCGGGCCATCCTCTGGACGCGCCTCGTCGGAGCCCTCTTCACGGCCTGTCTGCCGCTCGCCCCCACCTTCACCCTGGCAGGGGCGGTCTACATCCTGCGCATGGTCTTCCAGACCGTCGGCAATCCGATCCGCCAGTCGTTCGTGCTGGAGCTGGTGCCGCCTGAGGAGCGCGGCAGGCTCAACGCCGCATCGTCCGTCCCGTCGCAGGTCACGACCGCCGTGAGCCCCGCGGTCGGTGGCTATCTGATGCAGGTTCTGGGACTCGTGGGGCTGCCGCTCGAGCTCGCCGCCCTGTTTCAGGCGGCCAACGCGATCCTCTTCAACGTCTTCTTCCGCCGCGCCGGCGACCCGGCCAGAGCCCGCAGCGCGGGCAGCGCTTAGGAACAGGGCAAACGGCGAGGCGCCTTCGGCCTGATCGCCTGAAGCTGTTCACATTGCGTTCACACGCCTCCCCCATGCTGACGTCGACAGCACCCGGGATACCCGGCAGCAAAGAGGGGGAGAGGCATGACGGTACGATCAGGCGCGGACGTCCCCGCGATAAAGGCACAGGGGCTTTGCAAGGCATTCGGCAAGGTGCGGGCGCTCGACGGTGTCGACCTCGCGGTGCAGCAGGGCAGCGTCCTCGGTCTCCTGGGCCCGAACGGCGCCGGCAAGACGACGGTCGTGCGCATCCTGACGACCCTGCTGCGACCCGACGCGGGTCGGGCGGAAGTGGCCGGGTTCGACGTGGTGAAACGCCCCCACGAGGTGCGCCAGCGCATCGGACTCGCGGGGCAGCAGGCCGCCGTGGACGAGTACCTCACCGGGCGGGGCAACCTGGAGATGGTCGGTCGTCTCTACCACCTGCCCGCCAAAACCGCGCGCCAAAGAGCCGCGCAGCTGCTCGAGAGCTTCGATCTCGCCGCGGCCGGCGACCGCGTCGTCAAGACGTACTCCGGTGGCATGCGGCGCCGGCTCGACCTCGCGGCCAGCCTCGTCGCCACACCTCCCGTCGTCTTCCTCGACGAGCCCACGACCGGCCTCGATCCGCGGAGCCGCGCCGGCATGTGGCAGGTGGTGGAGGACCTCGTCGCCAAAGGCACGACCGTGCTTCTTACGACGCAGTACCTCGAGGAGGCGGACCGCCTCGCGAGCCAGATCGCCGTGATCGACCAGGGCCTGGTGGTCGCGACGGGCAGTCCCGACGACTTGAAGCGCAGCGTGGGCGGCGAGCGCATCGACGTGCTGGTGAGCGATCGGGCCAGCGTGCCCGCCGCAAGGGCAGCCATGGCGGGGGCACTCGGACGCGAGGTCGACGCGGACTGGGAGACGCGGCGCCTGACCGCCGAGGTGCAAAGAGGCGCGCAGGCGCTCACGGCGGTGGTGCGCGAGCTGGACCTGGCGGGCGTGGAAGTGGACGATATCGCCTTGCGGCGACCCACGCTCGACGAGGTGTTCCTGAGGCTCACAGGTCACCCGGCCGACGCATCCGCCGGGCCAGGGTCCGCTCCTGACGTCGAGGAGGAGGTCGGCTGATGGCCACGGCTGCGGTCGCGTCGCGGGGCCTCGCGGCCCTTGGCCGGCTCGGGTGGGTGCTCCGGGATTCCTGGACGGTCACGCGCCGCCATCTCACGCACATCCGGTACATGCCGGAGAAGCTTGCGGATGTGACCGTCCAACCGCTCATCTTCGTGTTCATGTTCGCCTACATCTTCGGCAGCGCGATCGTGGTCCCAGGCGGTCACTACCGCGACTTCCTGATGCCGGGCATCTTCGTGCAGAGCATGGCCTTCGCTGCGATGTCGATCATGGTCGGCATTGTGAACGACATGCAGACGGGCGTCATGGACCGATTCCGCTCCCTGCCGATGGCACGCGCGGCCGTGCTCATCGGGCACACCGGCGCGAGCTTGATCGAAGGCCTGCTCGGCCTTGCGGTCATGACGGGTGCGGGTCTCGTCGTCGGGTGGCGTCCAGAGGTGGACATCCAGCAGACGCTGGCCGGCTTCGGGCTGCTGCTGCTGTTCGCCTTCGCCATGAACTGGATCGGCGCCTTTGTCGGCCTGCTGCTGCGCAGCGTCGAGGCGGCACAAGGGTTCGGCATGATCGTCATGTTCCCGCTCACGTTCGTCGCCAACACGTTCGTGCCCACCCAGGGCATGCCCCCCTGGCTGCGAGTCATCGCCAACTGGAACCCGACGAGCGCCGTGGTGGCTGCCGCACGGCAACTGTTCGGCAACGCCCTGCCCGGGGCGGCGACGAGCTCCGTCTGGCCGCTCGCCCATCCGGTGCTGGCCGCCCTGCTCTGGTGCAGTCTGCTGATCGCCGTCTTCCTGCCGCTCGCGGTGTGGCGCTTCCGCTGGGCCATGACGCGATGACCTGCGTCCTGATCGTCGACGACGACGCGCACATCCGCGCCCTGGCCCGCCACTACCTCGAAGCCGCAGGGCTCGCGGTGCTCGAGGCCGCAGACGGCGAGGAGGCCCTGGGGCTGCTCGCGTCCCGCAGCGTGCAGCTGGTCGTGCTCGACCTGATGATGCCGGGCGTGGACGGCTGGCAGCTCTGCCGCGAGCTCAGGGCAGGCAGCGACGTGCCCATCCTGATGCTGACGGCCAGAGGCGAGTCGGCCGACAAGGTGGCGGGATTCGGCCTCGGCGCCGACGACTACCTCGTCAAGCCGTTCGACCCACCAGAGCTCGTCGCGCGCGTCAAGGCTCTCCTGAGGCGCTACCGGATCGCCGCGTCGCAGGTGGTGGAGATCGGCGCCGCCCGCCTGGACGGCGCCAGCCACGAGGTGTCGCTTGCCGATGGCACCCTGACGCTGCCACGCAGGGAGTTCGAGCTTCTCTTCCACCTCGGCAGCTACGCAGGGCGCACCCTGACGCGCGAACAGCTGATCGAGCAGATCTGGGGCTACGACTTCTCCGGCGACGAGCGCACCGTCGACGTCCACGTCAAGCGGCTGCGCGACCGCTTTCCCGAGGCGGAGTGCCGCTTTCGCATCCAGACGATCCGCGGCATCGGCTATCGGCTGGAGGTGACGTCGTGAAGGAAGGACGACACCCGGAACTCGCCCACCGCATGCACCACGGTGCGGTCGACAGGTCCCATGGCCGCCCCCGCTCGGGGTGGGTGGCTCTCGGCGTGCTCGCCTTCCTGGTCGCGATCGTTCTTGTCTGGGTCCTCTCCTTTCTTCTGACCAGCTGGCTCTACACCCGGCTCTCCCTGCACCCGGCGGAGGTCGTGCGCCAGGTCGTGACCGCTTTCACGGGGCTGGTCCTGCTTGCGATACCCGCCGCAATCATCGGGAACATCCAGCAGCCGCGCGAGCAGGCGATCTTCAGGTCTCTGCTCGCGGCGATCGGTCGCATCGCGCAGGGCGACTTCCGCACACGCGTGGAGACGCAGTTTCCAGACTCCGACCACCCGTTCACGCAGCTCGTCCACAGCATCAACGACATGGCCGCCGACCTCGCCCGGATGGAAGCCCTGCGCCAGGAATTCATCTCGAACGTGTCGCACGAGATCCAGTCGCCCTTGACCTCGATCGGGGGCTTTGCCAAGGCCCTGCAGGACGAGAGCCTGAGCAGCGATCAGCGGCGCCGCTACCTCGAGATCATCGGGGCCGAGAGCGAGCGGCTCTCGAAGCTGAGCGACAACCTGATGCGCCTCACCGCACTCGAAGCGGAGCAGCCGCCGCTCGATCCCCGGCCATACCGGCTGGACGCCCAGCTCAGGCGCGTCATCCTGGCGGCGGAACCGCAGTGGGCCGGCAAGGCCATCGAGATGGAGCTCGAGGCCGCCCCCCTCACGGTCGTGGCCGACGAGGCCCTGATGGAGCACGTCTTTGCCAACCTCCTGCACAACGCCGTCAAGTTCACGCCGAAAGGCGGCACCATCCGCGTGCGGGCGGTGTCAGACGCAGGCGTGTGGACGGTCGAAGTGGAGGACAGCGGCGTCGGAATCCCACCGGAGGATCAGGAGCGCATCTTCGAACGCTTCTTCAAGGGCGACCGCTCGCGCGATCGCAGCCAGGGCGGCAGCGGGCTCGGTCTCGCGCTCGCCAGGAAGATCGTCGCGTTGCATGGCGGGGATATCGGCGTCTCGAGCGCAGCGGGGACCGGCGCAACCTTCCGCGTCGAGCTGCCCCTTCACGGCATAGGCTCCGCAGACCCGCGCTAGTCCTCGCCACCGACGTAGGTGGCGTCGGCTGCGGCCACGAGACCGCCCTCCCCGCCGACGGCCGATGCCGTGGCGAAGTGGATGCGGCGGCCGCGGCGCTGTACCTGCCAGGTCAGGGTCAGGGCTCCCGGCCGCGCGGGCTGGAGGTAGCGCACGGAGAAGCTGGCCAGGCGGACGTCGTCCAGTCCTTCGCGGTGGAGGCCGCAGCGCATCGCACCGTCCAGAAGCGCCGCGACGGCGCCGCCGTGCATGACGCCATCCGGGTTCAGGTGGCGCGCTTCAACCGGTGCGACGATTGCGTCCCCGCCGGGGGCGTATCCGAGAAACTCACGAAAGTTCCGCCACAGGCCCCTGTCACCCGTCCATGGGCTGAGCGATCTGTGCCCCGGCAAGCCGCGCGCGAAATAGCCCTGCGCGGACGCGACCAGCAGTCCGTCCGGCTGCAGCACCTTGCCCTGCGCCGACGTCTCGCGCCAGTCCTGGCGCAGGGCATCGGCGCCGCCTTGCGCCAGGAGGTCGCCTGGCGCCCAGCAGCGGTGGATCACGACCTGCAGGGCCACCGTCGCGAACGAGCCCGCCTCGGGCAGCCGGGAGGCGATCGCGTGGCCCAGGGCCACGTCGAGCAGCGTCAGGACGACGCCAGGGGCGATGCGGCCGTCGTCGCCAAGGTTGGCCTGCCACGGCGGCACGCGCACGGCGGCGGTGCCGGTCCGCGGAAACTCCACTTCAATCCCCAGGGCAGCGCGCAAGGGATTCTCGCGCGCCATGATCGCGGGCCTCGGAACACCGGACAACGCTTGCACCACTCCTTCAGGGCGGGAGACCCCCACCGTTCTCGGACGTCTTGCATCATCCTACCGCAAGGCCCCGGCATGACCCAAGGCGCGGTTCCCCGAGGCCGCTCGGCCGCACGTCTGAAAACCTGACCAATCCTATTGACCTTCGAGGCGGACGTGGTACCTTGCGGGCAAGGGGGAGTGTCTCATGCAACGCTTGTGTCCGCGCAGCCTACTTGCCGTGGCAGGTGTCGGCGTTCTTCTGGCCGGATGTGGAACCGTCGCGAGCGCGGCCTCGACCTCTCATCACGCGAACCGTCACCACAAGAAGGCCGCGGCGGCGACCAAGCCGCCGGCAGCCAAGAGCCAGGCGGCCGTCGGGGCGTCCGCCCCCTTCATCGCGAGCCAGGACCCGGCCGTGAAGACGGTGACTCTGTCCATCGTCGCAGGCGCCACCATCGACAACTTCTACTACAACTTTGACGGCTACGATCTGGGCAACGCCACGATCACCGTCCCGGTGGGCTGGACGGTGAAGGTGGACTTCTCGAACGAGAGCGGGTCTTCGCACAGTGTCGTGATCTCTCCGAGCAGCTCGGACCTCACGCCCGTCTTCGCGGGCGCCGCTTCCCCGAACCCCTCGGCCGGGCTGCAGGCAGGCGAGAGCCAGACGTTCCAGTTCGTCGCCCAGACCGCAGGCAGCTATGTCCTCGCCTGCGGCGTCCCTGGCCAGGCCAGCCAGGAAGGCATGTGGATCAAGTTCGTCGTCTCCCCGACCGCCACCCAGGCCAGCAGCCAGCAGGGCTGAGGCCCCCGGGGCGCCACCGCGCCCTCGCGCCGCATGGTAGAATGCCAGGGACAAGGGGGCGCGAAGGGCGATGCAGGCCGTCGCGATCATCGGTCCCGGACGTGTCGGCACAGCACTCTGGCTTGCCCTGCGCGGCCGCTGCGAGCTCGTGGGCGCCGCAGGCGGGTCGAAGGCCAGTCGCGACCTCTTCCTGCGCCGCACAGGCGTCGCGGTCGCGCCGTCGGCCGCCGCCCTCTGCCTTGCGGCCGACTGGGTCTTCCTCACCGTCCCCGACCGCGCCGTCGCGCCGCTCGCGGCAGAACTCGGCGAGGCCGGGGTCTTCCACGCGGGGCAGGTCGTGGCCCACACGGCCGGTGCACTGCCGAGCGCCGTCCTCGGGCCGGCGCAGGCCTGCGGCGCGGAGGTCCTCGCACTGCACCCGATGCAGTCCTTCGCGGATCCCGAGCGCGGCGCGGACCTCTTTCAGGGCATCACCTGCAGCATCGAGGGGACGCCCGCCGCACGGCAGGCTGGCGCCGATCTCGCGCGGATCCTCGGCATGCAGCCCTGGCAGGTGGAGGCCAGGGACAAGCCGCGCCTGCACGCGGCGTGCGCCCTGGCGAGCAATGCCCTCGTCGCGCTCCTTGCCGTCGCCGCCCGGACCGCCGGCGCATCGGACAGCCCCGACGACCGCCAGCGGGCACTGGAGGCCCTCCTGCCGCTCAGCCGGGGCAGCCTCGAAAACCTGGCGCGGCTGGGACTGCCGCGGGCCCTGACGGGCCCCGTCGAGCGCGGCGACGCCGAGACGGTGCGGTCCCACCTCGACCTGCTGGCGGGCGACGCGGACAACGCCTACCGCATCCTCGGACTGGTGGCGGTGGACCTGGCAAGGGAGAAGGGCAGCCTCGGGCCTGACGACGCGGCGCTTCTCCAGACGATGCTGCGGAGGTGACGACTTGTCCAAGAGAGTGACCACGCGAACGTTCCTGGAGAAGAAGGCCAACGGCGAACGCATCACCATGCTCACCGCCTACGACTACCCCACGGCGAGGCTCTGCGACCTCGCAGGCGTAGACTCGCTCCTGATCGGCGACAGTCTCGGCATGGTGGTGCAGGGGCATGACACGACGCTTGGCGTCACCCTGACGGACGCGCTGTACCACACCCGCATGGTGGCGCGGGCCGCGGAGCACGCTCTCGTCATCGCGGACATGCCCTTTCTCACGTTCCAGCTTGGCGTGGATGCGGCCATAGCCAACGCGGGCAGGCTGCTCGCGGAAGGCGGCGCCCAGGCGGTGAAGCTCGAAGGCGGCCAGGAGATGCAGGAGACGGTCCGCAGGATGTGCAGGGTGGGGATACCGGTGCTGGGTCACATCGGCCTCACGCCGCAGTCGGTGCACGCCCTGGGCGGCTACCGCGTCCAGGGGCGCACCGCCGAAGCCGCACGGCGCCTCATGGACGACGCGCTGGCGCTCGAGGACGCCGGCGCGTTCGGCGTCGTGCTCGAACTCGTTCCAGAGGAGGTCGCCCAGGCGATCTCGCAGCGGCTGCGCATCCCGACAATCGGCATCGGCTCGGGTGCCGGCTGCGACGGCCAGGTGCTCGTCCTGCACGATCTCATCGGCCTCGGCGAAGGTCCGGGGCCCCGCCATGCACGTCGCTATGCGGAGGTTGGCGAAGCCATCCGCGAAGCCGCGGCTGCCTACTGCCGCGACGTGCGTCAGGGTGGCTATCCCGGACCGGAACACGCCACAAGCCTCGGGCCCGACGCACAGGCCGTCCTGGCGGCTATCGACGGTGGCGCATCCCCGCCCGAGCGCCACCGCGTCGCCAGCGATCCCGAGCACAGGCCGTACGGAGGTAAGCCCTGAGTGCAGGTTCTCACGACGATCCCCGATCTTCGCGCCCAGCTCGCTCCGCTCCGCCGCGCCGGCAAGAGCATCGGCTTCGTCCCCACCATGGGCTACCTGCACGAGGGGCACGAGGCCCTGGTGCGGGCAGCGCGACAGGAGTGCGACGTCGTCGTCGTCAGCATCTTCGTGAACCCGCTCCAGTTCGCGCCGAGTGAGGACTTCGAGAGCTACCCGCGGGATCCGGATCGCGATCGGGCCATCCTCTCGGCGGCAGGGGCCGACTACCTGTTCCAGCCCGGGGTCGGCGAGATCTATCCCCGCCCGCTCCTGACCGAGGTGGCGGTGCCGGAACTCTCGCGCACGCTGGAGGGGCGGACCCGCCCGACCCACTTCCAGGGCGTCGCGACGGTCGTGCTCAAGCTCTTCCACATCGTCTGGCCGGACAGAGCCTACTTCGGCCAGAAAGACGGCCAGCAGGTGGCCGTCGTCCGGCGCCTGTGCGAGGACCTGGACCTGCCGCTTGCGCTGAGGGTGGTCGAGACGGTGCGCGAGCCCGACGGGCTGGCCCTCTCCTCGCGCAACGTCTACCTTTCACCCGACGAGCGCCGCGTCGCGCCGGTCCTGCACGAGGCGCTCGAGCAGGGCCGCGCGGCGGCGCTGGCCGGCAGAGACGGCCCGGCGGTGCAGGCGGCGATCGAGGCCCGCGTGCGACAGCAGCCGCTGGCGCGCCTGGACTACGCGGCCGTCGTCGATCCCGACAGCATGCAACCCAAAAGCGATCTCACAGGACGCGTGATGCTGGCGGTCGCCGCGTATGTCGGCAAGACCCGGCTGATCGACAACCTGGTGATGCAGCTCTAGCACGGACTGCCGAGGAGGCCCGAGAGCACACCTTCGATCTCCGCACGCGGCACGATGCGCGTCTCCCCGTCGCTGCGGCGCCTCAGCTCGGCGCCGCCCGCGGCCAGGGAACGGCGGCTCACGGTGATCCGCCAGGGCAGTCCCAGGAGGTCCGCGTCCTGGAACTTGACGCCCGCCGTCTCCGTGCGGTCGTCGAGAAGGATCCGATCCCCGCCGAGCTCCTCGATCTCATGGGCGAAGGCGGTCACCTCGGCATCCTCCCCCAGGGCCAGCAGATGCGCCGCGCACGGTGCAGCCGCCTCGGGCCAGACGATGCCGCGCTCGTCATGGTGGACTTCGATCACGGCGGCCAGGAGGCGCGAGACGCCGATGCCGTAGGAACCCATCCAGAGCGGGCGCTGCACGTTGTCGGGACCCGCGCAGGCCAGCCCCAGCGACTCCGCGTAGCGCGTGCCGAGCCGGAAGATGTGGCCGAGCTCAAGCGAGCGCGCGACGCCGAGCGCCCCACCGCACTGCGGGCAGGCGTCGCCCGGATCGACGCGCGCGATGTCTCCCTCGCGATGCCACGAGAAGTCCCGGCCCGGCCGGGCCCATGCCAGGTGCCAGCCGGCCCGGTTGGCGCCGCAGACGAGGCCGCGGGCTCTCGCGACCTCCTCGTCCGCCACGATGCGCAGCGGCCCCGCGAGCTCGAGTCCGACCGGGCCCGCGTACCCGACCTGCAGGCCCCGCGCCGCCGCCTCCTCCGCGGTCAGCGGGCGCGGCTCGCCGCCCAAGAGCGCCCCAAGCTTGCCCTCATCGACCTGCCTGTCGCCGAGCACGAGCGCCATCACCGTCGTACCCGCCTCGTCATAGAACACTGCCTTGAGCGTGTCGTAGGCCGCCACGCCGAGCTCGGCCGCAAGGCTGGAGATCGTCGTCGCGGCGGGCGTCTCGACAGCCCGCATGGGCAGGCCGTCCCGGCCCATGCCGACGCGCAAGCGCCGACCTGCCGCTTCGCGGTTCGCCAGGTACCCGCAGGCGTGGCAGGATACGATCTCGTCCTCGCCCGCCGCGAGCGGCAGCTGGAACTCTACGGCACCGGATCCCCCCATCATGCCGCTCGACGCGGTCACCTCCCGGACGTCGAGTTCCAGCCAGGTGAAGATCCGGCGGTATGCCGCCGCGACGCGCGCGAAGCTCTGCTCCATGCCTTGGGCGTCGAGGTCGAAGCTGTAGGCGTCCTGCATCGAGAACTCCCTGAGGCGCAGCAGCCCGCCGCGCGGGCGCAGTTCGTCGCGGAACTTCGGGCCCGTCTGCGTCAGCAGGAGCGGCAGCTGCGACCTCTGAACACCCTGGCGGCGCAAGAGCTCTGTCATCGCCTCCTCGGCCGTGAGCGCGAGGGCGAAGTCGTCGCCGCGGCGATCCTTGAAGCGGACGAGCTCAGGCAGGTCGCTCTTGGCGCGCCCGCTGCGGAGCCAGAGCTCGAGGGGCTGCACGAACGGCAGGCGCACCTCCTGCGCCCCCGCCTGCCTCAGCTCCCGGCGGACCACCTCCTCGATGCGCCGCTCCGCCATCAGGCCGAGCGGTGTCAGGGCGTAGACGCCAGCCGCGAAGCGCTGCGCGAGACCCGCCCGCAGCAGGAGCCGATGGCTCGCGGCTTCGGCGTCCGCCGGATCGGTGCGCATGGTCCGCCAGAAGAGTGACGACTGTCGCAAAGCTCGCACCTCCCAAACAAAAACCCGCCCTCCAAAAGGGCGGGAGAACCCGCGGTACCACCTTTCTCGGCCTTGCGGCCACTCGGCTCGTCCCTGGGGGACGAAGCCCGGTCACGGCGGGCATCCGGACGGCTCGTCGCCGCCGCTCGAGGCTGGGAAGGACGCATCGCCTGCCGGCTTGCACCAGCCGCCGGCTCTCTACGCGGACCATGGCGTCCCGGGTGCCTCTCATCGCAAGTCTTTGGCCGAGTATAGACCGCCGCGCGGGGAGCGTCAACGCCGCGGGGCCGCGAAGGAAACCGGGCCGGCGGACGGAATCTCTGCGCAGAAGCGAAGAACCTTCTCGAGCTCGTGACGCAAGCGGGATGGCCACCTGACAGGAGGGCGAGCCCGTGTCCTACCCCGGCAGCGACTTCGATCACCTGGACCTCGACGCAACCATCGAGGAGCTGAGGCGTCTCGGCGACGGCCGGTCGCGCCGCCGGGACTTCTACCTGCATCTGGCGCTCGCGCCGCTCTGCCTGCCTGTCGAGTTCGTGTCCGACGCCATGCCGAGCGAGGCCAGGGCCTACACGTCCCGCACCGCGTACGAAGTGGGTCCTGATAGCCCGTACCAGATGCTCGAGCTTCCCGCCAAGGACCTGCTGCTCCACCTGGCCAGGGCAGGCAGCCGGATGCTCTCGGTGGCCGCCGCACCGCTGCCGTCGCGCACCGAACCCGCCACCGCAGATCATCTCCACTGGGCCTACGTCCCAGGCGACGACATCGCAGGGCTCGCGGAGGGCAGGCTGCCGGACGCCACGAGCGTCTGGCAGGTGCCCCTCGACCTCGTCGAGGAGTGCCAACGCATCGCGCAGCGGCTGCAGGGGCTCGCGGCGCTCTGCCTCAACCGCATCGGCGGCAATGCGGTGCGCGAGCTCCGTCTCACCGCGTTCTTTCATCCGGATTTCGGCTTCGCGCATCAGGACGACGCGCTGCACGAGCTCGCCCTCTATGCGCGCAACGTGATCGATGGGGCGCAGGCGGTCACGGTCGCCCAGGCGACCACGCCCCGCTTCTACGAGGACCCGGACACCTTCCGACGCATCCTGTACTGCAGCGCCGAGTACCTCAGTTCCTGACCTCGTCGGCGGCTTCGGCCTCCAGGGCCTCCTGCGCCGCCTGCCAGACGCCGTACAGCCGCTCGATCTCCTGGCTGAGCTCGAAGAGCCTCGTCGCAAGCTCTGTGGCGTATGCGCCCGCCGCCAGCTGGAGCTCCTGCTCGACTGCCCGGCGCGCCGCCTCGGCCTCGGCCACCAGGCGCTCCTGCTCGGCCACCTGCGCCCGCAGCTGCGAGCGGCGCGCCCGACGCTGCTTGGCAGGCGCCAATCTCGCCTCGCGCGGGCCCGAAGGCCGTTCGTCATCCGCCTGGGTGAGCCCGAGGATCTCCTCGAAGTCCGCGCTGATCTGCCAGCGCCCATCCCCCTGCAGCCAGAGCCAGCGGTCGGTCACGCGCTGCAGCAGCGCCCGGTCGTGGGAGATCAGGAGAAGCGTGCCGGGAAAGGACAGGAGCGCTTCCTCGAGCGCCTCCTGCGCCGGCAGATCGAGGTGGTTCGTCGGCTCGTCGAGCAGCAGCACGTTGGCCCCCGCGGCCACCAGCACCGCAAGGGCGAGGCGGCTGCGTTCGCCGCCCGACAGGTCCCCAAGGGGCGTCTCGATCTGCTCGGGCTGGAAGAGATGCCGCGCGAGCAGCCTGCGGGCCGCGAAGATCGTCATGCCCGGCAGGCGGAGGAGGGCGTCGAGTGGCGTGTCGCCCGCGACGGACACCTCCTGCGCCAGGTAGCCAAGCCGTGTTCCCGGCGCCCAGAGGACCTCGCCGCCCTCGGGCTTGAACGTGCCGCGCAAGGCCTCGAGCAGCGTGGTCTTGCCGCTGCCGTTGCGGCCGACGATGCCGAGGCGGCCGCCCTCCGCAAGGCTGAATGCGAGGTCGCGCCAGAGGGTGCGCCCCGGGTAGGACTGGGACAGGCCCCGCACCTGCAGGAACAGCGTGCGCTCTCCCAGGGGGCGCCCGTCGAAGCGTAGTCTGAGCCTACCTGCATGCTGCGCCTGGGCCACGGGTGCCAGCCGCTCGAGCTTGCGCTCGCGGTCGTGGGCCTGCGCCGAGCGGTTCCCCGCCTTGTACCGGCGGATATACGCCTGCAGGCGCGCGCGCTCCGCCTCGCGCCGCCGGCTCTCCTCCTCCTCGCGGGCGATCTGGCGCCTCAGGTGCAGGCGGTAGGCGTCGTAGCCGCCGACGTAGGTCTGGAAGCCGAGCGGGCTGAAGTCCCAGATGGCGGTGGCCACGTTGCGCAGAAAGGCCCTGTCGTGCGAGGCGGCGATGATGCCCCCGGGATACAGGCGCAGCGTCTCTTCGAGCCAGGCCATCGCCGGCAGGTCGAGATGGTTCGTCGGCTCGTCCAGGAGCAGGACATCGGGCCTTTCCAGCAGGAGGCGCGCGAGCGCCAGCCGCACCTTCTGACCTCCTGACAGCCCCGCGGCCGGCATCGCCTCCTGCTCCGGCGTGAAGCCGAGACCGCGCAGGGTGGCGCGCACCCTGTTCTCCCAGAGGTAGCCGCCGAGCTGCTCGTAGTTGGTCAGGGCCTGCCCGTAGGCCGACAGCTGACTCTGATCCTCGGCCAGTTCCGACTCGAGGCGGCGCAGGCGCCGCTCGAGCCTGGCGATCTCGCCGTCACCGGCCCCCAGAGCGTACTGCCAAAGCGTCACCGCCTCGCCGAGCTCGAGCTCCTGGCGGAGGTACCCGACGCGCGCACCGCGCGCCGTCATGACGAGACCTCCGGCAGGCTCGATCACCCGCGCGATGATGCGCAGGAGGGTCGTCTTGCCGATGCCGTTCGGACCGGTGAGGGCGATGCGCTGACCGGCCTCCAGCCGTCCGAAGACGCCGGCGAAGAGTTCCCGCCCGCCCACCTCGGCGCAGACGTCCTGCAGTTCAAGCAGCATCGCCATCCCTCCCCGCCACGCGCAACGATACCACACAGGGTCCGACCGCGCACCGCTTCAAGAGCCCTGGCCACTGGGCGACACCGCCTATCCCGTCCCTTCAGCACCTCGTCGACGAACGCCGCGTGCCGAGCCTTCACCCGCCGCCAGGCCGGTGCGGCGAGCCCCCACGCCGCCATCCTGGCCGCGGCCCGCAAGGCGGCCGCAAGATCCCAGATGGGAAGGCTCGCGGCGTCGAGCCCCGCCATCTTAGTGGTCCGTGAAGGCCTGCATGGCCTCGCGGCCCCAGAGCCCGCGGCCGCGTGGCTCGCGGGCGAGCCCCGGGATCCGCACCTGCGGGATGCCATAGTGATCGCCTGTGTGCGGCGGGAGCCACCATGGTCATGACGCTTGCGACGGCAAGGGCTGCCGGCAGCTGACGGGCGCAGGACCATGGCGGCGACGCAGTTGGCCCTCCCCTTGCCGGCCGGACCGGTCAGGGAAGAGGCGCCACCCGAATCGGCGCCGCGTGGGCGGCGGCCCGCATGCCGCAACGTCGGGCTTGCAAACGGGATGGCCGCCTGCTATGGTACAAGGCAATACACGCGCATGGCGTTGAAGGGGCAAAGTAGGTCGGCCACCGCCGCTAGAGAGAAGGGAGCCTCGGCTGCAAGCTCCCGCGGCGCATCCGATGCGAAGTTCGCCCTGGAGCTGCCCGCTGAAGCCTTAGGGTGGTAGGCGTGGTCGGGTGCCCTCCGTGACAGGGGCTGGGTGTCGGACCGGCAGGTCCCGCACCGACAAGAGGGTCGCCGACGGCGGCCAATCAGGGTGGTACCGCGGGTCATGGACCCGTCCCGACGAGGGGCGGGTCCTTTTGTATACCCGAGCAGGCGAGAGGGAGGCGTGCGCGATGGCGGAGGAGCTCCTCGTGACCGAAGGGGCAGGGCAGACGCGGCAGGTGGACGTGGGCTCGTTCGTGCGCTTCGGCGCGGCGACGCCGGTCGTGATCGCGGGCCCCTGCTCGGTGGAGTCCGAACGGCAGATCCAGGAGGCGGCCGAGGCGGTGGCGGCGGCCGGGGCGCACATGCTGCGCGGCGGCGCATTCAAGCCGCGCACCTCGCCCTACGCGTTCCAGGGCCTCGGCGCCGAGGGGCTGCGCCACCTCGCCAAGGCCGGCAGGGCGGCGGGCCTGCCCGTCGTCACCGAGGCGCTCGACGCGCAGGACGTCGCGCTCGTCGCCGAGCACGCCGACATGCTGCAGATCGGCGCGCGCAGCATGCAGAACTTCAGCCTGCTGCGCGCTGCCGGGCGCAGCGGCCGCCCGGTTCTGCTCAAGCGCGGTGCCGGCGCCACCCTTGACGAGTGGCTGCATGCGGCGGAGTACATCCTCGCGGAGGGGAACGCACGGGTCGTGCTCTGCGAGCGGGGCATCCGCAGCTTCGAGCCGTACACCCGGGCGACGCTCGACCTGGCCGGTGCCTTGGCCGCCCGCCAGCGGACGTCCCTGCCGGTGATCGCCGATCCCTCCCACGCCACAGGCCGCAGGGAGCTCGTCGTGCCGATGGCCTGCGCCGCGATCGCGGGCGGCCTGGACGGTGTCATCGTGGAGGTGCATCCGGACCCCGACCGCTCGGTCAGCGACGCCGCGCAGACGATCTCCACCGAAGCCTTCGCGGGACTGATGCGCAGGCTCCACCTGCCGCCCCGCACCGCCGACCTCGCGCTCCTGCGCGACGCGGTCGACGATCTGGACGAGGCCATCCTCCGCCTGCTCGAACGCCGCATGGCCCTCTCTGCGCACATCGGCGAGGCCAAGCGCAGCCGCGGCCTGCCCGTACGCCAGCCCAGGCGCGAGCAGGCGATCCTGCAGCGCCTCGCCGATCGCAGCGGCAATCACCTGCCCGCCGCGGCCGTGACCGACATCTGGAAGGCCATCCTCTCCGCGTCGCGCGCGCGCCAGGGCCGCACAGCCACCCAGGAGACGCAGTGACGGGCCCGCTCCGCGTGGCGATCCAGGGCGAGCGCGGCGCCTACAGCGAGCAGGCGGCCTTGGCCCTGTACGGTCGCGACGCCGCGATCGTGCCCTGCCGCACCCTGCCGGACGTCTTCTCGGCCTTGGGGCGCGGCGACGTCGAGGCGGCGGCCGTTCCGGTCGAGAACTCCCGCGCGGGAACGATCGTCGAGACGTACGACCTCCTGCTCACGCACGACTACCCCGTGACGGGCGAGTACCGCCTGCGCGTGCGCCACTGCCTTCTGGGCCTGCCCGGTGCCGCACTGGGCGACATCCGCCGCGCCTACTCGCATCCGCAGGCTCTCGCACAGTGCCGCACCTTTCTCGAGCACCACGCCATCACGCCCGAGAGCGCCTACGACACCGCAGGCAGCGCCGCTGACGTCGCAAGGCGTGGCGACCGCGCCGCCGCTGCCATCGCCTCGCGCCGCGCCGCGGAACTGCTCGGCCTTTCGGTCCTGGCGGAGGGAATCGAGGACCGCCAGGACAACGTGACGCGCTTCCTTGCCGTCGGCGCCCCGCCGAGCCTCGCCTCGGGGCCGGGGCGATCCCTCGTGGCCTTCACCGTCCCGAACGAGCCGCGGGCCCTCTACCGCTGTCTCGAGCCGTTCGCGCGCCACGACTGCAACCTTTCGAAGCTCGAGTCGCGACCCGACCAGCAGACGCCCTTCGCCTACGTCTTCTACCTCGACGTGGACCGGCGGGCGGACGACCCAGACCTGGCGCAGGCTCTCAGGGAACTCTCGCCCATCGCGACCTCCTGGCGCCTGCTCGGGAGTTTCGGAAACTGAAGACCGTCACCTTGCCAAGATCCTGTCTGCACGGTATATTGATCCTGTCGCTTTAGGAGTTGGTATGGATCCACGGCTGTAACAGTTGCCATGTCTCCGTGCACTTCCTGGCGAATACGGTTTCGAAAGGAGTGCAGAGACGTGCAGAAGACGATCTATGTCGGAAACCTGCCCTGGTCCGTTACCAGTGAGGACCTGCAGCAGGCGGTGTCACAGTATGCCGAGGTCCTGGCGGCGCGCATCGCGACCGACCGGGAGACCGGCCGTTCGCGTGGGTTCGGCTTCGTGGAGGTTCCCGCCGACAAGGCGGAGGCCGTGATCGAGGCCTTGAACGGAGCGGACTGGCAGGGTCGGCAGCTTACCGTGAACGAGGCGCGCCCCCGCGAGGAGCGCCCCCGTCGCTACTAGCCGTCGAACGCAGGGAGCCCGGCGAGAGCCGGGCTCCCTGCCTTTTGCTCAGGCGGGCTGAGAGCCGGGCCGTTCTGGATGGCCGTGCCCCCTGGTCCTGTCAGGCGCTACAATGCAAGCGGGCGTACCAAGCTTGGGAGGTGCTCCTGTGCCGGACTGCCTGCTCGCGATCGACCAGGGCACGCATGCATCGCGCGCGGTGATCTTCGATCTCAAGGGCAGATCGCTCGCCAGCCGCGTCGTGCCTCTGAGGACGGTCTGCCCGATGCCCGGCTGGGTGGAGCAGGATCCGGACGACATCTTCGAAAGCAGCGTCCACGCGGCGCGCGGGGCCATGGCGGCCGGCGGCGTCGACCCACGGGATCTTCGCGCCGTCGGCATTGCGAACCAGCGCGAGACGCTGGTCGTCTGGGATCGTGCAAGCGGGCGGCCGGCGGCCCCGGCCATCGTCTGGCAGGATCGACGCGGCCAGGCCGCGTGCGAGGAGCGGGCGCAGGCGGCCGCCGACCTCGACCTCGCCGGCCGGACAGGGTTGCGCCTCGACCCCTATTTCACCGCCAGCAAGCTCTCGTGGCTGCTGCACGGGGATCAAGATCTCATGCGGGCCGCCCGCAACGGACGCCTGCAGGCCGGAACGGTGGACAGCTGGCTCCTCTACCGCCTATCGGGCGGCAAGGTCTGGGCCACCGAGCCGAGCAATGCGAGCCGCACCCTGCTCTACGACCTGTGGCAGCGGCGATTCGCCCAGGAACTGCTCGACCTCTTCTCCGTGCCGACCTCCCTCCTGCCGCCGGTGCAGCCCTCCGCCCACCGTTTCGGCGTCACGGAGCGCGATCTGCTCGGCGCTAGGGTGCCCGTGACGGGCATGCTCGGTGATCAGCAGGCGGCGCTCCTCGGGCAAGGCTGCCTGGAGGCCGGCGACGCCAAGGATACCTTCGGCACAGGGGCTTTCCTGCTTGCCTGCACGGGCAAAGACGCCTGCCGCTCGGCACATGGCCTCCTGACCACGGTCGCCTGGGACTTCGGGGACGGGCCGAACTACGCCCTCGAAGGCAGCGTGTTCATGGCGGGTGCGCTCCTCGACTGGCTCATCGACCTCGGTCTCGCGTCGTCCCCCGCGGAGCTGGATCGTCTGGCCATTGGGGCGCAGCCCGGGCACGGAGCAGTGGTCATACCGGCGCACCAGGGGCTCGGCGCCCCCTGGTGGGAGCCCGGGATGCGCGGCGCCATCTGGGGGCTCACCCGCTCGAGCGATCGGTCCGTGCTGGCACGGGCGGCCTTCGAGGCGATCGCGCAGCAGGCCGCGGACCTCACCGAGGCGATCCGGGACGACCTCGGCCGACCGCTCCGCGACCTGCGCATCGACGGCGGCGTCGTGCGAAGCGCACTCCTGCCGCAGCTCATCGCAGACCTCTCGGGGCTCGCCGTGCTGCGCAGCCACGATCACGAGGCGACAGCGCGCGGCGCCGCGATGGTCGCGGCCCTGGGGGCAGGTCTGATGTCCGCGCAGGAACTTCCCGGCTTTGTCGGAGAGCGCGAGACGTTCACCCCCGCCACCGCTGTCGAGCAACGCGAGGCCGAGCGCCTGCGCTGGCGCCGGGCCGTCACCCAGGCGCGAGGACTGGGGGCATGACCGCCACCGCGCGGGAGCACGCCCTGCGCCGTGCCCAGATGGACGTGTTCGATCTCGCGGTGGTCGGCGGCGGCATCACCGGGGCGGGCGTGGTGCGCGAGGCGAGTCTCAGAGGCTTCACGACATGCCTTTGCGAGGCGCGGGACTTCGCGTCGGGAACCTCCAGCCGTTCGACCCGTCTGATCCACGGCGGCCTGCGCTACTTGCGCATGGGTGACCTGAGGCTGGTGCGGCAATCCCTCCAGGAGCGGGAACTCCTGCGCCACGTCATGGCTCCCCACCTCGTCCACGGCCTGCCGTTCTACTTCCCGATCTATCGCGGCGATCCCGACCCGCTCTGGCTGGTACGCATCGGCGTCGCCCTCTACGGTCGCCTGAGCGGTGCGGCGGCCGAGGAGATCGATCTTCGCCTGTCGCCTGCGACCCTGCGCGAGGCCATGCCGCTCTTGCGCCGCGACGGCCTCGCCGGCGGCGTGCGCTACCTCGACGCCCGCACCGACGACGCGAGGCTCACCCTCGCCGTCCTGCGCGACGCGGCGGCGCACGGCGCAACGGTGCTGAACTATGCTCCTGTGCGCGCCTTCGGCCGCGACGGGGAGCTGCACCGCCTCACCTGCCGCGACGAGGAGAGCGGCGAGACGTTTGCGGTCCGGGCGCGCCGGGTGCTCGTGGCGGCCGGTCCCTGGACCGACGAGGTGCTGCATCTTCTGGACCCGTCGTCACCGGAGCTCGTACGCCGCAGCGCCGGCAGCCATCTCGCCCTGCGCAGCGGCCGCCTGCCTCTGCCCGCAGCCTGCGTCATCCGCGGCGCCGACGGTCGCATGCTGTTCGCCGTGCCCCACGGCACGCAGACCTATATCGGCACCACCGACGTCGTCACCGACGAACTGGACGGTTCCGTGGTGCCGGTGCAGGAGGCGGAATACATCCTGAGGGCCGCCGACCGCACCTTCCCCGAGGCTCACCTCGGCCAGCACGATGTGATCGGCGCCTGGCGCGGCGTGCGACCGCTCGCCCGCCCGAGGCGCAGCATGGCGGCCAACAGGGTCTCCCGCGAGGATCGCCTCGTGCCGGTGCGGGACGGGATGCACGTGGTGGTGGGCGGCAAGCTGACCGCGTTCCGCGCCATGGCGGAGCGCATCCTGGACCGCGTCTTTCCCGGATCGGGCGGCGACGCGGCCATGGGCAAGAGTCGCGCGCCGCTTCCCGGCGCGCAGCGGGATCATCTGAGCGACGATCTCTGGCGGCAGGCCGCGCGGCGCACCGGCATGCGCCTGCATGAGCTCAAGGAGCGCCTCGCCCCGTACGGCGACGAGGCGGGTGCCGTGCTGGAGCACGGCTTCGGGCCGGGCGACCTGCGCTTCAGCCTGGATCGCGCCCTCCTGCGGTTCGCCGTCGCCGAAGAGTTCGCCCAGCATCTCATGGACGTCTACCGGCGCCGCACCGACCGCATGCTCTTCGGCGGCGACTTCGCCCTGCTGCACCTCAAGGCCGACGCCGACGAGATGGGCCGTCTCATGGGCTGGTCCGAAGCAAGGCGCGAGGCGGAGATGGACGCCGTACGGCGCGTGGAAGCGCAGATGCTGGCCTGGCGCCTGCCGCACTCTGATGAGATTCTCAGATGAGCTTCAGACAGCCTTTAAGTTGGCGCCTTATGCTGACCTCAGTTCCGCAGGGCAATTGAGTTCCGCGAGGTGAGTTCACGTGCGCGCGATCCGCCGGTCACATATCCTTCAGAACGCGCTGCTGCTCTCGTTCCTGTTTGTGCTCGGCGCTTCCGGCGTCTACCTCCTGATGCTGGGACGATCGCTGCACCTCAGCTAGACGCCCGACATTCCCAGAGCAGAAAAACGTAGGCCGCCAGCCCGCAGGCCGGGCGGCCTTGCTGTCATGTGTCAGCCTTCGTCCCTTGCGCCGTGCGGGCGCGGATCGAACGGTACGATGACGGGCTCCGGCTGAAGCTGCACGCCGAAGCGTCGCGCGACGCCCAGTCGGATCTCCTCGGCGAGGGCGAGAAGATCCCGCGCGGTTCCGCCGCGGTTGACGAGCGCGAGCGTGTGACGCTCCGAGATGCCCGCCCCGCCCAGCGTCTGTCCGCGACGGAAGCCCGCCTCGCCGATCAGCCAGGCCGCCGAGACCTTGTAGCCGCCGGCCGCGGGGTAGGCCTCCAGCTCGGCCGCCCGCGGTCCAAGGCTGCGGCGCACGCCATCGAGCTCGGATGCCGAGAGGACCGGATTGAGGAAGAAGGAGCCGACGGAGCGCGCGTTCGGATCGTGGGGGTCTCGCAGCATGGCCTTGCCGCGGCGCAGGTCGAGGACGATGCGCCGCACAGCCGCCAGGGCCTCCCGCGGCGGCTGCGCGGCGACGCCTTCGCGCGCAGCGCGCTCTGCGACCTCACGGTAGCCGAGGTGCGGCATGGCGCCCGGACGCAGATGATAGGCGGCGCTCAGGATCACGTAGCGGTCGCGGTCCTGGTCCTTGAAGCGGCTGTGGCGGTAGGAGAAGCCGCAGTCCTCGCCGCGGAGCTCCTCCACCCTGCCCGTCCGGCGCTCGAGGACCCGCACCCAGCTCAGGCTCCCGGCCACATCCTGGCCATACGCGCCGACATTCTGGACAGGCGTCGCACCGACACTGCCCGGGATGCCCGAGAGGCACTCGACACCCCCGAGCCCGCGCGCGACCGCCGCGGCGCACACGTCGTCCCACTCGCTGCCGGCCTGCGCCACGCAGAGTACGCTCTCCCCGTCGGCGCGAAAGGTGATGCCGCGCCGCGCGACCCGCAGCACGAGGCCGGCAAAGCCCTCGTCCGGGAAGACCGTATTGCTGCCGCCGCCGAGGAGCTGCACCGGCAGTCCGCGGCCCTCCGCCCAGGCGAGCACCTCCCTGAGTTCCTCCCTGCTGTGGACGGACGCGAAGTAGCGCGCGGGCCCGCCAAGCCTCAGCGTGGTCATCGGCGCCAGCGGAACGTTCTCGCGCAGCATCGGCACTCGCTTCAACAGCCGCCTCCGATCCTGCCGCCGCGGCTGGGCGTCGCGGCGGCAAGGGCATGTCTCAAGCTTCCTGAAGTCCCTCAGGCAAGTATTCGCCCGACCGTCCCTCGACCGCATAGCGACCGCGAAACTCGCCCAGCCGCACGGCCAGCACGGCCTGCTGCAGGCGGTCGATCTCCTCCTCGAGATTATACATGCCCAGGCTGGCCCGCACCGCACCTGGCAACGCCCACCGCTCGCCACGGCCGACCTCGTCGCGTATCCGCCGCACCTCCCGAGCCGACAAGCCGAGGAGCCGCATGATGTAGGGAGTCGCACGGAAACCACCCGCCCCCACGCCGATGCCCCACTCCCAGCCGAGCGCCGACGCCACGAGGGCCGGAGGTACGCCGTGTACCACAAAGGATATGGCGCCAATGCGGTCTGCCGTGCTCGTGCCGCCGAGCACCTCCAGCCCGGGCACCTCCTGAAGTCTTGAGAGCAGATACTGGAGCAGCTGCTGTTCACGCGCCTCCAGCCGCTCGAAGCCGATCGCCTCCAGTTCACGCAGGGCGGCACCGAACGCGATCGCCCCGAGAACGTTTGGCGATCCCGCCTCCTCGCGCGCCGTCGGGTCTCCGGAGAACACATCGTCGAGGCTGACGAACCGGATTCCACCGCCGTCCTCGAGATCCGGCGCGCCCTGCCCGAAGAACTCCTTCGGTCCGATCAGGGCACCCAGACCGTATGGCGCGTAGGTCTTGTGCGCGGAGAAGGCGAGGAAGTCGATCGCCTGGGGATCCCCCGGTTCTCCCATGCGGATGCGCCGGTGCGGCGCCCGCTGCGCGGCGTCGACGAAGATGCGCGCGCCATGGCCGTGGGCGATCTCCGCCGCCAGGTGCACGTCGCTCAAGTAACCGGTGACGTTCGACGCCCCGGTGATGGCGACGAGCCGCACCCGGCCCCGGTGCCGTTCCATGAGATCGGGCAGGGCGCCGAGATCCATGCGGCCCTCGCCGTCGAGCGGCAGGTAGGCGAGTTCGGCACGGCCGCGCCAGGGCAGGAGATTCGCGTGGTGCTCCATTTCGCTCAGCACCACGACATCCTCCGGCTGCAGGCGGAGCTCCGCGGCGAGCCTCGTCACGGCTTCGGCGGTGTGCCTCGTGAAGATCGCGACCCTCGTCCCGTCGTGGGCCCCCACGAAATGCAGCACCTGCTGGCGCGCGCGTTCGTACAGGTCCAGAGTGCGGCGGGAGTTGTAGCCCGCGTGGCTGTACATGCTTGCGTACGTTTCCTCGGCTTCTCTCAGGGCTCGCTGCACATGGCGCAGCACAGGCGTCGTCGCCGCGTTGTCGAGGCCCACGTAGGTCGTCCGACTGCCGTCCAGGAGCAGTACCTCGCGGTCTGCACCCACCACCTCGCGCCGCCAGAGAAGTGCATCGCGCCGCAGCCCGCCGTCCCACCGCATGGCCGCTCGCCCTCCTCACACACCCCCGCCATCGATGTTCGCGCCGGACGGCGCCGATCCTGCCCAGACGTTCCAGGGAACGGCGGGCGCCGCTTGCCTCAGGACGGCGCGGCGGCCTTCCCTGGCGGCGACGGCCGGCCCGCATCGCGCCCGAGCCTCGCCGCGGCCACCGCCATGGCCGCGGCCAGGATGGACGTCATGGCGAGCGCGATCTCGGGCATCTGCGCGAACACCTGGCCCTCCGCCCACGGTACGGAGAGGGCCGCCACCGCAAGGGACGTGAAGATGAAGAAGAACGCCTGGCCCTCGCGCCGCGGTGCCTCGCGCCCCGCCACGGTGAGAACGATGGGAAACGCGGGCCCAAGTGCGACGCCCGTCAGCACGGCGCCCAGCAGTACCGCGTAGGGGTTGTGGCCGAAGGCGACGACGAGGCCGCTCGACGCTGCCGCCGCCGCGGCGCCCAGCAGGAGCACCCGCTCGAGGCGCAGGTTCGGCAGCAAGGGTCCGATCAGCAGGCGCGTCACGGTCAGCCCGGCCTGGTAGGCGGCGGGGTAGAGCGACGCGATCGCGTCGGGCAGGCCCGCGCGCACATGCACGAAGGCGGCCACCCACGCCGAGAAGCCGCTCTCCGCGGCGACGTACAGGAAGACGAGCCACGTCAGGGCGCGCAGCCACGGCGCCTCGCGCCAGAGCTTGAGATTGCCGCGCAGGCCCGGACCCGGATGCGCGGGCTCGCCTGGCAACTCGCCCATCGCGGCCATGCCCAGGCCGCCGATCAGCGCAAGCGCGGCGGCAAGGGCGAACACGAGCGCGACGGGCAGCCCGACGCCGTTCAGCAGCCCCACCGCAAGCGGCGCGGAGATCGCCCCGACGCCGAACCAGAGATTGAGGCGGTTGAAGGCCTGGGCCTGCTGCTGGCGGTAGAGGTCCGAGACGAGCCGCGAACCGCCGACGTCGACGAGCGCGAAGGCGATCCCGGCCGCGAAGGCCAGGACCACCCAGAACGCAAAGCTGGCCACCAGCGGCAGGAGACCGGTCGCGACGGCGAACAGCCAGAAGCCGAGCAGCAGCACGCGCCGCGTCCCCTGGTGGTCGACGAGGTGGTTCGCGTAGAAGTAGGTCGCGGTGTTGCCGAGGGACTGCATGGCGAAGAGAAGCGACAGCTCGCCGTAGCCCACCCCGAGACGGTGCACGAGTTCAGGCAGTGCCGATCCGTAGGCGGTCGCCATCAGGCCGATGACCGCATAGCCGAGCCAGCTCAGCTGCTCGGCCGACCGTCGCGCCCTTCGGTCTCCCGCCGCCAGACTCTGGCTGCGCATGTTTCCTCCCGGACAGGCTGTGGCGGCCTGCGCCTGCAGGCCGCCACAGCCGTGTCCCGCCCTAGCCTTCGAGCAGCAGCTGCGTCGGATCCTCGAGCAGTTCCTTGACGTGCCGCAGGAAGCGCACCGATACGGAGCCGTCCACGATGCGGTGGTCGTAGGAGAGGGCGATGTACATCATCGGCCTCACCACCACCTCGCCCTTGACGGCGATCGGCCGCTCCTGGATGCCGTGCATGCCGAGGATGCCCACTTGCGGTGCGTTCAAGATCGGCGTCGAGAGCAGCGAGCCGAAGACGCCGCCGTTCGTGATGGTGAACGTGCCGCCGCGCAGGTCCTCGAGCGTCAGGGCGCCGCTGCGCGCCTTCTCGGCCAGCTCGGCGATGGCCTGTTCGATCCCGGCGAAATTGAGGCGGTCGGCGCCGCGCACCACCGGCACCACGAGACCCTCGTCGGTGGAGACGGCGATGCCGATGTCGTAGTAGCGCTTCAGGACGATGTCGTCGCCCTGGATCTCGGCGTTCAGATGCGGGTAGGCCTTGAGTGCGCTCACCGTGGCCTTGGTGAAGAAGGACATGAGGCCGAGCGATACGCCGTGCCTCTCCTTGAAGGCGTCGCGCCGCTCGCGGCGCACGGCCATGACGGCCGAGAGGTCCACCTCGTTGAAGGTGGTGAGCATCGCGGCCTGATGCTGGGCCTCGACCAGGCGGCGCGCGATCGTCAGGCGCCTGCGCGACATGCGCTGGCGCTCCTCGCGTCCCGACTCCTGCGGGAACATCCCTGTCACCGGCAAAGGGGCATAAGCTGCGGCCTGCGGCGGTACGGCCGCCGGCGAGGCCGGTGCGCTCGCCACCGCCGCCGGCGCCGCTGCCGCCGGCCTGGGCACGGCTGCGACGCGCTCGACATCCTCGCGCGTGACCCGCCCGCGTGGCCCGCTGCCCGTCACCTGGCGCAGATCGACGGCCAGATCCTGCGCCGCGCGCCGCACCTCCGGCGAGGTGGGACCCGCCGGCTCCTGGGCGGCCTGCGGCTGTGCCGCGGCCGCAGAAGCGGCGGCAGGAGCCGCCTCGGCGACCTGGCCGCCGCCCTCGGCGAGCATGCCCAGCACCTCGCCGATCGCCACCGTGGCGCCCTCGTCCTTGCGCACCTCCTGCAGGGTACCGGCCACTTGGGCCTGCACCTCCAGGTTGACCTTGTCCGTCTCGAGTTCGACGAGGGCGTCACCCGCGGCGACCGCGTCACCGGGATGCTTCAGCCAGCGGCCGACGGTCGCCTCCACGATCGACTCGCCGAGCTGCGGTACCGTGATCTCAGTTGGCACGTCTCTTCACACCCCGCGTTTGCAGTTTCTCCTCCGGCAGCGAGAGCGCCTCCTGCACGATGCGTTCGTGCTCGGCCTTGTGCACATCGGGCATCCCTTCGGCCGTCGAAGCCCGCTCCGGGCGCCCGATGTAGCGGAGCTGGACGCCAGCTGGCAGGAGCGGCGCCAGGCGAGGCGCGATGAATGCGTAAGGCCCCATGTTGGCGGGCTCCTCCTGCATCCAGACCACTTCGCGCACGCCGGGGTAGGCGGCGATGAGGCGCCGGATCTCCGCTTCCGGGAACGGATAGAGGAGTTCGATGCGGATCAGTGCGGCCCGGTCGGCATCGTGGTGCTCCTTCGCGGCGAGGCGGTACTCGACCGAGATCTTGCCGCTGCAGAACACGAGCCGCTCGACCCGCTCGCGCCGGTCCATGGCCGTCTCGTCGTCGAGCACGGGCCGGAAGCTGCCGTCGGCCAGCTCGGAGAGCTCCGACTGCGCCAGCGGGTGGCGCAGCAGGCTCTTCGGCGTCATCACGACGAGCGGGCGCGGCTGGAGGCCGAGAGCCGCCGCCTGAAGCCGCAGCAGGTGGAAGTACTGGGCGGCCGTGGTGCAGTTCGCTATGCGCAGGTTGCCTTCGGCCGCGAGCTGCAGGTACCGTTCGACGCGGCCGCTGGAGTGCTCCGGCCCCTGCCCCTCGTAGCCGTGGGGCAGCAGCAGGATGAGGTCCGAGCGCTCGCGCCACTTTGCCCTGGCCGCGGCGAGGAACTGGTCGATGATGACTTCGGCCGCATTGGCGAAGTCTCCGAACTGTGCCTCCCAGACGACGAGCGTCTCGGGGGCCCGCAGACCGTACCCGTATTCGAACCCGAGCACGCCGGCCTCCGTGAGCGGGCTGTTGTACACGGCGAAGGAAGCCTTCGCGAAGGGCAGGTGCTGCAAGGGCGTGTAGCGGTGCCCGTCGCGGACGTCGTGCAGCACGAGATGGCGCTGGCTGAAGGTGCCGCGCTCGGCATCCTGACCGCTCATCCGCACAGGCACGCCGTCCTCGAGGATGGTGGCGAGGGCGAGGGCCTCGGCGTGCGCCCAGTCGATCCCCTGAGGCTTGTCGAGAAGCTCGCGCCTACGCTGCAGCAGCCGCTCGAGCTTGGCGCTGCCGGTGAAGCCCTCCGGCCGTGCCAGGAGAGCGTCGTTCGCCGCGCGGAGCCGCGCCTCGCCGGGCGGCTTGGCAAGACCCTGCAGGTCGCGCTCCTCGGGCATCGCCTGGGGGAACTTGACGCGTCCCTCCACCACCTCGTTGAAGGCGGCGCGCAGCCGCTCTTCGGCCTTGTGCTGCAGGGCGGCCGCGGCGCCAGGATCCACCATGCCCTCGCCGACCAGGCGCTCGAGGTAGACCGCACGCACGGTCGGGTGCTTGGCGATGCGCTCGTACAGCAGCGGTTGGGTGAAGGCGGGCTCGTCGCCCTCGTTGTGCCCGTAGCGGCGGTAGCCCACGAGGTCGATGAGGAAGTCCTTGTGGAACAGCTGGCGGTAGGCGATCGCGATGCGCGCCGCCGTCATGCACGCGTCGGGGTCGTCGGCGTTCACGTGCAGGATGGGGATCTCGAATCCCTTGGCCAAGTCCGAGGCGTAGCGCGTCGAGCGGTCCTCGCCGGGATCGGTGGTGAACCCGATCTGGTTGTTGGCGATGATGTGCACCGAACCGCCCGTGGTGTAGCCGTCCAGCTGCGAGAGGTTCAGCGTCTCGGCCACGATGCCCTCGCCCGGGAACGAGGCGTCGCCGTGCACCGAGACGTTGAGCGCCTGCGAGAAGTCCGCATGCGGGCGGCCGCGCTCTGTGCGGTCGTCCTGCGCGCCGCGCGTCATGCCCTGCACCACCGGGTTCACGAACTCGAGATGGCTCGGGTTGTTCGCGAGCGTGATCTGCACCGGCTGCTCGCCGTCGGTCTGGATCGTGCGGCGCGAACCGAGATGGTACTTGACGTCGCCGCTCCAGCCGACATAGAGGTCCGGCTGCTCGTCGGGGCCCACGTGGAACTCGGTGAAGATCTGGCCGAACGGCTTCCCGACCACGTGGGTAAGGACGGACAGCCGCCCGCGGTGCGCCATGCCGATCGTCACCTCGCGCGTGCCGCTTTCCACGGCCGCGTCGATGATCTCGTCCAGCATCGGCACCAGCACGTCGTTGCCCTCGATCGAGAAGCGCTTCTGCCCCTGGAACGTCCGGTGCAGGAACTGCTCGAACGCTTCGACGTCCGTCAGGCGCTCGAGGATCTCCAGCCGGCGCGCCGCGGCGACGTGGCGGTAGCTGCCGTCCTCTGCCGCGTGCTGCAGCCACTGGCGCTCCGCAGCCTCGTGCACGTGGCTGAAGTCGAAGCCGATGGTGCCCGTGTAGATCTCTTCAAGCCGGTGGATCGCCTGACGCAGGCTTCCCGCCGCAGCTCCAGCCGTCGGAAACGCGATCGCGCCCGGCAACCTGTCCATCTGCTCGTCGGTGAGGCCGTAGCCCTGCGCGTCGAGGGCGTGCTGCGTCGGCGGATCCTGTCCCAGCGGGTCGAGGTGCGCCTTGAGGTGGCCATACTCGCGGATGTTGCGCGCCAGGCGCGCCGCGAGCACGATCTCCTGCACGTCCACCGCCGCCGCGGGCGTGGACGCCGGCGCCGCGGCCAGCGCCACGCCACCCTCCCGCTCCATGCGTTGGAAGATGGCAGCGGTCGCCGCGTCGACCGACTGAGGATCCTGCCGGTAACGCTCGTAGAGCTCCAAGGCCCAACCAGCGTTCGGACCATGAAACAGCTCCCCCAGGTCCATGCTGATCTTCCTCGCGCGGCCAGATTTCCCGGTGGCCCGGGACGGCGTGCCAAGTTAGGTTTCATTATAACCAACGGCCAGTCGCCTGTGCGGCGTGGCAAGTACTCTAGGGAATGGCGGTCCGACCGTCAAGGGCACAGGCCACATGGGTGCGGTCGGATCATCGCAGGGCCATGTCGGCCCGCCCGAGCGAACCTGCGGCGGGCCACTGCGACGACTTCTGTCGCCTTTGGGCCTCCCTGCCCTGCCGCCGGCCGGCTGGCCGTCAGCGGCATGTTGCGCTGACCGAATATCTGCGTCTTGCATAATCTCTTGTGCTGCCGTATGCTGCCCGTGTCTGCCTCCGTCGGAAGGCTGTCCATGTAGCGCTCCCTCACGGCGGGACCTCTACCTCGCGCTGCCTGCGACGTGGCGTCGTAGGCGAAGCGCGACTCAACCGGAGGAGTTGGTGACACGCAGATGGATGATGAAGGCCACCACGTCGGGCGGCACCAGTTCGATCCGCGGCGCATGCAGCATCGGCCCTCGGACGGGCGGGGCGTCTTCGCACCCGAGGAGTTCCTCGCGGCGTTCCTCACGAATCCCACGACCGTGCTCGCGGATATCGGCTGCGGCCCAGGCTACTTCGCCTTGCCCGCGGCCAGGATGCTTCCCGCCGGCAGGGTGCTCGCGGTGGACCTGCAGCAGCAGAGCCTCGACATCCTGACTTCCCGGGCGCAGAGCGAAGGGATCCTCAACATCGACGCAATCCGGGCGGACGCGGCCGCTCTGCCATTCCCGGACGCGTCGGTCGACGCCGTGCTGATGGCCCGCTTCCTCAACAGCCTCCCGCAGCGCGACGCGATCCTGCGCGAGGCCCTGCGCGTGCTGCGAGGGGGCGGTCGGCTCTTCCTCGTACAGTGGGACCGCGTGGAGACGCCCATGGGCCCACCGTTCGCGATCCGCATCGGAGCAGACGAGATGCAGCGCATCCTGGCCTCGATCGGATTCGAGCTCGAACGCGTCTGGCCGGGCCCAGAGCCGTTCTACCGCGTGCTCGCGCGCAAGCCTTGACCGAGGCCCCCACTCGCCCACGGACTCTCCTCGCCGCGGAGGATACGCACCACCTGCGCCGAAGGACTGGCGGCAAGGAGGGACATGCATGGAACTGTTCCGCGTGGGTATCGCCGGCAGCGGCTTCGGCGCCCGCGTGCACGCGCCGTTTCTCGCAGCCCATCCGGGCTTCAGCCCGGTCGCGATCGCGAGCCTGCACCGCGGCGATCCAGACCGCATCAGGAGCGAGAGCGGCATTGCGGATGTCCTGTCCGACTGGCGCCGACTGCTCGATCTCCCGATCGACCTCCTCGTGGTGGCGGCAAACCCCGCGCTGCACCGGGAGATCAGCGAAGCGGCCCTCGCTGGCGGGCTCCACGTGCTCTGCGAGAAACCGATGGCCCTTGACCTCGGCGAGGCGGAGTCCATGGAGGCGGTGCGACGCCGCGGGGACCGCCTCGGCGCGATCACCTTCGAATTCCGCTTCCGCCCCGCGCGCCAGACGGTGCGCCGCCTGATCGCGGAGGGACGGATCGGCAACATTCTGCACGTCTCGTACGCCGGCCAGGATGCCCGCTATCCGCAGCTCCTGGACAGCCCGATCGGCTGGCTGGGCAGCCGGCGGCAGGGCGGCGGCAGACTGGGCGCGCTCGGCAGCCACATGTTCGACAGCCTGCGCTACTGGACGGGGGACGAGGTGTCGGAGCTCGCTGCCCAGCTCACGACGCACTTGCCCGACGGGCCTGCGGGCGAGCGGCGCGACGCGGACGACGCCTTTCAGGTGATCGGCCGCATGGTGGGCGGCGCGACGTTCACCCTCGACTACCGGAGCGCGACGCACCTTCCGTCGGGCTGGCAGCTCGAGGTGCACGGCACGGCCGGCACGATCGCACTCCGCGACGACCTCGAGGTGCGCCTGCAGCCTGTCGGCGGCGGGGGGCAGGACGTGCCGCTGCCGCCCGCCGCCGACGCGCCGGGACTGCCGCCCTCGCCCAGGGGCTACGCGAGTGCCATGCTGCCGTTCCTGGACCGCTTGCACGATGCCCTGGCCAAAGGCACGGCGCATCACGACCTGCCCACCTTCCAGGACGGCGTCGAGAGCCAGCGTCTGCTCGATGCGGCGCGACGGTCGTCCGAGAGCGGAATGCGACAGGTCCTGCGTGGTCCGGGAGGTCAGGCCCTTCGGCCCTAGGAACCAAGTCTCGCGCAGCGAAGTTCCGTGTACTTTCGAAGCGAGGAGGCTCATTCATGCAGCTCTTTCCAGGCGCGGAGGTGCTGGAACTCCCGATGCAGGGGTTCGGCGGCCCGAGTGTGGTGTACCCGGTCCTGCTCACAGGCGAGGAGGGCGCGACGCTGGTCGACACAGGCTTCCCTGGTCAGGGGCCTGCGCTCGAGGCGGCCCTCAAGGCGCACGGTCTCGCCATGGCCGACCTCGACCGCGTGATCCTGACCCATCAGGACGTGGATCACATCGGCAATCTGCCGGCTGTGGCCGCGGGGCGCGCCACCGTGCTCGCGCACCGCCTGGAGGCGCCCTACATCGAGGGGCGCGAGCGCCTGCTGAAGTTCAACCCCGAGCGCATGCAGCAGATGGTCGCGCGCCTGCCGGAGGCGGCGCGCGCGCAGTTCGAGAAGCTGATGTCCGATCCGCCCAAGGCGACGGTGGACGTGCTCCTGGAGGACGGCGAGGAACTGCCGCTCTACGGCGGGCTGACGGTGATCCACACCCCGGGCCACACCCCGGGCCACATCAGCCTTTACTTCCCGCAGCACCGCGTCCTGATCTCCGGCGATGCGATGCGCGTCGTGAACGGCCAGCTGGAGGGACCGGGGCCCGAGGTGACGCCGGACATGCCGATGGCGATGGCCTCGCTCAGCAAGGTGCCGGCGGACGTCGAGTACGTCCTCTGCTACCATGGCGGTCTCTTTGGCCCTGCGGCGGGACGGCGCCTCCAGGAGATCCTGGGCTAGCGGCCAGACCGACTGAAAGGCGCCGGGCCTGGCCCGGCGCCTTTCAGTCGGTCTGTCCTTGGCCCCCCGACGGCCCGTTCGCGATGCCGTCCGCGAACGCAGCCTCGACCTCGGCTTCGCTCAGTCCCGCTTCGCGCAGGATGCGCCGCGTGTGCTGGCCGTGCAGCGGCGGCGGCGTGCGCGGCATGGCCGGCGTGCCGGTGAAGCGCCATGGCAGCCGCACCTGCTTCAGGTTCGGGATCAGCGGGTGCTCCATCTCCACCACGGTGCCCGCGCGCGCCACCTCGTGGCTCCGGAACACCTCGCTGACGCTGCGGATGGGCCCGCAGGGGATGCCGGCCGCGGTGAGGATGCCCAGCCACTCCTCCCGGTCGCGGCGCGACAGGGCGGCATCGATCGCATCCTTCAGCGCGATGCGGTTGGTCACGCGCGCCGGATTCGTAGCGAACCGCTCGTCGTGCACCCACTCGGGGTGACCCAGGACTTCCGCCAGGCTCTTGAACTGCCGGTCGTTGCCGACGCCGAGCGTCAACGGCCCATCCTGCGTCTCGAAGACCTCGTAGGGGGCCATCGACGGATGGGCGTTGCCGTAGCGCCTTGCCGGCTGCCCCGTGAGCAGATGGCTCGAGGCGACGTTGGCCAGCATGGCGACCTCGCATTCGAAGAGGGAGACTGTGAGATGCTGTCCCGTTCCGGTCTGGCAGCGGGAGTAGAGCGCAGCGAGGATGCCGCTCAGGAGGAACGAACTCGTGAAGAGGTCGGCGGCGGCGACGCCCACCTTGTAAGGCTGGCCGTCCTCGGGGCCGGTGACGGACATGAGGCCGCCCGCGCCCTGGATGACGAAGTCGTAGCCCGCCCGGTCGTCGCCCAGGGGGTAGCCGCGCACGCTGGCGGTGATGAGGGCCGGATTGTCCCGCCGCATCGCCTCGAGCGACAGGTTGAAGCGCTCGAGGTTGCCCGGGCGGAAGTTCTCGACGACCACATCGGCCCAGGAGAGCGCCAGGCGGCGCACGACGTCCTGCGCCAGGGGCCGCGTCAGGTCGAGTGCGATGCTCTCCTTGTTGCGGTTGACGCCCAGGTAGTAGGCCGACTCGCCGGCGATGAAGGGAGGTCCCCAGCTGCGCGTCTCGTCGCCCTCCTGCACGTGCTCGACCTTGATCACGCGCGCCCCAAGCTCGCCGAGCGCCATGGTCGCGTATGGCCCCGCGAGGACGCGCGAGAGATCGAGCACCCGCACCCCTGTGAGCGGCCCATCGGCCGCGTCCCTAGGCACGGACCGTCAGCGCCGCCAGGGCGCGGTGTGCCGCAGCTACGTCGTCGAGATTGTTGTACGGTCCGAATGAGAAGCGCACGCCCGGAGGGTCCAGCTCTCCGACGCGGCGGGCGATCACGCGGTGCTCGGATGCGAGGCGCGCCAGAACGTCCTCGGGTCCTTCCGGGAAGCGCAAGGTGCACATCGCGGCCCTGCGCGGGACCGCTGCGAGGTCGACGCCGGACGGCAGCCCGTCGACGAACGCGTCCAAGAGGCCCCGCTGATGCGCCTCGATCACCGAGGAGCCGATCTCGGACCGCAGGGCGATCGCCGCCTCGAGCCCCTCGAAGAGCGGCCAGTTCAGCGTGCCGACCTCAAAGCGGCGCGCCTCCTGCCGCCAGGGCACGTCCCCTTGGTCGCGGCCGGCAAGGTCGTGCTCGGCGGAGCCGCTGCCGGCCGGCAGGAGTCCGATGCGGGACAGGTTGGCCGGGCGGATGTAGATGCCGGAGGTGCCCACCGGGCCGAGGAGCCACTTGTGGCCTGAGAACGGGTAGAAGTCCGGGTCGATCGCGCCGAGGTCGACCGGCACCTGTCCCACGGCCTGCGCCCCGTCGATGAGCGACGACACGCCGCGGCTGCGGCAGATCTCCGCGATCTCCCGCGCGGGCAGCACGCGCCCGCTCGTCTGGAGCAAGTGGCTCACGGCCACCAGGCGGGTGCGCGCACCGATCAGGCGGCCGAGATCCCTGAGCAGACCCTCGTCGTCCTCGGCCATCCGCCACGGGATCACCTTGATGCGGCCCATCGCCTCCAAGGCCCGCCATGGGTAGCGGTTCGCGGGATGCTCGTCCGCCCCGACGACCACCTCGTCGCCCTCACGCCACGCGAGGCCCTGCGCGATCCAGTTGATCGTCTGCGTCACGTTGCTCGCGAAGCTGATGCTCGCCTGCGGCACGCCGAGCAGGAGGGCCACCGCCGCGCGCGCCGACGCCAAGCCCTCGCGCCGGCGCTCGTAGGCTTCCGGCCAACCCGCGCCTTCGACCTGCCACTGCTCGTACGACTTGAAGAAGCGCACTGTCACGGCCTGCGGTGCCGCGCCCATGGTGCCGGTGTTCAGGTATACCTTGTGCCGCAGGACCGGCACGTCCCTACGCAGGTCCTCGAGCGTGTAACCCATGACCTGGCCTCCTCGCTGCTCCAGTTACGCCGGATCGCGATCGGTCACCTGCCGCAGGCTCTGCTATCATCCTAGAGGTGGCACTCCGAAGCTCGGTCGGAAAGCGGGCGACGGCTACGGCAGACGTCAGGCGCGACGGCAGGACGGCCAGGCTGCGGCGGTTCTACGGCATGGCCCACAGACTCTACGACATGTTCATGTTCGAGGCGTCCCAGGAGACCTGGGCGGCGGTGCTCGCGCTCATGCGCCCAGCGCCGGGAGACAGGGTTCTCGACGCCGGATGCGGCACCGGCAGGCTCGCGATCGCCCTCGCGGACCTCGTCGGCGAGGAAGGCGACGTGCAAGCGGTGGACGTCTCTCCCGCGATGCTGCGTCAAGCCGCGCGCCAGATCGCCCGCACGCCGCTGGCTGGAGGCATTGAACTGCGCCAGGCGGATCTGCGGCGGCTCCCCTATCCGGACGACGCCTTCCAGGCGGCCGCCGCGAGCCTTGTGCTCGAGCTCCTCAGCCCGGAAGGCACCGAGGCCGCTCTCCGTGAACTCATGCGGGTCGTGCGGCCCGGCGGGCGCATCGTCGTCGCGGCGCTCGCCGAGGAACTGCCCTACGGGCGCACGCTCTCCTTCTATCTTGTGCTGCGCGCCATCCTGCGGCTCTCTGCGCTCGGCCGCCCGCTCGCTCTGCGCAGGCTGGCGGCGGAGGCCGGCCTGCTGCCGCGCATCTCGATGCGTCGCAGCCTGCTGCGGCTTCCGGTCGACATTCTCCTCTGCGAGGTGCCGCACGATCCCTTCGACTGACGACGCACGTCAGGGTGATGCCGCCAGGACCGACACCGGTCCCGGCGGCATCTTCGTCGCGCCGCGGGTGCAGACTGTGTGCATGCCGGCGCGGCCTGCCAGGCTTGCCGCGGCCACAGCCGTCGTCCCATTGGACCATGACCTGCTGGGCTAAGCGGCCCTTGACGCCGACCCGCAGAAACTCGACCGTTTGTTAGGTGAGCCTAACTTCTGCGATGCTACGTGAGGAGGTGCGCGGGTGAGGCGCGAAGGCGCAGGCTATGCCGTCCCGGAACGGCTCGCGCACAACCGTGCACGGCGTGCCGCGACATCCGCGCTCAAGGAAACCGCCAGGGCCGGCGGCCGCAGAGGCCTCGGCAGGCTGCTGCTGATCAGCGCCATCGCCGGACCGGGACTCATGGTCATGCTCGCCGACACCGACGCCGGCAGCATCGTCACGGCCTCGCAGTCCGGGGCGCTCTGGGGCTACGGCATGCTGCTGCCGCAGCTGCTGCTGATCCCGGTGCTCTACGTCGTCCAGGAGATGACGGTGCGCCTTGGCGTGCTGACGCGTCGCGGACACGGCGAGCTGATCCGCGAGATCTTCGGCAGGCCTTGGGCTCTGCTGTCGGTACTGACGCTCTTCGTCGCGGCGGTAGGCGCCCTTGTCACCGAGTTTGCAGGCATCGCCGGCGTCTCGGAGCTTTTCGGCGTACCACCGTCCTACACGGTCATCCTCGCGGCGCTCCTCCTGATCGGCCTCGGGCTCAGCGGCGGCTACCGCCGCGTGGAGCACGTCGGCATCGCCCTCGGGCTTTTCGAACTCTTCTTCCTGCCGGCCGCGCTCATGGCCCATCCCTCCCCTGCGGCCATCGTGCACGGTCTCGGCCAGATGCCGCTCGGCAACCGCAGCTACCTCATGCTGCTCGCGGCAAACGTAGGCGCCGTCATCATGCCCTGGATGGTCTTCTACCAGCAGGGCGCCGTCATCGACAAGGGCCTGAGGCCGAGTCACCTGCGCGGCGCAAGGATCGACACCCTGATAGGCGCCGTCGTGACCCAGCTCGTGATGATCTTCGTCGTCATCGCGGTCGCCGCGACGATCGGTCGCACGGGGCACGCCCAGGCGCTCCAGGGCATCCCGGAGATCTCGCGGGCCCTGCAGCCCTTCCTCGGCTTCGCCGGAGCGAAGGTGGCCTTCGGCCTGGGCATCCTCGGGGCGTCCCTCGTCGCCGCCATCGTCGTCTCCGTGGCGGCGGCCTTCGGCATCGGCGAGGCGTTCGGCTGCCCGCACAGCCTCAATCGCAAGATCAGCGAGGCGCCGCACTTCTATCTCGCGTACACCTCCGCGCTGGTGCTGGGCGCGGCGGTCGTCCTGACCGGCATACCGCTCATCCATCTCACGATCGACATCGAAGTGATGAACGCCATTCTCCTGCCCATCGTGCTCGGCTTCCTCCTGGCGCTCGAAGCCAGGGCCCTGCCGGCCCAGTCCCGCATGAAGGGCCCATACCGCTGGTTCGTCTACCTGGCGACGGGATCGGTGATCGTCGTCGGTCTCGTCACCACGTTCCACGCCGTGATCGGCTAGCCTTCGCCTTAGCTCCCGACGACCTGCCGGTAGGCGACGTACGAGTACACGACTGTGCTCAGGGCAGCCGCCACCACGCAGACGAGCAGGACGAGCCTGGCCGCCTGCGGCCAGAACGGCAGCAGCACGACGGGCAGGAGGCCGCCGATCATGAACACCGGCCCGCCGAAGCGGTGCGTACGGCGCCATACTTCCTCGTTGGCCAAGGTCCAGGGCGTGCGGACGCCGACGAAGTAGTTGTGACGAACACGTCCGAGCGAGTTGCCGATGAACATGAAGAGCAGTCCGACGACCAGGACGGCGACATCGCCGATCTGCATGGCGTGGCCAAGATTGCGCCAGATGCTCGAGAAGAAGGTGAACGCCAGGACCAGCACCAGCAGCAGGCGCAGCGAGCGGTAGAAGGGCAGAAAGGCCGGGTAGTTGCGGCGTCTTGGGTCGATCACCGGCACAATGATCAGGAACAGCCAGAGCAGGATGGAGACGCCGATCGGGAAGGCGAGGGCGGCGATCGGCGACATCCACCCGTTCGCCTGGCCGTTGAGTCCGAAGTGGGTCGCGACGCGGGCCGGCAGCTGCGGCAAGGCCCAGATGCCCACGCCGATCATCGCGAGCCAGACCATGTAGATCGGCCAGTCGTGGCGGATTTCGCTGCCGATCCGGTATTCCGGCATCCGATCATTCATGTCGATCTTCCCTTTCCCCAGGCGCGTCGCCTTTGCGCAGGATGTCGAATCCCCATCCGAGTGCCTCCTGCAGCACCGTGGTGTGCAGAGAATAGATGATCATCTGACCCTGGCGTCGCGAGAGTACGAGGTCCGCCTGCCGCAACATGTTCAGATGGTGCGAGATGCTGGGTTTCGTGAGCGTGAATGCGGACGCGATCTCCCCCGCGCTGAGGTCGCCGCGGCTGAGCATGCGCAGGATCTGCCGGCGGGTCGGGTCCGAGAGGGCATGAAACACATCCCCCAGCGACATGCCGAACACCTCCTCACATGTTTCGATGATTGTCTAATTATCAGCGTCCGTCAAGCCCCGCCGGGCGTCGCCCAGAAGGCCACAGCGCATGGTGGTGCAATGACCACGTCTCCCGTGGTCGACCTGCCGATATGCCGTTCACAGCGGGCGTGGCAGGTCCGGCGCACGGGGCGGATACCCCAGGAGTGGGGGCGCTGCCGGACAGGCCGATACCTCATGCTGGTATGTGTTTCCGTATCGTCGTCTACAGCACTTCCCTGCCGCACGGGTCGCCACGACCCGCGACATGCCGCCCGGACCCTGGCGAGTGGCCATGATGCATGCGCCTGTTTTCACTTGAGCCAAGGGCCACTTTGTCGTATTCTGCGCCATCCCGCTCTGGCACATGGCCGGGGTGTGGGTACTTTGGGGGGCCATCCAACCCCCCGGCCGCACCAGTACGAAACGGACTAGATGTTCATATGGCCAAAAATGCACAAGGGGGATAGTTGCTCCAGGCAGAGTCCCGCAAGGGATGGCGCCGGCGGCCGCGAGGCGCCCTGCCAAGGGGAGGCAAAGTTCCATGATCGACTATCTTGCAGTGATGCTCGTATCCGTAGGTGCTGGGCTTGCGCTTCTGGCCACGTACCTCTTCTTCGCCCCGGCTCCGGAGAACCGCCCGACCTGGGGCTTCGGCTTCGGCGCCACCGCCCTCATCCTGGCTGCGACGTCGATCCCGATGGTCGTCACCTGGCCGCTTCCGGGCAGCTACAACGTCGCCTACGGTGAGCCCGCCCTGATGTTCGGCGCCCTCTTCACCGTCGCAGGCCTCGCTCTCGTCTTCCGCCTCGAGCTTCTCGGCCCGGCGATCTGGGGCTTCTTCGCCGGCATCGCCGCGACCGTCGTCGGCACGCACATCATCAGCCTGCACATGTCGAACGAGCCCACGGTGGCCGGCATGGGCTTCATCCTCGCCGGCATCGGCGGCATCCTGACCCTCCCGGCCGTCATCTTCAAGAACCAGCGCTGGGTCGCCATCGTCGCAGCGCTCGTGCTCGCCGTCGCAGCCATCCTCTGGCTCTACACCGGCCTCCTCAGCTACCCCGGCCACATGGCGGACTTCGCCAAGTACGTGCCGGCGTACATGAAGTAGCAGGTTCCTTCCCGGGAGACCATCGCGGCGGTTCCCCAGCGACAAGGCACCGGACCTCAGGTCCGGTGCCTTGCACGTTGCCGGCCGGCGCGCCGGCCCCGCCTCGCGACAGGATATGTGCCGCCGCGCGTCACGGCCCGGCCGCGTCATCCCACTTCCTCGCGCACGAGCGGGTACGCGAGGTACTCGGCCTTCTGGATGATGTCGCGCAATATCGACAGGGCCTGCGCGATCTCCTCGAAGGTCGTGTAGAGCGGGTGCGGGCCCAGCCGCACGAGATTGGGCGGGCGATAGTCCGGCACGACGCCCCGGTCTTTGAGCGCACGGCTCAGGCGCGCTGCCTCCGGGTGCGCAAGGGCCACGTGACCGCCGCGGTCCTGCACCCTCCTCGGCGTCACCACGCGGACGTCGAGTGCCTGCAGGACGTCGTCCGCCATCGCCATCAGGTATTCGGTCTGGCGCAGGGAGCGGTCGCGCAGCGGTCCCATGCCCACCTCGCGGAAGATCTCGAGGCTCCCGAGCAACGGTGCCGACGCGAGCACCGGGGGCGTGCCCACCTGGAGTGCGCCTGCCCCCTGCGCCGGGCAGAGCTCGGCGGACATGTCGAACTGCCGTCGCTTGTCGCTGCCGAACCAGCCTGCCATGCCGGGACGCACCGGCAGGTGGCGCCGGTGGACGAAGAGTCCGCCGATCGCGCCGGGTCCGCCGCAGAGGTACTTGTAGGTACAGAAGAAGGCAAAGTCCGCATCGTCCGCGTGCAGGTCGAGCGGCACGGCGCCGACCGCGTGCGACAGGTCCCAGGCGACCAGGGCCCCCCGGTCGTGCGCCGCCGCCGTCAGCTCACCGATCGGCAGCAGCTGGCCAGAGCGGTAGAGCACTCCGGGCAGCACCACGAGCGCGGCGTCGTCGCCGATGGCCGCGACAACATCCTCGGTCGCGAGCGTGTGCCCGTCACGGCTTGGGACGAGCCGCAGGCCCGTCGTCACGTCGTGCCCACGCTGTTCGAGGTGGCTCGTCATCGCGTAGAGGTCGCTCGGGAAGGCGAGCGCGTCGGTGACCAGGACGTCCCGCCCGGGCCTTGGTCGGTAGAAGCTCTGCAGGATTTGATGCAGGTTCACGGTGGTCTGCGCCGTCGCCACCACCTCCCGCGGCTCGGCGCCCAGGAGTCCTGCCAGCGTGCCGCCGATCGTCTCCGCAAGATGAAACCAGGGCACCTCGGCGCTCTGCCAACCTCCAACGCCAAGCCGCCGCCAGTCCGCGACGGCCTTGTCCAGGTGGGCAAGCCCGCGCCGCGTGAGCGGGCCGAGCGAGTTTCCGTCCAGATAGATCACGCCCTCCGGCAGGAGGAACTCCCGCCGGACGGTCAGGAGCGCATCCTCGGCGTCCATGCATCTCGCGGTCTCCAGCCACGCTTCGATGCGCAAAGCCGTCCAACTCCCCCGGCTGAGCCTGTCGGTCGCGGGTTCGCGCATGGGCGTCCGCCCTCCTGCAGACGGGCAGGTGCCGAAACCCGCTACCGCCCCGGGCTGACGGCTGCCATGGTGCACGGCTCGCGCGCCGCCGCCCGCAGGTCGCGTTCGAACCTGCAGCTGGCCCCGATCGTCCCGGCAGCCTGGCCTTCTCGAAGGGGCGCGACGACGAACGCCGGCGTGATGATACCGCCGGCGGAAGAGCCGAAAGCCTGCGCCGATTTGGCCAGGGCTGCCGCAGGAACCGCCCGGCGACGCCACGAATCGCGTCACGTCAGCATTCCCCGGCCTCCTGGAGGTACCCCACTTGCCACGCCACCTCGCAGCGCTGCTCGCCGGCGCCGGACTCCTGCTTCTGGCAGCCTGCGCATCCCTTCTGGTCGCTTCGAGCTCCCAGCGGCCCATGCCGACAGGCGGCAAGTGGCTTCCCATAGGACCCGCTCCCGTCTATCACGATCCATACGCGGGGAACGAGAGCGGACGCGTCACATCGCTGGCCGCGGTGGGCAGCACCCTCTACGCCGGGTCTGCGGGCGGCGGCGTGTGGGTGACGGCGGACGGCGGACGGATGTGGCGCCCCCTCTCCGACCGTACGCCCGACATGGCCATTGGCGCCCTCGCGATCCAGCCGAAGCCCGAGGTGATCTACGCGGGCACCGGCGAGAACGACGACTGCGGCGACTGCTTCTTCTCCGACGGCATCCTGCGCAGCAGCAACGGCGGCCGCAGCTGGCAGCTCCTCGGGCGCAAGGTGTTCTATGGACATTACCTGTCGTCCATCCTCCTCGATCCGAGCGACCCAAAGCGCATCTTCGCCGCGGGGGATCTCGGTGTGGAGCTTTCGCAGGATGGCGGCCGCACCTGGCGGCTCGTCCTGCGGCTGGCGACGACCGATCTCGCCTGGGCTCCCGGCTCCCCACGCCGTCTGCTGGCCGGCGTCGAAGGCATGGGGGTCGAGGTCTCGGGCAACCTCGGCCGCTCATGGCATGTGCTCTCAGGCGGCCTGCCGCGTCCCAGTGCCCTGATCGGCCGCGTGGCCCTGGCCGTGGCTCCGAGCGACCCCTCCACCATCTACGTCAGCATGGCCACCCTGAGCCGCCGCTGCACCGATTGCCTGATGGGGCTCTACGTGACGCATGACGGCGGCAGGACATTCCGCAAGCTCGCCGGTACGCCGGACTTCCTGCGCGAGCCGGACACCTCGCCGCCGCAGGCGCAGGGTGACTACGACCAGGTGCTGGCGGTGTCGCCGGACAATCCGCAGGAGCTCTTCGCCGGCGGTGTCGAGCTACTGGTCACCGCCGACGGCGGCGCCACATGGACCGACCTGACGCAGAACTTCTACCTGCATACGGACCAGCATGCGCTGCTCTTCACCGCGGCGGGACTCTACATCGGCAACGACGGCGGCGCCTACCGCCTGACGCCCCAGAACACCGTGCAGGACCTGAACACGAACCTCTCGATCACCGAGGTCTATCCGGCGATGGCCGTCTCCGCCAGCGGCGACCGCGTGCTGGCGGGCTTCCAGGACAACGGCACGGCTGTCTACAGCGGCAAGGCCGGCCGCTGGACCGCGCTGATCGGCGGCGACGGCGGCTTCACCGCCTTCGGCGCCGGCAAGCTGCTCCTCGGCGAAGCGGACGGCTCCCTGCAGCGCTCGCGCAGCGGAGGGCGCCACTGGGGGTCGCCGCAGCCGCCCGTAGGTTCTCTCGGAGTGGGCGCGTTCGCGGTCGATCCAAACCAGCCGAATGTCCTGCTGGCTGGCGGCCAGCAGATCTGGCGGTCGACGCACGACGGCGGTTCCTGGCGACGCGTCACGCGTGTCCGCGGCGGCGGTGCCGTGACGGTGATCGCCTTCGCACCTCAAAGCGGCTCCGTCGTGTACGCGGGCTGGCAGAACGGCCAGGTCGCGCTGTCCGAGAATGCCGGACTGACCTGGCGCCTGATCTCGCCGCAGCACTGGCCCACGCCGTGCGGTGGCACCTCCCCGGACGCGGCGGACCTCTACGTCACCGACATCGCGGCGACCCCGGACGACCCCTACCGGGCCTTTGTCAGCGTCGCGTTCGGCATGCCGCAATCTCTGCCAGACTGCCCGTTCGTGTTCGAAACGCCCGCCGCGAACACACCCTGGCCCCTATGGACCAATGTCTCGGGCAACCTGCCGCAGTTCTCGGTGCTCGGCCTCTATGCCGCCACGAACGGGATCGTCGCCGCCACGGGGGGCGGCGTCTTCTGGAGCCCGTCGCGCGGTGCCGGCTGGCTCCCCCTCGGTCGCGCGCTGCCGAACGTGCAGACGACCACCTTGACCCTGACCCCGTCGGGCGGCCTCCTGCTCGGCACCTACGGCAGAGGTGTCTGGGATCTGCCGGCCATCAAGCGGCCCGACGCACAGACCAAGCCCAGGGCGCGGCGGCCCTGATCCTGCGCTCGCTCCGCACGGGCCCCGCCCGACCTCGCCCGGGCACCAGGGCATTCGCCGCGCTCTGCCCCCCTCCGCCAGGGACGGCAGGCTGCGGCGGCGAAGCTTGCGTGCAGTCGGGGCACAGCTTCCCTGAAGGAGCAATAGCATGGACGTCATCCTCTACACCGATGGAGCGTGTTCCGGCAACCCGGGTCCAGGCGGCTGGGCCGCCGTCCTCATCTGGGGCGAAAAGCGCAAGGAGATCTCGGGCTACGCCCCAAGCACCACGAACAATCGCATGGAACTCACGGCCTTGCTCGAAGGCCTTATAGCGCTCAAGGCACCGTGTTCAGTGCAGGTGCACTCGGACTCCACCTATGTCGTGAACGCGTTCCGCCAGGGTTGGCTCAGCCGCTGGCAGAAAAACGGCTGGCGCACGTCGCAGGGTGGCGCCGTGGAGAACCAGGACATCTGGCAGGCCATTCTGCGCGCGCAGGAGCCTCACCATGTGGAGTTCCACTGGGTCAAGGGCCATGCCCGCGACACCGAGAACAACCGCTGCGACGAGTTGGCGCGCGAGGCGATCCGGCGGGCGGCAGGAACGACAGCGTAGAGAGTCCCCGCACGCCGGCACGGCGAGGGACCGTTCGCGGCGGTTCGAGAGGCCCGCTTGCTCTGTCCGGAGAGGCAGGTGTCGTGCGACAAGGTGGCGCACCCTGCCCTCACGGGCACACATCGCGGGATGGCCTACGTCACGCCTGCCAACCGACCGGGGTCTTTTGCCGATGCTGCGTGCATACACTTGGTTCCAGGAGCGTCTGATTAGCCCTGGCGTCCAAGGTGGACAGGGCACATCCTTTGTGATAAAGGTTTCCTCTTACCTACCGCATGCGCCTTACGTCGTAGGCACCCGGCGGCCTATTTGATTGTTCCCACCACCTACTCGCCCAGCGGCGGAGGGATGCTGGCCCGACCGAGCCGTCATCCCAAATCATACTGACCGCCGTTTCGTGTCTCTACGGTGCATTCCCAAAGTGATGTATCGTCGGGCTTTCGCGAGGGGGACGGCTCGTGGGTATCTTCATCGTACGCAGGCTCGGGCAAGCCATCCCGGTGATCTTCCTCATCTCACTGCTGCTCTTCTTCATGATGCATGCGATGCCTGGCGGGCCGCTCGCGATGTACGTGCACCAACCGGGCATCACGAAGGCCATGCTCGAGCAGATCCGCATCGACTACGGCCTCAACCAGGGCATCTGGACGCAGTACGTCGACTGGCTCGGCAAGGCCCTTCAGGGCAACTTCGGGTACTCTTACGTCTACGCGCAGCCGGCCGCCACCATGATGCTGCAACGGCTGCCGGCGACGCTGGAACTCATGTTCTCCTCTTTCCTCATCACGTTCGTTTTCGCGTTCCTGGCCGGCGTCTACAGCGCCGTCCGCCAGTACTCCTTCGGCGATTACGCGATCACGGTGGTCAGCTACTTCGGGTTCTCGATGCCCACGTTCTGGCTCGGCCTGATGGTCCTCATCCTGTTCGCGGTGCACCTGCACTGGTTCCCCGCAGGCGGGATGTCCACCGCAGGGGCGGCGTTCAGCATCGGCGACCGCCTGTGGCACCTCACGTTGCCGATGCTCGTGCTGGCCTTCTACACGCTGGCCTCCGAGAGCCGCTACGTCCGCTCGTCGATGCTGGACGTGATCCACCAGGACTACATCCGCACGGCGCGCGCCAAGGGGGCAAGCGAGCGCCGGGTGATCTGGCGCCATGCGCTGCGCAACGCGATGCTGCCCGTCGTGACCGTGATGGTCATGGACGCCGCCTACCTATTCGGCGGCGCCTTGATCACGGAGACGATCTTCTCCTGGCCAGGCATGGGTCGGCTGTTCATCCAGGCGATCCTGCAAAGCGACTACCCCGTCCTGATGGCCATCGTCTCGTTCCTCTCGGTGGTCATCGTGCTCGCGAACATTCTCGCGGACGTGCTCTACGGCATTCTCGATCCGCGCATCCAGTACAACTGAGGAGGCCGAGGATGGCAGCTCGACCGCAAATCGAACCAGCACCCCCCTCCGCCCTTGCAAACCCTCGCTTCGAGAGCTACGCGCATCTGGTGTGGCGTCGCTTCCTCCACCACAGGGTCGCGGTGGTGGCAGCCATCGTGCTTCTCCTGATCATGCTCGCGGCAGTCCTGGCACCCTGGGTCACGCCCTACCCGCTCGGTCAACCGGACCTTTCGGCTATCCTGGCCCCGCCCAGCATCCATCACCCGATGGGTACCGACGATCTCGGCATCGATCTCTTTACGGAGGTGCTGTTCGGCGGCCGCGTTTCGCTGACGATCGGCATCTTCGCAGCACTCGTGGCCGTCGTGGTCGGGGGCGCCATAGGCTCCATCTCCGGCTATTTCGGGGGCCTTGTGGACGCGCTGCTGATGCGCGTCACCGACGTCGGCCTGTCGGTGCCGCTTCTGTTCGTCGTCCTCCTCCTGTCGCTTCTCATCGGGCCCACGCCCGTGAGCATCATCACGATCATCGGCCTCACGTCTTGGATGTATCCTGCGCGCATCGTCCGCAGCCAGTTCCTCACATTGAAGAAACGCGACTTCGTGGAGGCCGCCAGGGCCGTAGGCATGCACAATACCCGCATCATCCTGCGGGAGATCTTCCCGAACGCCATGGCGCCCCTGATCGTGAACGCGACGCTGCTCGTGGGCCAGGCGATCATCCTCGAGTCGGTGATGAGCTTCCTCGGGGCTGGCCTGACGCCGCCGAACATCTCCTGGGGGTACCTCCTCAACCAGGCGCAGTCCTTCACCACGAGTGCGCCGTGGCTTGCCATCTTCCCCGGTCTGATGATCTTCTTCGTCGTTCTCGCCGTGAACCTGGTCGGTGACGGGCTGCGTGACGCCCTCGACCCGACTTCGAACCAACGCCAGTAAAGGAGGGGCGCAGGAGAGACGCATTGGTCAGCAGTTGCGCCAGTGAAGGGATTGGAGGGGATACGAATGCGCGACACGTGGTGGAAGACTGTGCTTGGCCCCTTGGCGGCCGCCGGGCTACTGCTCGCCGTCGCAGCGCCCGCGGTCGGTCCGGCCGGCCAGGCGGCGGCCGCCAGCACCGGCGGCACGATCGTCGACGGGCTCTACGAGGAACCGGGCAACCTGAACCCCATCCTTGGTCCGGACATGACCTATTCGCAGATCGTCGACACTGCGATCTTCCGCAACCTCTTCATGATCACACCGAACGGCACGATGGAACCGGATCTCGCCAGCGTCGTGCCGAGCGTGCAGAACGGCGGCATCTCCAAGAACGGTCTCAGCTACACGTTCCACCTGAAGCAGAACGCGGACTGGTCGAACGGCCAGCCGGTGACCTGCCAGGATATCTACGAGACGTGGAAAGTCGTGACAAACCCCTCTGTCCTGGCGGTCACGCGCCTGGGCTGGGATGACGTCACCAACGTCAAGACCATCAGCCCCAAGGTCTGCGAAGTCGACCTGAAGGCACCCTTCCCGGCGATCCTGATCGACGACTTCTCCGGCAACCTGCCGGGCATCATCCCTTACTCGGTCTTCAACGGCATGACGGCGCAGCAGATCAACACGGCCTCGTTCAACCACGACCCGACCGTGACCGACGGTCCGTACATGTTCCAGTCCTGGGTGCCCGGCGCGTCGATCACCGTCGTCGCGAACCCGCATTGGTACGGGCCGACCCCCAAGGAAGGGACCATCGTCTTCAAGGTCATCCCTGACGAGAACTCCCTCCTGGCCAACGCCCAGGCCCACCAGATCAACACCTACTACTTCGCGCCGATCGAACAGGTGCAGCAGCTCAAGGCGATCCCTGGCGCCCATGTCTTCTTCACGCCGATGGCGGCCTGGGAATCGGCGGACATCAACTTCCGCAACCCGGCGCTCCAGGATCGCAACGTCCGCGTCGCGCTCGAGATGGCGATCGACCGCCAGGCGATCCTGAAGAAGATCTGGCTCGGCTACGGTGTGCTGTCCGCGGCCGACCAGCCGCCGATCATCTGGGCCAACAATCCCAAACTGAAGCCCTACTCCTACGATCCGGCCGAATCCAAGATCCTGCTGAACAAGGCCGGCTGGAAGATGGGGTCCGACGGCTACCGCCACAAGAATGGCAAGACGCTGCAGCTGGTCTACGCCACGACCGCCGGCAACCCGTGGCGTGAGGCGACCGAGCGCCTGGTCCAGTACTGGTTCCAGCAGATCGGTGTCAAGATGGTCATCCACGACTACCCGGCCAACGTGTACTTCGGCACCGTCTTGCCGTCAGGCAAAGGCTGGGACCTCGGCGAGTTCGAATGGACCGAAGGCTACGACCCCGCCGCATCCGAAGAGCAGCTCTACGAGACAAACGCCGCGCAGAACTTCGGCAAGTACTCGAACCCGCAGGTCGACAAGCTGCTCAAAGAGCAGGACACCATGCTGAACCAGTCGGCGCGCCAGGCGGTGCTGCGCCAGGAGCAGGCCATCCTGCACCAGGATCTGCCCGCGCTCTGGTACTACACCCCCGATGAGATCGACGCAGCGATCAACCTCACCGGCTACCAGCCGGACCCGTGGTACGTCGAGACCTGGAACTGCTACGACTGGCAGCTGACCCAGTGACCTGATCTCCGTACGGCCACAGCTCAGGGCGCGCGCCGGTTGTTGCCGGCGCGCGCCCACGAATTCGGTTAGGTGGACGGACCCTTAGTCACCTCCGCACGGACTGCGGGGCCGGGCGGGCCGGCCTGGTCCGCCAGGCGTCTCTTGGGCCTCAGACGGCAGGGCTGGCGGACGCCGTCTCTGCCGCAGCTGCGGCAAGCAGCCTCGGGATACTGCCGACGAAGGCGCCGACGCCGACGGCGAGGGCGTCCTCGTCCACGGTGAAGCGGGGGTGATGATGCGGATAGATGATCCCCTCGTGCGGATTGCCTGCACCGATCAGGATGAATGTCCCTGGCGCCTTGGTCTGGAAAGCGGAGAAGTCCTCCCCACCCATGGTGGTGAGGCCGTCCACCACCAGCCGCTCCGGGCCGAACGTTTCCGCGAGGGCCTCGCGCAGCCAGCGCGTGACCATGCCGTCGTTGACGACAGGCCTGTAGCCCTGCTCGTAGGAGAATTCGTAGCGGGCACCGTGGGCTTCGGTGATCCCTCTGACGATCCTCTCCATGAGGGCCGGCACGTCCTGCCTGAGCTGGGGGTTGAACGAGCGCACCGTGCCCTCGAGCTCCGCCGTCTCCGGGATGATGTTGTCTGCCGTGCCGGCGTGGAACTTCGTGACGGACAGCACCAGGCGGTCGAGAGGGTCCGTGCAGCGCGACACGATATGCTGCAGGTTCGTGACGATCTGGGCCCCCACTGCCACATTGTCGACCGTCATGTGCGGTTGCGCGGCATGTCCGCCGCGCCCCCGCACGACAATGCGGAACGTGTCGGGTGCCGCCGTGAGCGGCCCGGCGGCCACGCCCACCATGCCAACCGCGAGCGGCATCCAGAGATGAGCGCCGATCACGAGATCGACCCCGTCCATGACCCCGGCGTCCACCATCTCTTGGGCTCCGCCGGGGAACAGTTCCTCGGCGTGCTGGAAGAGAAAACGCACTTCGCCTGCCACCTGTTCGCGCAGGCCGGAGAGGACCTTCGCCGTGCCGAGCAGCATCGCCGTGTGCCCGTCATGCCCGCAGGCGTGCATGACCCCGGGATTCTGCGAAGCGAACTCGAAATCGTTCTCTTCCGTGATCGGCAGGGCATCCATGTCCGCCCGCACGGCCAGGACGGGGCGGGGCGACGAGCCGATCAGCCTCGCCATCACGCTCGTCCGCGTGGGCCGCGAAACCTCGAGCCCGGCGAACGTCTTAAGGGTGTCGTAGACGAAGTTCGCCGTCTCTTCCTCCTGGAACGAGAGTTCCGGATGTGCATGCAGGTGCCGCCGCCATTGCAGCACGTCTTGTCGCACCGATTCCGCCGCATCCGCAAGCATTCGGGCATCCATCGCCAAGTGCGCACCTCCCGGGCCCTTCTCCCTGTCAGCGCAAGCATACCGCTGGCGCGGGCGCTGGCAATGGTCAAGTCCCCACCCCGTCCAGGCAGGTTCGCATGACATGGTCCACCTGTCTGAGACCGTAGCCGGTCTGGCAGGAGCCTTAAAGGCAGCAGGGGCCGGCGCGGACACGCGGCTTCTGGCCCATCTGCAGCGCAGGATTACGTCACGTGGCCACGCGGGGCGCCAGGAGCGGAACCGGAGTCGCGGAATGTAGAGAGCAAGGAGCGGAAGGCAGGGTGAGGCCGGATGGCAAGCGTTCGCACGTACCTGCAAGAGCACAGTCAGGTCTTCACGGATCTCAGTGACCGCATCTGGCACACCCCGGAAATCGGCCTTCGCGAACAGGCGAGCAGCCAAGCGCTCATGGACGCCCTCGCAGCGGAGGGGTTCGCCCTGAATCGGCTGGAGTCGATGCCCACCGCCTTCGTCGCGAGCTACGGCGAGGGCTCGCCGGTCATAGCACTGCTCGGCGAGTACGACGCACTGCCTGGCCTCAGCCAGGCGGCGGGTGTGGCCGAGAGAGCACCCATTGTCGCCGACGGCCCCGGACACGGCTGCGGACATAACCTTCTCGGCACCGCCGCCGCGGCGGCAGCCATGGCCGTGCGAGATGCCATCAGGAGCCAGGGGCTGCGCGGCACCGTGCGCTTCTATGGCTGTCCCGCGGAAGAGACCCTGGTGGGCAAGGTCTTCATGGCGAAGGAAGGCCTGTTCCGCGACGTCGACTGCGCCCTCACGTGGCATCCTGGCAGCGCCAACGCCGTCTGGGCGGCGAGCACCCAGGCGATGAACTCGGTACGCATCCGCTTCCACGGCATCCCCGCGCACGCCGCCGCCAACCCGGAGGACGGACGCAGCGCCCTGGACGCCGTCGAGCTGATGGACGTCGGAGCCAACTTCCTGCGCGAGCATGTCCCCTCGGATGCGCGCATCCACTACGTGATCACCGACGGCGGCGATGCACCGAACGTCGTCCCCGCCCATGCGGAGGTCTGGTACTACGTGCGCGCCCCGCGGCGCGACGACGTCGAGGCCATTTACCGCCGCCTCCTGGACGTCGCCCGCGGCGCGGCCCTGATGGCCGGCGTCAGCCATGAAGTGGAACTCGTCACCGGCTGCTACGACACGCTTGCGAACCGCGTCCTCGGCGACCTGCTGCAAGAGCAGATGGAGAACATCGGCGCGCCCGTGTTCGGCCCCGAGGAGCACCGGCTCGCGCAGGACCTGCAGGCCACGTTCGCGGACGGGACAGTCGAGCGGGCGGTGCGCCACCTCAGGCGCCGCGGCCTCGCGGTGCCGGCCGGCTGCGACCTCGTCGAGGCCGTCACGCCGAGCTCCGGCTACGGCGAGGTCGACAGCGGATCGACCGATGTGGGCGACGTGTCCCACATCGTACCGACAGCCCAGCTGACCGCGGTCACGGCTCCCCTCGGGACACCCGGCCATTCCTGGCAGAACGTCGTCTCGGTCGGGAGCGGCATCGGTCACCGCGGCATGCTCTACGCGGCGGAGGTTCTGGCTCGGGCGGCCGCCGAGCTCCTCGCGCGTCCCGAGCTGGTCGCTCAGGCCAAGGAGGAGTTCCGCCAGAACGCGGAGCCCTACGTCTCTCCGGTGCGCGACCTGGCGACGCCGCGCGGCTGACCGAGGGTGCGGCGTCCCAGTACCCTCACCTGTCCTCGCGCCCGCCGAGATCCCCCGTCAGGTAGCGCTGCAGCGTCGGCCCGACCGCCTGCACGAGGTCGTCCACAGGCGTCGAGGCAAGCGGCTCCAACCGCAGCACGACCCTCGCCACCAGCAGGCCGAAGATCTGGCTGCCGACGAGCGCGACGCGCAGATCGGCGTCGTCGCCCGTAAGGGCCCCCGCCAGGCGGCCGAGCACCGCGTGGCCCAGGAACTCCCGCAGCATGGCGGCCCCCTGCTCGTTCGTCGCGGCGGTACGCACCAGGCCCGCCAGGGTGCGCGGCAGCTCGGGATCCGTCCAGAGCATGGCGAGCATGCGCAGGATGCGCTCGCCGATCCGCCCCGGTTCCACGGGCACGTCGTCCGGTGCTAGGGCCTCTGCGAGCGCCGCCTGGAGATCCGGCAGGCGCATGGCGGCGAGGAAGAGGCCCTCCTTGCTGCGGAAGTAGTGGTGCGCGAGCGCCGGGTCGACACCGGCGTCGGCGGCGATCTCGCGCAGGCTGGCCTGGTCGTAGCCCCGCTCGGTGAACCTGCGCCGCGCCGCGCGCAGGATGGCCTCCCGCGTGCGGCTCGCGCCCGGCCGGCGCCCGCGCCGCCTGGGTGTCTCGCGCCGCTCCCCGGTCATGCGCGTCCCGCGGCAAGCTCCACGAACCTCTCCTCGAGCGTCGCAGGCGCCCGCCGCAGGCGGACGTCGACGCCGGCCAGCGCCTGCCTCGCCGCCTCCTCCGCGGCGGCGGGCAGGCGCAGCGAGCGGCCGACGAGCGCAGGCTCGAGCCCTTTCGCCTCCAGCAGTGACATGGCCGCCGCCCAGTCCGGCGTGTCGAGGAGCACCATCTCCTCGCCCGCCAGAATGTCCTCGAGGCCGCCCGCCGCGACCACCTGCGCGTCCGCCATCACGACGAGCCGGTCGCACTGCTCCGCCTCTTCCATGTGATGCGTGGTGATCAGCACGCCGGCGCCGCCGTCGGCGGCCGCCCGCACCTCCTGCCAGAGGCGGGCGCGCATCAGCGGATCGACGCCCGAGGTCGGCTCGTCGAGCACCAGAAGCTGCGGGCGGTGCTGCAGCACCTGCGCGAATGCGACCCTGCGCTGCACGCCGAGCGGCAGACGGCCGACCGCCACCTCAGGCAGTGCCTGGTGCGGCGCCGAGCGCGATACGCCGTAGACCGCCCGCGCGAACCGCAGGTTCTCCATTGGCGTCAGGTCGTCGTAGAGCCCGAGGCCCTGCGGCATGTAGCCGATGCGGCGGCGGCCGGCGAACGACGGCCTTTCGCCGAATAGCCGCACCTCGCCCTCCGAAGGCGGCAGCAGCCCTAACAGCATGCGCAGGAGCGTCGTCTTGCCGGCGCCGTTCGCGCCAAGGAGTCCGAGCACCTCCCCCTGCTGCACGGCGACGCTCACCCGCTGCACCGCCACATGCGCCCCGAAGCGGCGCGTGACATCGCGGCTCTCGGCCAAGGGCTCGGCCATCAGGCGGCACCTCCTTCGACCGGGCGCAGTTCCCCGCCAAGGAGCAGGGCCGTGACGGCGTCCTGCAGGTCCGGCGCAGCCGCCTGCCAGCCCTGCGGAGGCGCAGCGTCCCCATCCGGGCTCCAGAGCCGCCACCGCCTGCCGCGGCGCCAGGCCCTTCCCGCCGCGTCGTCGGCCGGCTTCGCGTCTCCCGTCCAGAGGCGCCCCGGCATCGCCTGCACGACCTCCTCGGCCGTTCCGGCGGCCAGTGCGCGGCCGTGATCCAGGAGCAGCAGCTTCGACGCGCGCTCGGCCTCGTCGAGGTAGGTGGTGGCGATGAGGACGGCCGTGCCCTCGGCCGCGGCGTGCGCGATCAGCCACCAGAGGTCCCGGCGGCTCATGGGATCGACGCCGGTCGTGGGCTCATCCAGCACGAGCAGGTCGGGACGGTGCAGCATGGCGCGGATGACGCCCAGCTTCTGGCGCATGCCTCCCGAAAGCTCGCTGCCGAGCCGCCGCTCCACCCGGTCCAGGCCGGCGCGGGCGAGGAGCATGCCCCTGCGCGCCCGCAGCGCCTCGCCCGCCACGCCGTAGGCGGCGGCGGCGAACTGGAGGTTTTCCGCCACCGAGAGATCCGGATACACGCCAGACGAGGCCGGGAGGTAGCCGACGCGCGTCGCGGCAGGTCTCGATACCTCCCCCGACTCGGGGTGCAGGGCGCCGGCTGCGGCCTTGAGGAGCGTCGTCTTGCCTGCGCCGTCGCCCCCGACCACCACCCGCACCTCGCCCGCCGGGAGCTCGAGGTCCACGCTCTGCAGGGCAGGAGTCCGGCCGAAGCGCACGGTGACGCCGACAAGGCCCCAGCTCATGGCCTCGCCTCCCGGGCGGAGGCCGCGCGGCGCCCGCCGCCGTGTCCCGGCGACGGGTTCAGCAGGCGGTGGAAGCGCAGCGTCGCGAACGTCACGACCACGGCGCCCAGGACGGCCAGGTAGAGAAACGGGCGCCAGAGGTCCCCGATCGGCTGGCCGAGGAGCATGACGCCACGGCTGATCTCGACGAAGTAGGTGAGCGGCAGGATGTAGGCGATCCAGCGCACGCCTGCCGCCATCGACGCGAGCGGGAAGATCAGCCCCGAGAGCAGGATCTGCGGCAGCACGGTGAGCATGGCGAGCTGGATCGCCTGGCCCTGGTTCTGCGAGACGCTCGAGATCAGCACGCCGATGCTGAGCGTGACGAAGAGGAAGAGCAGGGCGCCGAGGATGAGCAGGCCCCAGGAGCCGCGCATCGGTACGCCGAAGAGCCACATGCCGACGCCCAGCACCAGCGCGAGGTCGACGGCGGCGACGAGGAAGTACGGCGCGATCTTGCCGATCAGGACATCCCATGGCGAGAGCGGCATCACCGCAAGCTGTTCCAGGGTGCCCGCCTGCCGCTCGCGGACGACGCCGAGGCTCGCGATGAGGGTGCCGATGAACACCAGGATCACGCCGGCAAGCCCGGGAACCATGACGAGCGCCGTCTTGAGATGGGGGTTGTAAAGCACGTCGACCCGCGGCGGCAGGGGCGTCATGAAGGTCACCGCCGTACCCGGGGGCAGGAGTGTCTGCAACTGGGCCTTGAGCTGCGCGAGATCCTGCTGGGACATGGCCAGGCGGGCGATGGCCGTCTCGGCCGCGCGTGCCGTAAAGAGGTCGGCGCCGTTGATTAGGACAAGCGTTTGCGTCGCGTCCGCGACGACGGCGACATCGGCCTTGCCGTCGCGCAGGTCGCGCCGCGCGGCGGCGACGCCTTGCCGGGGGTAGGTGCCCTGCAGCGCGAACGGGCTCTTCAGGCGCTGGCTGAAGCTCTTGGCCTCTGGCCCCACCACCACGGCCGAGATCTTGGACACGTCGAAACTCGCGGCGTAGCCGAAGATGACGAGCAGCATGATCGGCAGCACGATCATCATCGCCAGGGTACGCCGGTCACGCCGCAGCTGCAGGAACTCCTTGACGATCATCGCCCACAAGATAACCCTCTCCTTCTCGGCCAAAGGGTAATTCAACACCAGATGAATTATGCCTGCGGGGAGCCGAATCCTGCCTGCGGCAGCGGCGGCCATGGTCGACGCCTCGGGGTACAGCAGCCGGATGCTGACCTCGTCCCGCCGCTCGGCTACAATGTGTCCGGGATCTGCGGCGGAGGTGATGACGATGCGCGTCCTGGTGGTGGAGGACGACCCCTCCCTCGGCGCGACGCTGCGCCTGGGACTCACGTCGGAAGGGTTCGATCCCACCGTGACCGGAACGGTCGCCGAGACGCTCGCCCTGCTGGAGCGGAGCAGCTTCCAGCTCGCGCTCGTCGACGTCAACCTCCCCGACGGGTCAGGCTTCGCCCTGGTGCCACGGCTCAAGGACCGCGGCATCATGGTGATCATGCTGACGGCCCGCGGCAACGTGCCGGACAGGGTGCACGGCTTTGAGCTCGGCGCGGACGACTATGTCGCCAAGCCGTTCGCCTTCGAGGAGCTCGTGATGCGCATGCGGGCGGTGTCGCGCCGACCCGTCCCGGAGGACAGGCTGCCCGTGCTGAGCTTTGCGGACGTCGAGGTGCACCTCGAGCGCCAGCAGGCCCTGCGCGCCGGCCAGCCGCTCGACCTCACGCGCCGCGAGTACGACCTCCTCTGCTTCTTCCTGCGCAACCAGCGCCGTGTGCTGACCCGCGAACAGATCCTCGAGCGGGTCTGGGGCTTCGACGCGGAGGTCGGCGAAGGCGTCCTCGACGTCTACATCAGCTACCTCAGACGCAAGCTCGAGGCCCTGGGGCCGCGCCTCATCCACACGGTGCGCGGCTTCGGCTACCGCCTGGACGAGCATGGCGAAGGGTGAGCGCGGCCTGCAAAGCCTGAGCCGTCGCCTGCTCGTCGCGATGGTGGCGCTCGTCGGAGCATCCCTGCTGCTCGCCGATTTCGGCGCCGTATTCTTTCTGCGCAGCGTGCTCGTGCACAACCTGCGATCGCAGCTCGTAGCCTCCGCCCATGCGACGGTGGGCTTCTACCTGCATAGCGGCGACGTCCCCGCCCGCCTGCCTCTCGGCGAGTCGATCGCCATCTACGCCGAGAACGGCCGGCGGGCCTTCGCCATCGGGCCCGTGCCGGAGACACCGCCGCCGCTCGGTGTGAGTCAGCAGGCGCGCAGCCTGCGCTACACCGTGATGGTGCCTGGCGGTCTCTTCCTCGAGCAGGTCAACCTGACCAGCGTCACCCGACCCGTGCGGATCCTGGAGAGCGTGCTGGCGCTCGTGACGCTCGCCGCGGTCCTTCTGGCCGGCATCGTCGCGGACGGCGTGGCGCGCGGCCTCACCGCGCCGCTCTCGTCGCTGTCCAGGGAGGCGCAGCGCATCAGCGAGACCGGCGACCTCGACGTCAGTCTGCCCACCGACCACGGCGTCCGGGAGATCAGAAACCTCGCGGAGGCCTTGCAGCAGATGCTGGGGCGGCTCGGGCAGATGTTCGGCGCCCTCGAGGCCTCCGAGCAGCGCGAGCGCGCCCTGCGCGAGATGACACTGCACGACCTTCGCACGCCCCTGTCCACCGTGCTCGGCACCCTCGAACTCCTGGCCGGCGGCCGCCTCAAGGGCGGCGAGGCGGTGGAGGCCGCGGCCCTGGCCCAGCGCGAGGCGGCACGCCTCGCGTCCCGCATCCGCGACCTGGATGCCAAAGAGGGCGATCCGGTCTCGGACCTCGGCCTCTCGGTGAGCCGTGCCGCCCGCGGCCACCTCCTGGCCGCGGGCCCCGACGGCACGTGGGTCTCTGCGCCGGCGGCGGAGGTGGGTCATGTGCTCGATCTCCTGGTGGACAACGCGATGCGGCACAATCCGCCCGGCACGGCGATCGAAGTCGGCTGGCGCCGCGAAGGGGACCTGGCCTTGGCGTGGGTGCGCGATCAGGGGGTCGGCATGGCCCGGGAGATTGCGGAGCACGCCTTCGACCGCTTCTATCGCGGTGACCGCGAAGGCGGGCTCGGCCTGGGCCTCTCCCTGGTGCGGGTGCTCGTGGGGTCCCGCGGCGGCTCGGTGGACCTCACGACCGCCCCCGGCCAGGGGACGACCGTCACGGTGCGCTGGCCGGCGGCCGCACCCCAACCCGACCGCCCTGCAGAAAACTGACGCAGCCACTGCTCTTCCTCCCCCTGCAGACCGGCGGCGCGATGCGGGCATGCTTTGCTTGTGCCGCAGGTCTCTAGCAGAGGGAGGAGACGAATTGAAGCACAGCGCGCGCTGGCTCGGTGCGCTGCTGGCCCTGCCGCTCGTCCTGGGCGGCGCGGCGGCCGCGTTCGCGGCCCCTGCACAGAGCGGAGCCGGCAGCTTCATCTCGGATGTGGCCCGGCATCTCGGCGTCCCGGAGCAGAAGCTCAAGGACGCCATCACGCAGGCACGCCTCGACAGGGTGCGGGCGCTTTTGCGCGAGGGCCGCATCACGAGTGCCCAGGCCGCCCAGATGGAGCTGAGGGTCAGGACCGGTCGCATGGGCCGGCCAGGCATGCGCCACTGGGGCCACCGGCAGGGCGGGCTCATGCTCTCGCAGGCGGCATCCTACCTCGGGCTGACGCAGGAGGCGCTCCTTGCCCGTCTTGAGCAGGGGGAGTCGCCGGCAGCCATCGCCAAGGCGCAGGGCAAGACGCCCGCAGGCCTCGAGGCCACTCTGCTCGACGGCGCCCGCCAGCGCATGGCGAGCGCGGTCAAGGCGGGGCGCCTGACGCAGGAGGAGGCCGCGGCCAAGGAGTCCCGTCTCGCAGCCCACATCCATCGGTTCGTCACGGGCAGCTGGCAGACAGGCTCGGGGCGGAGCGAACGCATGGCCCCGCCGGCCTAGGCGGGCGCTGACGCGGGGACGGGGGCGGCAGGGCCCAGGAGCCTGCCGCCCCCGTCCCCTGCCCGCAGGTCGGGCGCGCGGCGCGGAGAACTCCCGTGGCGACACGGGAGGTGGCAAGATGCCGGAGAGGACCCTGGCCGGACGGCGCGCCTTGGTCAGCGGCGCCGCGAGCGGAATCGGCTACGCGGTGGCGCAGGCCCTGGCCCAGCAGGGAGCCCGCGTCATGGTGGCGGACCTGCGCCCCGATGCCGCGGAGTCGGCGGCGAGAGAGATCCACGCCTTCACGGGGGCCGACGTGCGGTCGGTCCGGGAGGATGCCTCATTGGAAGCCGACGTACGCCATGCGATCGAGGAGACGCGCCGCCTGTTCGGCGGGCTCGACATCCTGGTGTCCAACGCCGGGCGGCAGCATGTCGCCATGATCGAGGACTTTCCCGTCGACACGTTCCGGTCCATCGTCGACCTGATGCTGGTCGGACCGTTCCTGGCGCTAAGGCACGCACTGCCACTGATGCGTGCCCAGCATTACGGCCGCATCCTGCACATGGCCTCGATCAACGGCCTCGTGGGGTTCGCGGGCAAGGCGGCCTACAACTCGGCCAAGCACGGACTTATCGGCCTGACCAAGGTCGCGGCGCTCGAGTGCGCCACGTACGGCATCACGGTGAACGCCGTCTGCCCCGGCTACGTCGACACGCCGCTCGTACGCGGCCAGCTCGAGGACCTCGCCACGACGCGGGGGGGTGCCGATCGAGCGCGTGCTCGACGAGGTCATCTACCCGCTCGTGCCGCAGCGCCGCCTGCTTCAGCCGGAAGAGGTGGCCGCATACGCCGCCTTCCTCTGCTCCGATGCCGCCGCGGGCGTCACCGGCCAGGCGGTCGTGATCGACGGCGGCTACGTGGCGCAGTAGCGGCTGGACTGTGCCGCGTAGAGGTCAGGTGCGGTCGCTCCAGACGGGAGGGCGCTTCTCGAGGAAGGCCGCGATGCCCTCGGCCGCGTCCACCGTGCCCGCCTCCCCGACCATGACCTGCGTCGCGTAGGCCAGGGCCTGGAACTCCTCCATGCCGAGCTGGCGGTAGAACGCCAGCTTGCCGGCACCAAGCGTCGCGAGACCGTACCCCGCCACCTGGCGCGCCAGGCGCAAGGTTTCCTCCCGCAGTTCCTCCGGCGCGACCACCCGGTTCACGAGGCCGAAGCGCTCCGCGTCGTCCGCCGAGATGTATTCGCCCGTGAACAGCATCTCGGCCGCCTTCTTGTGCGGGACGGCGCGGCCGAGGAACACGGACGGCGTCGTGCAGAAGAAGCCGATCCTGACGCCGGGCGTCGCGAACTTCGCCGCCGTCGAGGCAACCGCCAGGTCTGCCGCGGCGACGAGCTGGCAGCCGGCGGCCGTGGCGATGCCGTGCACCTCCGCGACCACCACCTGCGGCATCGTCCGGATGGTGTGAAAGACGTCCTCGCAGACCTTGAAGAGCCCCTGGATCTCCTGCGGCCCGCCGTCGTGGATCTCCTTGAGGTCGTGGCCGGAGCTGAAGACGGTTCCCGCTCCGCGCAGGATGACGGCGTTCACCCTGCCCGCCGCCGCGATCTCCCCGAGCACGTGGCCGAGATCTTGCAGCATCTCGGTCGACAGGGCGTTGCGCTTCTCCGGATGATTCAGGGTGACGATGCCGATGCGCTCGGACTCGCAGCAGGCGTCGTACAGGACCTTCTGCACATCCATTCCTCCTCGGCGACGCCCTCCGGTCGCCGTCATGTCGACGCTAGCCCAAGGTCTCTCGGGCGGCAAGCGCTTCACGCCTCCTGGTCGCTGCGCGCACCGCGACGTGAGCCCTGGGCGCAGCGATCGCACCACCCTCCACGCCGCTAGCGGCCCGCGCCCATGTCCACCGGAGTGCCTCTGCCGAGGGCCTGCGCCCGCTCCAGACAGTACGCGGCGGCGGCCAGATCTTCGACGGCCAGCCCGACCGACTTGAAGAGCGTCAGGTCATCCGGGGACGCGCGTCCAGCCACCTCCCCGCCGACCACGCCGCCGATCTCCCCGAGGATATGCCCCTGCGGGATGACACCCGCCGCCAGCGGCAGGAGGATGTCGTCGGCCTGCGCCAGCGCGTGCGGGATGGAATCCACGTAGAGGCGCGCCCGACGCACCGCCTCGTCGTCCAGCTCGCGGTATCCCCTGACCGATGCTCCCACGGCGTTGACATGCGCCCCCGGCTTCAGCCAGAGACCTTCGAGGACAGGCGCGCGCGCTTCCGTCAGCGTGCAGACGACGTCGGCCCCTTCCACGGCGGCCCTCGCGTCGGCGCACGCTTCCACGGCGATGCCGAACCGCTCGCCCATGCGCTGTGCGAATTCCTCGGCGTGCTTGGGGCTCCGGCTGTGCACCCGCACCCGGACGACCGGCCGCACCGAGAGCATGGCCTCGAGGTGGGTCTCGGCCTGCGTGCCGCTGCCGAGGAGCGTGAGCTCCGCGGCGCCTCGCGGCGCGAGGAGGTCGGTCGCCAGCGCGCTCACGGCGGCCGTGCGGCGCGCGGTGACCGCGTCGGCGTCCACGATCGCCCGCACCTCCCCCGTATCCGCGGCGAACAGGAGGACGACGCCCTGGTGCGTGTGCAGGCCGCGCAGCCTGTTCTCGGGGTAGACGGAGATCACCTTGCCGCCGAACGGCTCCAGGCCGCCCAGGACCGCAGGCATCCAGGCGATCAGTCCCTCCTGCCCGGGATGCGCCATCATCTGCCGCGGCGGCATCGTCGCCTCGCCGCGGCTCAGGGCGCGAAGCGCCTCAGCCATCCGCGGCACGAGTCCGGCCATGTCCAGCAGTTCCGTGACGTCGCGGTAGCCGAGAACGAGCGCAGCCACCTGGTGTCCCCCTTTTGCGGTCGTCGGCGGTGGGCCTTCCCCGATCAGATGGGATGGCTGCGCCGGTAGGCGCGTATCGTGCCGGCCACCCGGCGCCTGTCGTCGAGCCAGACATGCGCAATCGGCGGGAGCCTGCAATCCGTCATGCCCGGGCGCACGCCACCGCCTCCCGCCCGTGCGCGCCTATGGAACGGGCGGCGGGCGAGGGGTCCGCTGGGGAGTTCGGCACAGGGGCTGCCGGACTCCTGGCGACCCGCAGGTCCAGGATCGGCCGACCCGTGCAGGCAGCGGTAGGATCCGCAGGGAGCCTGCAGAATCCCATCTCCCGAATCGTGTCGCATGTCGGGCAAGAAGGGGAGAAGACCTATCTTCGATCTGGTGCTGAGGGACGCCCGTCTCGATGGACAGGCCGTCGACGTCGCGGTGGAGGCTGGCCGCATCGCGGCCGTGGGCCAGGGTCTCGGTCCGGGTCGCCAGGAGATCGCGGGCCAGGGACGCATGGTCTCGCCGCCGCTCATCGAATCGCACGTGCACCTCGACACGACGCTCACGGCCGGCGAGCCGAAGTGGAACGAGAGCGGCACGCTGTTCGAGGGCATCGCCACGTGGGCACTGCGCAAGGAGTCCCTCACCGAGGACGACGTCATGCGGCGCGCGACGGAACTCCTGCGCTGGCAGGCGGCGCAGGGCGTGCTCTTCGTCCGCTCGCACGTCGACACGACCGACCCCGACCTCACGGCGGTCAAGGCCCTGCTACAGGTCAGGGAGCAGGTCCGGGGCCTTGTCGACCTGCAGCTCGTCGCCTTCCCGCAGGAGGGCATCCTCTCCTATCCGCAAGGCGCGGAACTCCTGGAAGAGGCCCTGCGCCTCGGCGTCGACGTGGTCGGGGCCATCCCGCACTACGAGCTGACGCGCGACATGGGCGCGGAGTCGGTCAAGATCGCCTTCGCCCTGGCGGAGAAGTACGACCGGCCGATCGACATCCACTGCGACGAGACCGACGACCCTCAGTCCCGCTTCCTCGAGGTGGTGGCCGCCGAAGCGATCCGCACCGGCATGGGACATCGCGTGACCGCGAGCCACACGACCGCCTTCGGCAGCTACGACGACGCTTACGCCTTCAAGCTCATGGGCTTTCTCAGGCGCGCCGACCTCAACTTCGTCGCGAATCCTCTCGTCAACATCACCCTCCAGGGACGCATGGACACCTATCCCAAGCGCCGCGGCATGACGCGCGTCAAGGAGCTCTGGCAGAACGGCCTCAACGTAAGCCTGGGCTACGACGACGTCATGGACCCCTGGTACTCCCTTGGCACCGGCAACATGCTGCAGCCTGCCCACATGGCGGTCCATGTCGCGCAGATGACCGGCCGCAAGGAGGTCATGGCCTGCTACGACATGGTGACCCGCAACGCCGCCCGCACGCTCGGGGTGGACGAGCGCTACGGCCTCGAGGCAGGCAGGCCTGCCGATTTCATCGTGCTGGACGCCCCCGACGCCTGGGACGCCCTGCGCAGGCTGGCCACCGTCACCGCGGTCGTGAAGGGTGGGCGCCTGATCGCGCAGGCGAGTCCCCCGGAGGTGCGCCTCGAGGGCGAAACGATCACCTTCCAGCGCTGAAGCTTGTGACCACGGAACCACCCATGGCGGGAGGCGGCGCGGCACCTTGATGTGCCGCGCCGCCTCTTTCGCTTCGTGTTGCCCGGCTCCCTAGGCCACCGGCAGGCCGAACTGCGCCTGGATCTTCTTCCTCAGATCCATGGGCAGGTCGCCGTCGGCCGCCGCCAGGTTCTCCTCGAGCTGCTCCAGGCTCGACGCCCCGATCAGCGCCGATGAGACCTCCGGCAGCCGCAGCACCCAGCGGATGGCGAGCTGTGCCAAGCTCACGCCCGCCTGGCGCGCCGCGCCCACCAGCCACTCCACCTTGCCCTCGCTGCCTTCGAGGTAGCGCTGGACCATCGAGGCGGTACGCGGGTCTGCGCCGCGACTTCCTTCGGGAGCCTTGCCGCCGAGGTACTTGCCGGTGAGCACACCCTGTGCCAGGGGGGAGAAGGCGACGATGCCCATGCCGGCCGCCTTGACCCGCGGCAGGACGTCGAGCTCGATCTTCGGGTCGAGGAGGTTGTACTGGACCTGGTCCGCGATCATGCGGCGCAGGCCGAGCCTCGTCGCCTCCTTGCCGGCGCGGCTCACTTCTTCTGCGGACCACTCGGAGATCGCGCCGTAGAGCACCTTGCCCTGCGCGACCAGATCGTCGATGGCCCTCAGCGTCTCGTCGAGCGGCGTTTCCGGGTCGGCGCGGTGGCAGTAGAAGATGTCGACGTAGTCGGTGCCGAGGCGGCCAAGCGAGCGCTCCACCGACTCCATGATGTGCTTGCGGGAGAGGCCGCGGTCGTTCGGGTCGTCGCTCTGCGGCCAGAACGCCTTCGTGGCGATCACCAGGTGTTGGCGCGGGAACGGCTCGAGCGCCTTGCGCAGCACCTTCTCCGCCTCCCCACGCGCATAGGCGTCGGCCGTGTCGAAGTAGTTGACGCCCATCTCGAACGCCCGCCTGACGCAGGCGATCGCCGACTCCTCGGCGACGGTGCCGCCGTAGGTGAGCCAGCTGCCGAGCGCGACTTCAGAAACCTTGAGGCCGCTCTTGCCAAGATTCCGGTAGCGCAATGGACCAGCTCCCTTGCCAGACTCCCCCGTGCCCAGGATGCCACGGACAGGCTATGAAGGCAAAGGGACGGCCATGTGCCGGACTTGAGTCCCCCCGGAGCCGGGACGCAGTGGACCTTGCGCACGGGGCAGGCAGGTGTGCTCTTCCGTTGCCCGCCAGAAGGATGCGCCCTTTTGCAGGATAGGTGCCGCAACGTTCGAATGAGACAGGCATCCGCCACGCGCGGGGATCGGCCGGCAGACCGTGTCCTCTGCCAGCCGGCTCGGGTGGTCGCTTCAGCCTCAGGAAGGGGGACGAGATTATGTCCAGGGACATCCAGCACAAGTTCCGCAGGGAGCTCGGCCTCACGGACCTCACCATGGCGACGCTCGGCGGCATCATCGGTTCCGGCTGGCTCTTCGCGGCGCAGGGGGCCTCGATCTACGCAGGGCCGGCCGCCATCGTGTCCTGGCTGATCGGCGCCGTCGCGGTGGTCATCCTCGGCCTGACGTTCGCGGAACTGGCGGGCATGCTGCCGGAGGCCGGAGGAGTCATACGCTACCCGCACTACTCGCACGGCAGCTTCGTCAGCTTCATGATCGGCTGGGCCGCGCTCATCTCCTGGGCCGGACTGCCCTCGATCGAGGCGGAGGCCGTCATCCAGTACGCCTCGAGCTACATCCCCGGCATCTACAGCGCGGGCCAGGGCGCGCTCACGACGCTCGGCCTCGCCGTCGCCTTCCTCCTGGTGACCCTCTTCTTCGTCATCAACTCGGTCGGGGTGAAGGTGTACGCGCGGGTGAACACGCCGCTCACCTTCATCAAGATCGCCGCACCCGTCACGACGGCGGTGGCACTCCTCCTCACGGGCTTCCACCCGGGCAACTTCAGCCTGCATGGCGGGTTCATGCCGTTCGGCTGGGCAGGCGTCTTCTCGGCCGTCTCGACCGGAGGCATCATCTTCACCTTCACGGGCTTCCGCCCGATGTTCGACCTGGCGGGCGAGGCCAAGCGCCCCCAGCACGACATCCCGCGCGCCTTCATGCTGGCCATGCTCGCGGCAGGCGTCCTCTACCTCGCGCTGCAGCTCGCGTTCACGGGCGCCGTGCCCGCCGCCGCCCTGGCGCACGGCTGGGCCAAGCTCGCATTCTCGTCGCCCTTCGCGAACCTCGCGGTAGCGCTCAACCTGCCCTGGCTCGCCATCGTCCTGTACGGCGACGCCATCCTGTCCCCGAGCGGCACGTCCTTGACCTATGCCGCCGCCGTGCCCCGCGCCTTCTACGCCTACAGCGGCAACGGCCACTTCCCCGCCGTCTTCCGCCGCGTCAGCGAGCGCGGCCTGCCGACGGCGGCCATGCTGCTCAGCTACGTCGTGGCGCTCGTCTTCCTGCTGCCGTTCCCGTCTTGGCAGAAGATGGTCGGCATCCTCTCCGGCGCCACGATCCTCACCTACATGATCGCTCCCGTGACGCTCGCGGTCCTGCGCAGGTCGGCGCCCGAGTTCCGGCGGCCGTTCCGGCTCAGGGGAGCGTCCTGGCTCGGCCCCGCCGCCTTCGTGATCGGCAGCATGATCTTCTACTGGACCGGCTGGCCGACGGATGGCATCCTGCTGATCGCGACGCTCATCGGGCTCGTCCTCTACTTCTACTACTACGCGCGGCAAAGGACGCCCGTCGCCGACCTGCGCCGCGGCGTCTGGCTCGTCGTCTACTTCCTCTTCGGCCTCGCCATGTCGTACCTCGGCAGCTTCGGCGGCAAGGGCGTGGTACCGGCGCCTTGGGACACCGTGACCGTCGCCGTCGCAAGCGTCGGCTTCTACTACTGGGCCGTGCGGTCGGGCGGCGGCGCGGAACTGCTCGCGGAGGCCCGCCAGGTTGCGGCGGAAGCGGCCGCGGTCGAGGATGCGGCCGCAGGCTCCCTGCCGGACTGACCCGCTGGTCAGGGAGGGCCGTCCCGTTCCCCCTCGATGCCCGACATGAGCTGCTCCAGCTGCTCCGCGGACTCGAGTTCCGGCCTCAGCACCGAGAGGACCCGACGCTTCACTTCGATGAACTCCGGCGTCATCACGAGGTCCCACTCCCGGGGCCGCTCAAACGGCACAGGCAGGTCGAGCGCGATGCGCCCTGGACGCGCCGTCATCACCACCACGCGGTCGCCGAGCAGGATCGCCTCCTCGACGTCGTGCGTGACGAACAGCACCGTCGGCCGGAGCGTGCGCCAGAGCCGCAGCAGAAAGCGCTGCATCTCGTTTCTGGTCTGGGCGTCGAGGGCGCCGAACGGCTCGTCCATGAGCATGATCTCCGGCTGCGTGATGAGGGCGCGCGCGATCGCGACGCGCTGGCGCATGCCGCCCGAGAGCTCGTACGGCGCATGGCCCGCAAACGTCTCGAGTCCCATGATCGCGAGGTAGTCGCGCACCCTGCGCGCATAGTCCTGGCCGCGCAGGCCGTGGATCCTGAGCCCGAAGCCGATGTTCTCGCTGACGCTCAGCCAGGGATAGAGCGCCGCCTGCTGGAAGACGACCGCCCGATCGGCGCCGGGACCGCGCACCGCCTGGCCGCCGACCAGGATGCTGCCCTCTGTCGGCCGCTCGAAGCCGGCCACGAGGTGCAGGAGCGTCGACTTGCCGCAGCCGCTCGGTCCCACGACGCTGACGAACTCGCCGCCCCCCACCCTGAGGTCCACGCCGCGCAAGGCGGGGATGGCACGCCGTCCCCGCCTGCCCGGATACACCATGTGCACGCCGTCGATCTCGATCATGTCCGCATCGTCCCGGTCAATGCCGCGCGGCGACCGCCAGCGCGTACGACGGGTCGACGTACCGGCCCATGTCGGACGGAGCGCTCGCAATCTGCTGGATGCCCAGGAGATACGTCGCCGCGGCCTTCAGCGACACCGTGACGAGCGAGTCCTTGACGCCCGCACCGGTGCCCAGCCCATCCGCGCCGAGCTGATCCTGCAGGCTGTACAGCCGGTAGCCCTGAAGCTCCGTCTTCGCCAAGGCGACGCTGATGCCCGCTTCCTTGGCCATGTCCGCCACCGCCTGCGACGGATGCGCCTCATAGTAGGCGACGCCCGCCTGCTCCGCCTCGATGAACGCGAGCACCAGCTGCCGGTGGGTCTTCGCCCAGGGGCCCTGCACGACGGCAAGGTTGAAGATCGGCGCCTGACGCGCGACATCCTGGTCGTACATGATGGCGTAGCCGTGATCGTGCAGCATGGTGTCGAACGCCGGATCCCAGACGTACGCGGCGTCCAGCTGGCCGCGCGCCCAGGCCGACACCATGGCCGGCGGGCTCATGTTGACGAAGTCGATCGAGGAGGCCGGGATGCCCTGGTCGGCCATGGCGGTCGCCACCTCGAACGGCGACGTGGATCCGACGACGAGGGCAATGCTCTTGTGCCTGAGGTCCTTGAGGGAATGCACGCCCGACCCCTCGCGCACCACCAGTCCCTCGTCCTTCGTATAGAGCTCCTGTGCCCAGATCACCTTCAGAGGCACCCCCTGACCGATGGCGGCCGCCGCCGGCGGGTTGCCGATGCCCGTCATGAACTGGAGGCTGCCGGACGCCAGCGCCGCCAGGGACGCCGGGCCGGAGCTGAAGTAGCGCAGCTCCACGTGCGCGCCCTTCATGTACTTCGCGAAGTAGCCCTGTGCCATCGCCGCCATCTCGGGGTCGGCGCCGTTGTTCTCGTAGCCGATGACCACCGTGGGTTCGGGCTTCGCCGCCGCGGGGGTGCTGCCGCCGCAGCCGGCGAGCAGCAGGCCGCCGAGCGCCATGACGCCAACCGCCGCCACGAGCCTCACGCATCTCTTCGCCACAGTCCCTGACCCCCCATTCCCGCATGGCCGCCCCCAGGTCACGCCCTGCCCTTCCAGGGCACCACGGCGCGTTCCAGAAGGCGTATGACCAGATCCATCGCGTAGCCGATGAGGCCGATCGCCAGGATGGCGATGAAGATGATCCCGACCTGCAGCTGCTGGCCCGCCTCCTGCACCAGCCAGCCGAGGCCCGCCGCCGCCGCGATGATCTCCGCCGCCACGAGACAGGTCCAGCCCACGCCGATGCCGACGCGCATGCCGGTGAACACCTCGGGCAGGGCGGAGGGCAGGGTCACGTGGCGCAGGATCTGCATGCGCGTCGCGCCGAGGCACTGCGCCACCTGGATCCTCTGCCGCGGCGTCGAACGCACCCCGGAGATCGTGTTGAGCACGATGACGGGGATGGTGCCGAGCATGATGACGAGCCCCTTCGACACCTCGCCGATGCCGAACCATGTGACGAGCAGCGGCACCAGCGCCAGCGGCGGTACCGGCCGCAGGAACTGCAGGATCGGGTCGATCGCCTGGTACGCGACATCGCTCGAGGCCATCAGGACGCCGATGGGCACTCCGACCGCGACGGCGATGAGGAAGCCGGCCGCGATGCGGGCGGTGGAGACCCAGATGTCCGTGAACAGCGTCTGGCCGCCATAGCCGACCGTGAACAGCTGCGGTATCTCCTGCAGCACCGTGATCGGAGACGGCAGCAGCATGGCGGGGAAGACGTGCGCCAGGGACAGGATCTCCCAGAGCAGGAGCAGCGCGAGGGCGACCAGGAAGGGGATGACGCGTTTGAGGCCCGTGGCCGCACCTCCTCCACGCCCGCCGTGGGAAGCGGGCAACACGCCGGCACGAGGATCACCGAGGCTGCACGTGCCTCCCTACATGCATACGCGCCAGCGGGGCTCCGGGTCACCGGGGCCAACCTGCACATTGCGGCCGGGATGTCGGCGCACCGCCCGCGCCCCCGGCCGGCGCTCCACGGCGTGATGCCTGCCGTTGACCCGGTAGCCGCTCGATGCTACGCTCTTGCAAGCAAGCGGTTGCTGGCATCCGGGTCGAGAGGGGGAGCTCGACGCGTCCCGGACAGATGACACGCGCGGCAGGATCCTCGAGGCGGCGTTCGCGCTCTTCGCGGAGAAGGGCTTCTCCGGAACGACGACCAGGGAGATCGCCGAGCTTGCCGCGGTCAACGAAGTGACGATCTTCCGGCACTTCCACAGCAAGGAAGCGCTCTTTCAGGCGGGCGTCGAACGGCACTCGCCCGGGACCGTGCTCGCGGAGGAGATGCGCGAGCAGCTCGGCGCCGACGTCCGCGAGAGTCTGCGGCACCTGGCCTCGCAATACCTGGCGGCTGCCCTGCCGAGCGCCCAGCTGCTCCACCTCGGCATGACCGACGCCGGCCGCGACCCCGGACTGCGCGAGGTGGTCGCGCAGATGCCGCGGCGCCTGCAGCAGCGCCTCAGCGAGCACCTGCGCCAGCTGCAGCGCCTCGGCCGCGTCTGCCACCGCGACTTCGACCTCGTGGCCCAGCTCTTCTACGGCATGCTGCTGCAGCATGTGCTCGCGGCGAGCGGTCTGCCGTCCTGCGCCCCGCGACCGGATGTGGCCGCGGGAACGCTCGCCGACACCGTCGCAGACCTGTTCTGGAGCTACCTGCGCCCGGACTTGGAGCAGGGCTCCCGCCCTGCAGCAGATGGAGCGCGTGCGCCTCGGGGTTGACCCCCCCCGGCGCCAGCCCGCATAACGACTGATCTTGGCCTGGCCAAAGGTCCGTCGGCAGGGCCGGACCGTCGGCCGGCCGGCCCTGCCGACGGCGTGGGCGTCTGAGCCTTGCGCTGCCCCGGTGCGCATCCTTCCGAAGGGGGAGAACCTTGAGCAGAGACGAAGCGCTTCCGCCGATCACCAGCGAACAGCGGCTCAGCCTGATCGGCGTGCTGCTTGCCATCTTCCTCGCGGCGCTCGACCAGACGATCGTCGCGACCGCCCTGCCGACGATCGTCCTCGAACTCCACGGCACCAATCTTTATGCCTGGGTGGCGACGGCCTACCTGCTCGCATCCACCGTCGCGCTGCCCATCTTCGGGCGCCTCGCCGAGCTCGTCGCCCGCAAGTGGGTGCTGCTCGTCGCAGTGGCCATCTTCCTGGCGGGCTCGGCCCTCTCGGGCGCCTCCACGTCGATGGCTGCGCTCATCGCCTTCCGTGCCGTGCAGGGCATCGGATCGGGCGGCATCTTCGCCGTCGGCATGACGGTGCTTGGGCTCCTCTTCCCGCCCCGGCAGCGCGGACGCATCCAGGGCTTGTTCGGCGCCGTGTTCGGCATCGCCAACGTGCTCGGGCCGTGGCTCGGCGGTCTCCTCACCGACCAGCTCTCGTGGCACTGGATCTTCTACGTCAACATGCCGTTCGGCCTCGTGGCCCTCTACTTCCTCGCCGTGCATATGCCGCACATGGAGCCTTCGGCCAGGCATCGCTTCGACTACGTCGGGGCCGTCGCCGTGGCCGTGATGACCGTACCGCTGCTCCTGGCGCTCTCCTGGGGCGGCAGCACCTATGCCTGGACCTCGCCCATCATCATCGGCCTGTTCGCCCTGACGGTCGTCGGCGTCGCAGGCTTCATCGTCGCCGAGACGCGGAACCCCGAGCCGCTCTTCTTGCTGAACCTCTTCCGCGGCACCACCTTCCGCTGGGCGATGATCGGCAGCTTCTTCTACGGCGCCGCCTTCCTCGGCGCCCTGCTCTTCCTCCCCTTCTACCTGGTGCAGGTGAAAGGCATCTCCGCAACCGACTCCGGACTCTCCCTGACCCCCCTGACGCTCGGAGTCGTGGTGGGCAGCTTCGTCACAGGCCAGCTCGCATCGAAGCTCGGGCGCTACAAGGGGCTTCTCGTCGTCGGCCTCGCCTGGCTGACGGCCATGCTGTTCCTGTTCCACGTCATGTTGACCCAGCAGACACCGCTCTGGCAGATCTGGCTCGTCATGGTGCTGATCGGCATCGGCATGGGGCCTGGCATGCCGACCTACACCCTCGCCGTCCAGAACGCGGTGCCGGTGAACCGGCTCGGCCAGGCGTCAGGCGGCGCCCAGTTCTTCCGGCAGATCGGCTCGTCGCTCGGTGCGGCCCTGATGGGCGCGGTGCTCGTCGCGGCCCTGCAGTCCGACGTGCCGAAGTACCTCCCCCCGTCGATGCACGCCGCGCAAGGGCAGTTCTCGGGCAGCCAGGTCGGCGCCTCGGGCGCGCAGTCGATCACGAGCACCGTGCACAGCGAGTTCTCAAAGGCCAGTCGCGAGATCGACCGTGCCCTCGCCGGCGATCGGTCCGCCCTGCGCGCGCTGCAGCGCGATCCCGACATTCCCTCGGCCTACAAGGCCCGGATCGCCCCCGGTGGTGTCCCCGCCGAGGTGCGCCGAGGCTTCCAGAGGACCTTCGCGCTCATGCGGGCGGCCCTCTCCGGCAGTCCCTCCGCCCAGGCTGCGCTGGCCAAGGACCAGCAGCTGCCTGCGCAGCTCAAGGCCGTCCTCGCGCACCCGCCCAAGAACCCGCTCGCCCGCGCGGCCATCCTGTCCGCCGCGCAGCGGCAGCTGTCGGCGGCGGAACCCAAGGCGGCCGCCACGGCCCTGCATCGGGCGCAGGCGAGCGTCGATGCCAAGTTCGCCGCCCTGGCGGGCGAGGTGACGCGGGACCTCGAGCGCGGCTTCAACGCAGGCATCACGGACGCCGTGCGCCAGATCTTCCTCTACGCGTCCCTGCTGACGCTGCTCGCCCTGCTCTTCGCCCTGCTCCTCCCGAACACCGAGCTCAGCCACCAGCACCAGCCGGCGGAGCACCTGCCGAGGCCGGTGCCGCAGCCCGAGTCCTGAGCATCCCCCCGGATCGGCGACGAGGGACCTGGCGCACACATCGTGCACCAGGTCCCTCTCTGTCTCCTGCGACAACACGGCCCGGCGGCTCTACACCTCGGACAGGAGTCCAAGCGCCGCCTGGATCTTGGGCTCCACCTTGAGGAATCCCTTGTCGCCCGCGGCCCGGAACATGAGCCGGCCGTCCGGGCCGAAGACGAAGAACGCCGGCACGTACAGGTTCTCGATGCGATCGGCCACCCGGTGCAGGTGGTCGAGACCGACGGGCTGCTCCATGTGGTAGCTCTTTATGTCGCCCTGCACCCGCGCCTCGTCCGCGTCCTCCGGCATCCTAGGCAGGTGCAGCGCCACCACCTGCAGTCCCGCGGGCCTGTACCGGTCCGCCATGGCGACCACATCGTCCATCGTCTCATGGCAGATGTGGCACGAGACGGCCCAGAAGTGCACGAGCGTCGCGCGGGCGGCCCCGAGGGCCGGCGGGCCGCAGGCCGTATGCCACCACCATGTGGCGCCCTCAAGGCTCGGCAGCGGCGTCCCGAGCCGCATCGGCATGGTGTCCTTACCTCCCCGAACGGACTGCCGTTCCGTGGACGCGCCCCGGTCTCAGAGCTTGATCAAGGCGTCGCCCGGCCGCCAGTCCGCAGGGCAGAGACCGCCCGCCTGCAGGGCTTCGAGGACCCTCAGGGTCTCGTCGACGCTCCGGCCGATGTTCATGTCGTGCACGACCTGGTAGCGCAGGACGCCGTCGGGGTCGACGATAAAGAGACCGCGCAAGGTCTGGCCGCTCTCCTCGACGAGCACGTCGTACTGGCGTGCGACGGTCTTCGTGAAGTCCGCCGCCAGCGGGTATGCGAGCCCGCCGAGGCCGTTCTGGGATCTTGGTGTCTGGATCCAGGCCTTGTGGCTGTGCACGGAATCGCAGCTGATGCCGAGCATCTCCGCGTCGAGGTCCTGGAACTCCCGCAGGCGCTCGTTCATGGCGATGATCTCGGTCGGGCAGACGTAGGTGAAGTCGGCGGGGTAGAAGAACATCACGAGCCACTTGCCACGGTAGTCCTGGAGGCGGACCGTCTCCTCGAGCGTCTGCATGTCCTTGGTGCTGAGCATCTCGAACTCTGGGGCTGGCTGACCGACGAGCGGCAATCTGGACCCTCCTTCGCATCTCGAGCCGGAACGGAAGTTAACTATACCTAATTCGGGCGCGGCCGACAGCGTCAGTATGCCGATTGCGCCAAGGCAGCAACCGGCAAGCACCCGGCGGACGGCCCTGCCAGGGCCCTGCCAGGCGAGCCGGGCGGGCCTCACGACTCCATCCGAATCGCGACGCGAAGATCGGCCGGTCTATGCCCCGGCCTGTGGCCCGGTCGGCGCACCTAATGCAGACGCCGCAATCTCCGCGAGCAGTCGCCGCACGTCGCGCGCACTCCGCGGCACGATCCAGACCTGTCCCGGCGGTGCCGCGTCGCGCGCCGCGAGGAGCTTGCCGCGCGTCCTGCGGGGGAACGCCCAGATCCAGGCCAGGAATGCGACGTCCAGGTGCTCGGGGCAGCCCTCGCCCAGATCGGGACGCACCCGACCGTACAGGCGCACGCTGCGCCAGAAGGCACGCCAGGCGCAGACCCGCCTGGGGAGGTCGAGGAACAGGACGCCGTCCGCGCGATCCAGCCGGATCGCGAGCGTCCTGCTGTAGTTGCCGTCCAGGACCCAGCATGCGTCCTGCACCAGTTCCCGCTGCAGGCTCTCCCATTCGCCGTCGGGCCTCCCCCGCCAGCCAGGCAGCCAGTAGAGCCGGTCGAGATGGTGCAGCGGCAGTCGGAGGCGTGTGGCGATGGCGCGCGCCACGGTCGACTTGCCCGCGCCGCCCGAGCCCAGCACCACGATCCGGTGACATGAGAGCAGGGCCTGCGCGGCGGCTCTCGCGTCGAAGGGCCTGCGGCTCATTGCGGCGGCAGGCCGAGGGCGGACACCAGAGCGGACGCCAGCCGCGCGGCCAGCTGGCCCTTGGTGAGGACGGCGTGAAAGCCCCTCTGCCTCGCCCAGGCCATGGCTTCGCGGTCGACGTGCGCTCCGAACGCCAGGACAGGCATGCGGCCGTCAGCCCAGGCCGCCACGTCGCCTCGCGCCTCGGGGGACAGCCCGAGATCCAGCACCAGGGCCGCCGGAGGCGATGTCAAGGCGCCGAGCGCGCCCGGTCCGACGCGTCGCGCGTCAAACCCGCGCGGGGCCAGCAGGGCCTGCGCCTTCGCCGCAAGGAACAGGTCGTTCGTCACGATGGCGATGAAGGACATGCCAGAACCGTACCACGGCGGTTGCCGAGGCGCCAGACCGCCTCGCCGCGGCGTCGCACGTCACTGGGCGATCGGGCCGAAGTTCTGCAGGGGCCAGATCGCCCAGAAGGCGACGCCTTGCACAGCGGCGAGCTTGACGGGCCCGAAGAGGCGGCTGTCGTCGCTCACGTCCCGGTGGTCGCCAAGGACGAAGATATCGCCGGCCGGAACCTTGAAGGCAGGCATCGTGTAGTGGTCCATGGTGGTGACGCCGCCGCGTACGAGGAAGGCTTGCGGCATCTTCCGGCCGTCGACATAGACCTGGCCTTCCACCATGGAGACCGTCTGGCCGCCGGTGGCGATCACGCGCTTGATGTAGTCGCCCTGACCCGCCAGCGGCGGCTGAAAGACCACGATCTCCCCGTAGTGCAGAGGGATGAAGCGCGGCGACAGCTTCTCCACGAGCACGCGCTCATGGTTCTGCAACGTGTTCTGCATCGAGATGCCGTGCACCACGAAGGGCTCGAGCAGGAACGCACGCACGAGAAACGCCAGCAAGGCAGCCGCCAGCACGACCGCGATGCCGTCGCGCAGGGCACGTTGGGACCGCGCCACCATCTCCGATTCCACCTTCACCATGGGGCACTGGGCAGCCGGAAGAGGCAGTTCACCGCGCTACGAGGAGTTCCTGCCAGGCCGCGGACGCGGTGCGAGCCGTCCCGCGCCGGCCGATCACCTGGCATCCGCCAGAATGAGCGCCACGCCCTGGCCGACGCCCACGCAGAGCGTCGCGGCGGCATATCGCACGGGCCGCTCCTCGAACTCGTGCAGGATCGTCGTCGCGAGCCGTGCCCCCGACATGCCGAGCGGGTGGCCGAGGGCGATGGCGCCACCGTTCGGATTGACGATCGCCGGGTCGAGCCCGAGCTCGTCGATGCACGCGAGGCTCTGTGCCGCGAACGCCTCGTTCAGCTCGACGAGGCCGACGTCCGACAGTGCGAGCCCCGCGCGGTGCAAAGCCTTGCGCATGGCGGGCACCGGACCCATGCCCATGTAGCGCGGGTCCACGCCCACCTCGGCCGCCGCCACGATCCTGGCCCTGGGTGCCAGCCCGAGGCGCGTCACGGCCGCCTCGCTGGCCACGAGCAGCATCGCCGCCCCGTCGTTGACGCCGGAGGCGTTGCCGGCCGTGACGGTGCCCCCTGGACGGACGATCGGCCTGAGGGCGGCGAGCGCCTCAGGCGTCGTCTCCGGGCGGGGATGCTCATCCACCGCGAAGGGCTCGCTGGCGCCGCGCCGGCCCGGGACGTCCACCGGCACGACCTCCCGCAGGAAGCGGCCGCGCTGCTGGGCTCTCTGCCAGCGTCGCTGGCTCTCGAGGGCGAAGGCGTCCTGCCGCTCGCGGCTGATGCCGTAGCGCTCCGCGACGTTCTCGGCCGTCTCCGCCATCGACTCCAGGGGGAAGCGCTCGGCCAGGCGCGGGTTCGAAAAGCGCCAGCCGAGCGTCGTGTCGTACAGGGTCTGGTCGCCGCGGGGGTAGGCGCCCTGGCTCTTGCCCACGACGAACGGCGCGCGCGACATGGACTCGACGCCGCCGGCGAGGAAGATGTCCCCCTCGCCAGCGCGGATCGCCCGCGCCGCCGTGATCACGGCCGAGAGGCCGCTCGCGCAGAGACGGTTCAGGGTCATGCCCGGGATCGCGTCGGGCAGCCCTGCGAGCAGGAGCCCCATCCGCGCCACGTTGCGGTTGTCCTCGCCGGCCTGGTTCGCCGCGCCGGCGAGGACGTCGTCGATCTCGTCCAGAGGCACCAGGCCCTGCCGTGCGAGAAGGGCGTCGATGACGTGCGCGAGCAGGTCGTCCGGCCGCACCGAGGCGAGCTTACCGCCGTAGCGGCCGATCGGTGTCCGCAGGCCGTCGACCAGATAGGCGTCAGGCAACAGGGCTCCTCCCTTCGCAACATGCTGTGCACCGCCCGGCAAGGCGGCGGACGGCGACGCACCCCGCCCCGTCGCGCAGTTCCTCTCCTCGGCTCGCGACAAGGGCCGCCTTTCTACCACATGGGACCCTGGTCCTACGTTGCAGGGGTCGAGATCACGCTGTCAAGCAGCAGGAGCCGGGCAGCCGTCCGCCGTACGGGACATCTTGGCCGGATGAGCGGTGGAGCACGCCCGCAGGCCGGCAGCTGAAAGGCGAAAGGACGAGAGCGGATGTCGACCTCGCGCTTTTACGATCGCGTACTGGATCTGACGCTGCACCTCGCGGAGATTCCCTCGGTCAACGGCACGCAGGGCGAAGCTGCGGTCCTCGAGGACGCGTACGGCCTCCTGCGGGCGCATCCTCTGGCGGGTCACGCCCTGCGCGTCTTCAAGGGCGAGGACGAGCGGGGACGCCCCGCCTTCGTCCTCGCCCATCTGCGCGGCGGCGGCGGTAGGGCGGTCCTGCAGTTCGGCCACATCGACACCGTAGGCATCGACGACTACGGTCCCATGCGCCCGCTGGCGTTCCAGCCGCGGGAACTGACCCGCCGCATCGGCGACGGCGCCCTCGGTCCGGAGCTTGGCGGGCTCGCCCGCAGCGGCCAGTGGCTCTTCGGCCGAGGCGTCCTCGACATGAAAGCGGGGGTCGCCGCTACGCTCGCGGTGCTCGAGCACTTCGCACGGCAGCCCGAGGCAGGCCACCTCCTCGTGGCCCTGACGGCCGACGAGGAGGCGGGGTCGAAGGGCATTCGGGCGCTCACGAAGTTCCTCGCGCCGTACCTCGCAGAGGAGGGCCTGCATCTCGCCGGCATCATCAACACCGACGCGACAGGCCCGCGGCCGGGCAGATCGGGAGCGAACGACCGCTTCGTCTACTCCGGCAGCGTCGGCAAGCTCCTGCCGTGCGCCTATGTCCGCGGCGTGCCAAGCCACGTCGGTGAGCCCGAGAGTGGCTTGGATCCGGACTTCGTACTGGCGGAGATCACCCGCCGCGTCGTCTACCGGGAGAGCCTGCGGGACGGCCGCGGCGAGGAGCGCACCGCGTTCCCCGTCTCGCTGGGCGCCCGCGACGACAAGCAGTCGTACGACGTGCAGACGCCGCTCGCAGCCGTCGGCTGCTACAACGTGCTCTATGTGGAACGCACCCCGGCGCAGGTGCTCGCCGCGTTCAGGGCCGTCGCCGAGGAAGCCGCCCTGGCCGCGCAACGGGCGCTCGCGGACGCGTTCGGCGACTGGCCCGGGCTCCGCGTCTACACCCTCGACGAGCTCGTGCGCATGGCCGACCGCCTGGGCGTCTGGTCCGACCTCAAGGCCGCGCTCGGCAGGGAGCTCGGCGGGGCCACCGGGCCGGCGCCGCGCATTCGGGCCGTAGAGACCCTGGCGGACGCCGTGCTCGGACATGAGGCGGCGATCGTGCTCTTCTTCGGCAACGGTCTCGTTCCTAAGGTCTCCACCGCCGCAGGGGAGCGAGAGGCCATGGAAAGGCTCCTCGCAGAGCACTCTGCCGAGACGGGCAACCTCTATCGGCAGGACCGCTTCTTCCCGCTGATCAGCGATCTCAGCTTCGTCGCCGCCTCCGAGGACTGGCAGGACGATGCCTTCTGGGCGAACGATCCCGTCGCCGCCGTGCTCGGGCCGGAGCCGGGGCCGTCGCTCGTCGCGGATGCCGTCTTCATGATCGGCCCGCACGGCGAGGGCGCCCACCGCGTGGACGAGCGCCTCTACATGCCCTACAGCTTCGAGGACGTGCCCGAGCTGCTGGTCCGCCTGACCGGGCGGCTCTGGTCGGCCGGGGCGCTCTGAATCCCGAGAGGAGGCCTCGCGTGACGCCGCTCAGGAGCTGGGGGATCGCGCCATGGCAGCTCGAGCTCGGTCCCCGCAACACGATCTGCGACGTGCCCGGCGTCAAGGTGGGACACTGCACGGTGCGCCTGGACGAACCCAGCGTCGCGCGCACCGGGGTCACGGTCGTCGTGCCCGTGGCGGATCTGCCCGTCGAGCGGCTGCCGGCGGCGGCCGTCGTCTTCAACGGCACTGGCGAGATGACCGGCTTCCATCAGGTGAACGAGTGGGGGCTTCTCGAAACACCCATCGCCCTCACGGGCACAGCCAGTCTGCCGCTGGTGCTCCAAGGCCTGTCGGAGCACATGTTCGGGCGGTGCGCGGCGCTTGGCCGCTCGATGGCGCCCTGCCTGCCCGTCGTCGCGGAGTGCAACGACATGTGGCTCTCAGACGCGCGCACGTACGCTGTGGCGCCTGTCCACGTGCATGAGGCGATCGCCGACGCGAGCGACCGGCAGGATCTCTGGGGATCGGTCGGGGCGGGCACCGGCATGGTCTCCTTCGGCTTCAAGGGCGGCATCGGCAGGGCGGCGCGCCTTCTCGACATCGGTGGGGGGCGGGTTTTGCTCGGGCGCGGGTGCCCCGGCAACTTCGGGGCGGCCGGGGGACCC
>Ga0080006_1117891_pt1 | contig 98737 bp, 103 predicted proteins | sample RS3BMetagenome_FD_69209 | JGI IMG/M metagenome (GOLD analysis project Ga0080006, IMG submission 69209) | Ferric oxide microbial mat and aquatic microbial communities from Rainbow Spring, Yellowstone National Park, USA - RS3B (SPADES... ... | reverse complement strand
GGTCCCGTGCCTCCCCGAAGATCGGCGATCTGGGATGGGCCTACTACTTCGCCCCGGGAACCCTGGCCAAGGGGGAGTCCCTGGGGCTGGACGCGTTCCACTTCTACTTCCTCGGACGCGGCGGCGTGCTCGGTGACGTCGAACCCGAGGTGGTGGTGAGTGCCTTCGGCTACTTCAACCCGGCGGTGGTCGCCCAGATGTGGAACGAGGGCAAAGCGATCATGGCGCCCAGGGAGGCCGCCCGCGCCTATGCGGCGTGCTGCGCCGACCTGGGTCGGGCACGCCTGGGCGGGCTCGCCGATCTGGCGGGGTTCTGCGCCGCGGCGGAGACGGTGGCGGAGGCGGCGGATCCCGTCGGGCTGTCGCTGTTCGCCGGGTTCCGGGCCGAACCGTTGGTCGACGACCTGCCCGGGCGCGCGCTCCAGTTGTTGGCGTTGCTGCGGGAGTTCCGGGGGAGTGCCCACCTGCTCGCCGTGCGGGCCTCGGGCCTGGACGCGAAGACCGCCCACTTCCTCCGGAGGCCGAACGACGTCGGCATGTTCGGTTGGTCGGAGGACGACCCGCCCCTGCTCGGGGAGGACCAGGTGGCGGCGTTGGCGCGTGCCGATTCACTGACGGACTCCCTGGTACGAGACGCCTACGGCACCCTCGACGAGGCCGGCGGGCGCGCCCTCCTCTCCGTCCTCGACGGGATCGAGGCGGCGCTGGTCGCCTGAGTTGGCACCGGTCGTCGCAGCGGAGCCGGCGGTTACGCTCTCCCGGGCGCCCCCGCCGGCTCGCAGGGAAGCGCAGGTGACGCGAGGGCTCGAGGAGAGACGGCGGGAGACGGTGTGCATGGAGACGGTGTGCATGGCGACGGTGTGCATGGCGACGGAAGGAAGTGAGGGGTAGGCGGATGGCGGGAGTAGTGCGGCGGTTGGCGCTGGGTACCATGGTCGTGGCGGTCGGGACGGTGATTTCCGCCTGCGGATCCTCAGGTGGTTCTTCGACGACGACCGCGGCCGGGGGGGCGGCGACCTCCGGGACGAGCGCGGTCGCCTCCTCAGGGGGAGGTGGCCTGACCCTGACGCGACTTGGCAGCCTGACGAACTACTCGTTCACCTCGACCGCGGGGAACGGGGGCTATACCTTCACGGTCACCGGCGAGGTGCACAGCCCTGCCGACTGGGAGACCCACTCGACCAGCCCCGCCGTCACCAACTACGACGTCGACGGTCGCGGCTACAGCGTCGCCATCGGGCAGGTCCTACCGACCACGTTCAAGACCTCTGACGGGCTGACCCACCTGAACGGCGAAACGACCTACGCCCAGGCGCTCATGGGCTACACCCACGTGACCGGGATCCGGATCACGACCGCGGGTCCCTGCAGTGTCGCGGGGGTGCAGGGAACCACCTACCAGGTGAAGTCGCCGGGCGCCGACGCGGCCCTGCTGGTCGAGACGGCGACCGCCTGCGTCGCCGACGGCTCGGGTGCGCTGCTGTCGTACTCGTCGGGCGTGCCGGGCGGCTCCGCGGCCAGCGCGGTGCACCTGAAGGGAGCGTCAACCTCGTTCACGGTGAACGCCGTCGGGGGGATCGGTCCGATCGCCGCCCCCGGCGCACCGCCGACCACCACCGTCCCCACGGTGCCCCCCGGTACGGGAGCCGCCTCGGGGCTGCCGGCCGGCTTCCCCGCCCAGGTGCCTGCCCCACCCGGCAAGGTCCTCTCCGGTACCGCGCTGAGCTCCACCAAGTGGTACGTGGAGCTCAGCGAAACGGACCCCTCCGCCGAGGCGGGGTACGTCACGGAGCTGCAGGGGAAGGGCTTCAGCGTGGTGAACGCGTCGAATACGGCGGGGGGCGACATCACGACGCTCGCCGACGGCTCGCTCCAGGTGCTCGTCGAGCAGATGTCGTTGCCCGGCCAGGGCGTGGTGATGGCGGTCACCGTCTCGACAGCCGGATAGGAGCGACCAGTCCCGTCGGAGAGCCGGACCACGTAGGGATCGGATGCCCGGCGCCCGAGGAGCGGCAGGACCTCATCGAGGTTCCCGAACAGCTGCCACGAGCCGGCGGGGAGTTGCTCGCGCAACGCGTAGGCGGCCTGGACGGCCATCCCGACGACGGGGGCCAGACCTTGGGGCCCGCCCTTGGGGCCCGCCCGAGCACGAAAGAGCCGGGCACCGGACCGTGCCGGCAGGGGTGGCGGCCGATCGGAGCCCGCGCCCGCGGGTCCGTGTACCCCGGCCGACGCCGACGACCGGAGCCAGGTGCTCTGCTGCAACGGGACACCGAGGCGAAGAGGCTGGCGAGCTGACCGACGAAGGGATCCGCCGGGTCCACGCCGTAGTGCCGGAACAGCTTCGGGAAGGCAAGGGTGGCGACCAGGCGGTTCTCCAGCAGGTAGGACATACCGGACGGCACCCGGAGGTTGTCCTCGGGGACGCAGGACGCGCTGTCGGCGTTCCCCGCCGGGTCGTTGCCGCAGATGCGCGCCCAGATCCCCCCGGCAGCGACCGCGTGCTTCTCGTGGTCGACGTCGTCGATGAAGAGATGGAGCGTCTTGCGCCGTTGGTCCAGACCGATGTCGATGTCGTATCGGACCGGAGTCGGGAAGGCGCGGGGGATGCGAACAGGTTCGGTCACGGCCGGCATGCCTGTGCCCGTGCGGCTTCCCATCGTCCCGCTCACCGTCCCTGTGCGGTCTTCCACGGCACCGGTCTAGGACGGTCGTCGGTCGCCACCGTTGTCGGGACGTTTCCGCTCGATGAACCCGGTCCTCGTCCGGCTGCCATCCGCGATCGGGTAACCTGTCGAGCCGGGTGGGTGCCGGATGGCCGGGCGGGTACCGTCCGACAGCCAGGTCTGCTGCCTGCCAGGATGCGGGCACCGGATTCCCGGCCCGTCCGTTGCCCGGTACCGGGCACCTTCCAGCGAACCGAGGAGTTGACGTGCCCGCAGAGACCCACGTGGGGGAGGGACCGCTTGAGCGCCCTCAGGTGTTCGAGCTGATCCGCGACCTGCTCGCGGACATCCTCGAGATCGAGCCGTCCGACATCACGGAGTCCTCGTCGTTCGCAGAGGATCTCAACGCCGACTCACTCGCCCTTATCGAGTTGGTGGAAGGGTTGGAGGAGGAGCTGGGCGAGCGCTCGGTCGGGTTCCGGATCGACGACGAGGACCTCGAGGAGCTGCGTACCGTGCGGGACGCGGTCGACTACGTCCACACCAAGCTGGCGGGGGCCTGAGACGACCCTGGGCATCACCCACCGGTTCGCCGATCCGGCGCTCCTCGACCAGGCGTTCTCGCACCGGTCATGGTGCGCGGAGCACGGCGGTGAGCCCTCCAACGAGCGTCTGGAGTTCCTGGGCGACGCCGTGCTCGGGCTGGTGGTTGCCGAGCACACCTACCGGTCGCGCCCTGACCTGGCCGAGGGTGTCCTGGCCAAGGTGCGGGCCGCGGTGGTGAACGCCCGCGTGCTCGCCGAGGTCGCGGGCGAGCTCGGGATCGGACCGAACCTCCGGCTCGGACGCGGCGAGGACCTCTCCGGCGGACGCGAGAAGGACTCGATCCTGTCTGACGCGCTCGAGGCGGTGATCGGAGCGGTGTACCTCGACGGAGGGTTCGAAGAAGCCCGGCGTCTCGTGCTGGACCTGCTCGGGATCCGGATCGAGGCCGCCGTGGCCCAACCCGACGAGGCGGACCACAAGAGCCGGCTCCAGGAGGCGTCCGTGCGGCTCGGCCGGGGCGTGCCCCGCTACGAGGTCCGGGGCAGGGGACCCGACCATGACCGAAGGTACCTGGCCACGGTGTACGTTGCTGAGCAGCCACTCGGTACGGGGGAGGGGCGCTCGAAGAAGGACGCCGAGCAGGCGGCCGCCGAGGTCGCCTGCCGTGCGCTGGGGGATGAGAGAGGCGGAGGGGATGCCTGAACTGCCCGAGGTGGAGACCATCCGGCGCGACCTGCAGGGCGAGGTCGTCGGTCGGAAGATCAAGGCAGTCGAGGTCCGCAACGGGCGGACGGTGCGGCGGCACCCGAGCGCGAAGCACTTCCGCGCCCGGCTCGAGGGTCGCACGATGACGTCGATCGGCCGATCGGGCAAGTACCTGCTGCTCGGGCTCGACGACGGGGGGACCCTGGTGGTCCACCTGGGGATGAGCGGCCAGTTGCAGCGGGCCAAGAGCGCGAAGGAGCCGAAGGCCCCGCACACCCACGCCGTCATCTCGTTCACTCAAGGAGGTCAGCTGCGGTTCGTCGACCCCCGGACGTTTGGGGAGCTCTTCGTGTCGGCTGCGCCCGCGGAGGGGGAACCGGCGGTGCCGGAGCTCGCCCACCTGGGGTTCGATCCGCTCGAGGACGTCATGAGCTGGGAGAAGTTCTGGGTGCTGCTGGCCTCCCACAAGGCCGGCCTGAAGGCCCTCCTGATGGACCAGGAGTTCGTGGCGGGCATCGGCAACATGTATGCGGACGAGATCCTGTTCGCCGCCGGGCTGCGCTACGACCGTCTTTCCAGCTCGCTCTCCTCCCAGGAGGTCCGGCGCCTCTACCGCGCCATGGTGGAGACCCTGGCGGAGGCGGTCAAACGCCGGGGGTCGTCGCTGGCCGACGAGCAGTATCGCGACCTGTTCGGTGAGGTCGGTGACTACCAGGGCCAGCACCAGGCCTACGACCGGGAAGGGCAGGCCTGCCGGCGGTGTCGCTCCACGATCGTCCGGGTCAAGTCGGGGGGGCGTTCCACCTACCTCTGCGAGCACTGCCAGGTGTGAGTGCATCAGGTGGGGCGGACGGCCTCCACGCCGGGGCGCGGAGGCCGGTAGGGTGAGCGCCCGGTGTTCCTGAAGTCGCTCTCCCTCAAAGGGTTCAAGTCCTTTGCCGATCCGGCCGTGCTCGAGTTCGAGCCCGGCATCACGGTCGTGGTCGGGCCGAACGGCAGCGGCAAGTCGAACGTGGTCGACGCGGTGGCCTGGGTGCTCGGAGCCCAAGGGCCCCGCACGGTGCGCTCCGCCAAGATGGAGGACGTCATCTTCGTCGGCACCGCCAGCCGGCCGGCGCTGGGGCGGGCCGAAGTGGCCCTGACCATCGACAACAGCTCTGGCCGGCTCGCCTCCGACCTTGCCGAGATCACCATCACCCGGACCCTGTTCCGGTCCGGCGACAGCGAGTACGCCATCAACGGGGCTCCGTGCCGCCTCCTGGACGTCCAGGAGCTCTTGTCGGACACCGGCGTGGGGCGCCAACAGCACGTCATCATCAGCCAGGGTCAGCTCGACTCCATCCTCAACGCGCGTCCGGAGGACCGACGTTCGGTGATCGAAGAGGCCGCCGGCGTCCTCAAGTACCGCAGACGCCGGGAACGGTCCGAGCGACGGCTGGTCTCGACGGACGAGAACCTCGAACGGCTCTACGACCTGGTCCGCGAGGTGAGACGTCAGATCCGTCCGCTCGAGCGTCAGGCTGCCGCGGCACGGAGCCACCTCGAGCTGGCCGAGGAGCTCCGGTCGGTCCGCCTCCATCTGGCCGGGACCGAGCTGGCTGCCCTCGACGGCCGGCGTCAGGAGGGAGCCGTGCTGGCAGGTGACCTGCGGTCCGGCGAGGAACGCCTCCGGCGTTCCCTGGCGGACCTCGACCTCGCGGCGGGCCGTACCTCCGACGAGCTGTCCGCGCAACGGGAGGCCGATCTGGCCACCGCGGTGGGTAGGGTCGAAGGGCTGGTCGAGCGGGCGCGGGGCCTCACGGGCGTCCTCCGCGAACGGCAGCGGTCGCTGGCCCAGGCGCTCGATGCGGCGGCGGACGCCGACGTGGTGTCTACGCTCGAGGCGGAGGGGGCGCGACTGGCGGACGAGCTGGTCCTCGCCGAGGCGGACGCCCGGGCGCTGGCGGAGGAGCAGGCCGACGTGGCCGATGCGGAGGCGCGGCCGGCCGCCGAGCTCGCCGCCCATCTGGCGACCGTTGCGGACGGGACGGACCTCCGGCAGGCGGACGAGGCGGTCACGGTGGCCCGGGCCCAGCTCGAGGCGCTCGAACGCGGGCTCGAACGCGACCGCCGGGGGCTCGAGCAGATCACCAACCGCCTGGTGGCCGCCCAACGGCGGGTCGGCGTCACCGAGGGCGAGGACCACGAGCTGGCGGAACGCCTCGCCGAGACGGAGCAGGCCCGGCATCGACTGCAGGCGGCCGTGGCGGCGGCGGAGACGGCACACGAGGGCGCCGTGCGGCGTCTCGACGTGGCGGAGGAGACGCTGCGCAAGGCGGAGCAGGAGCTGCACCGGTCGGCCGCCCGCGCCGACGCCCTGGCCCGGGCGCTCGACGAGGCGCGGGGGGCCGCAGGAGCAGAGCTGCTGTCCGGCGTGGACGGCGTGGTCGGCATCCTGCTCGACCTGGTCGAGGTGGACCCGGGCTGGGAGGACGCGTTCGAGGCGGCGGTGGGTGCCTCCCTCTCGGCGGTGGTGGTTTCCGGGAGCGATTCGGCCCGGGCGGCATTGGCCCGGCTCCGCCAGGGGGAGGCGCCCGGGGCGGTCCTGGCGCTCACCGGCGAGGGACCCGTCCCCGGTCGGGTCCGCCTGGAGCCGGTGGTCGGGTCGGAGGACGTCCGCCGGCACGTGCACGCCCGCTCCGGCCGCACCGCCATCGGAGGGCTCGAACCGGTGCTCGACACGCTGCTCGACGGCGCCCTCTGCGCTCCCGACTGGTCGTCGGCCATCGATCTCGCCCTCGAGCGTCCCGACCTGGTGGTGGTCACCCGGGAGGGGGACCGGTTCTCCTCCACCGGCTGGAGGGTCCGGGCCGCCGGTGGGGTGGTGACGGCGGTCGTGGTCGAAGAGGCCCAGGCGCGGGCAGAGGTGGCGGCGGCCGAAGCCGAGCGAGTCGCCGACGAACGCCGGGCTGCCCGGACCGTCGTCGAGGAGACCCGGCTGGCGTCTGCGGAGGCCGTCCGCTCCTACGAGCGCAACGAGACCGCCCACCAGGCGGCGTCGGTGGCACGGCGGCGGATCACCAACGAGCTCGCCGTCCTGAGCACGGAGGTCGAGGAGGCGGCCCGTTCCTCGCGTGAGCTCGAAGAGCGCATCGAACGGGACACCCGCCGACGTGCCGAGCTCGATGTGGCGATGCCCGCCCTCGAGCTCGCCCGGGATCGGGCCCGGCGGGCGGAGGCCGCCGCCCGCGAGGAGCGGGGCCGCATCGACTCCCGGATCGCGGCCGCCGCTCTCCGGCGCAGTGAGTGGGAAGCCCGGGTGGCAGGGGTCGAGGAACGGCGGCGGGTGCTGGCCGAGCGCCTCGCGGAAGTGGAGCGCAGGCTGACCGGCCATGCGGAAGAGCGGCAGGAGGCCGCCGCCCGCCGGCGCAGACTGGAGGGTGATGCCACCGCGGCCGGGCGCCTGCTCCAGATGGTGGCGGGGATCCAGCGGACGCTGGACGGACTGCGGGGTTCCCTGCGCGAGCGGCATCGGCTCCAGATCGAGGCGGTCCGGGTGGGCGGCGCCCGGCTCGAGACGCTCCGCCGCCAGCGCGCTGCCGCCGAGCACGAGCTGGCGGCGGTGAGGAGCCGCCTGCAGAGGATCGAGCTCGACCTCGCCGAGGCCTCCATCCGTCGGGAGGCGGTGCTGGAGCAGCTCGCTCGCGAGCTGGGGTGTGACGAAGGGGCGGCACTTGCCGCACCCGAGCCGGCGCTCGGGGGGGTCGACGCCGCGACGCGGGCGGCCGAGCTCGAGGCCCAGCTGCATCAGCTCGGGCCCGTCAACCCCCTGGCGGTGGAGGAGCTCTCCGCCCTGGGGGAGCGGCACACGTTCCTCCAGTCCCAGGTCGACGACGTGCGCTCGGCTCGACGCGACCTCCAGCAGGTGATCCGGACGCTCGACGAGGAGATCATGCAGGTCTTCGCGGCCGCCTTCGCCGACGTGAACGAGCACTTCTCCACCCTGATCACGTCGCTGTTCCCGGGTGGGACGGGACGGCTGTCCCTGACCGATCCGGAGAACCTCCTGGGGACCGGGGTCGAGGTCGAGGTCCGCCCCGCGGGACGGAACGTCCGGAGGCTGTCCCTGCTGTCGGGCGGGGAGCGCTCCCTGGTGGCCCTGGCGTTCCTCTTCGCGGTGTTCCGCAGTCGGCCCTCCCCGTTCTACCTGATGGACGAGGTGGAGGCGGCCCTGGACGACGTGAACCTCCATCGGTTCCTCGCGTTGGTCCACGAGTTCCGGGAAGAGGCGCAGCTGATCATCGTGAGCCACCAGAAGCGGACCATGGAGGCCGGAGACGCGCTCTACGGCGTCACCATGGCCCCTGGCGGATCCTCCAGGGTCGTCAGTCAGAAGGTCCCGCGGCGGGAGGGCGACCCCGATGTGTCACCACTCGACCCGGAGCCACGCACCGTCCCGGGTGATGCGGGGGACGGCACCGCCGGGGCGCAGGATGCTCGGAGCGCGGTGCGGGTGAGCCACGGCCCGGTGGACGCCGGGGACGACCCGGTCGGGAGGGGGCCGTCGTGATCGGTCCCGTCGTGGCGGCGAGCTCGGACGTGGTGGTCGGCCTGGCGGTCGGCATCCCGGTCGTGGTGGTCGCTGCGGTCACCGGCGTGGTGGTGCGCCTGCGTCGGCGGGGCCGCGGCCCGTCGGGGGCGCCACCGGTCCCAGTCGGCCCGCCGTCCGTCGAGACTGCGCCGGTCGAGACTGCGTCCGTCGAGACTGCGTCCGTCGAGACTGCGCCGGTCGAGACTGCGCCGACTTCCGTCGAGGCTGCTCCAGTCGAGGTTGCTCCCACCGCCGTCGAGACTGCTCCGGTCGAGGCTGCCACGTTCCGCGGCCGGATGGGCAAGGCAAGGGGGCTTCTGGCGGGGTACCTGGGCTCGGTCCGCTCGCGCCAGAGGATCGACGGGGCCACCTGGGACGACCTCGAAGAGGCGCTGATCCGCGCTGATGTCGGGGTCGGGGCCACCGATGCCGTCCTCGACGACCTGCGCGCCCGGGTGAAGGCAGGGTCGATCGTCGGGGTGGACGCGTTGCTCGATGCGCTGAAGGCGGATCTGGTGTCCGCCCTCTCCGCCGGGTCGTCGGGGCTGCACCTCCCCGGCGGGCACCCGGCCGGCAGGGACGCACCAGCGGCCACTGACGGCGACGAGAAGCCCGCAGTGGACGTCTGGCTGTTCGTGGGGGTGAACGGCGTCGGCAAGACCACCACCGTGGGGAAGGTCGCCAGCCGTCTCACCGGCGAGGGGATCCGGGTGATGCTGGCTGCCGGGGACACCTTCCGGGCCGCGGCGGGGGAGCAGCTCGAACTGTGGTCGCAGCGATCGGGAGCCGACATCGTCCGAGGGACGGAAGGCGGGGACCCGAGCGCCGTCGTGTTCGATGCCGTCCAACGGGCGGCGGCACGCGGGCACGAACTGGTGCTGGCGGACACGGCCGGTCGGCTCCACAACAAGGTGAACCTCATCGAGGAGCTCAAGAAGATCCGCCGGGTCGCGGGTCGGGCGCCGGGGAGGGTCACCGAGGTGTTGCTGGTCCTCGACGCCACCACCGGTCAGAACGGCCTCGCCCAGGCGAAGGTCTTCCTCGAGGCGGTCGAGGTGACCGGTGTGGTGCTGACCAAGTTGGACGGGACAGCCAAGGGGGGGATCGTCGTGGCCATCCAGCGGGAGCTGGGCCTGCCAGTCAAGCTGGTCGGCCTGGGTGAAGGCCCCGCCGACCTCGTCGACTTCGACCCGTCCGCGTTCGTCGACGCCCTCTTCTGACCACGGTTCCCCCTGTCGGCGTACACCGGTGCACGGGTGGGTCCTGTAGCGTGGGAGGCCCATGTTCGAGAGCCTGACCGACCGATTCGAGGGGATCCTCACGCGCCTGCGGTCGCGTGGACGGCTGAGCGCGGACGACGTCGACGACATCCTCCGCGAGATCCGTACGGCACTGCTCGAGGCCGACGTCGAGCTGGGGGTCGTGCGTACGTTCACGGGGGCGGTCCGGGAACGCTGCGTGGGCCTCGAGCTGTCCCAGAGCCTCAGCCCGGGTCAGCAGATCATCAAGATCGTCAACGAGGAGCTGACCGGGATCCTCGGAGGGGAGGCCCTCCGGATCTCCTACGCCAGCCATCCGCCGACGGTCGTGCTGCTGGCCGGTCTCCAAGGCTCGGGAAAGACGACCACCGCGGCCAAGCTGGCCCGCTGGTTCAAGCAGCAGGGGCGGAACCCCCTGTTGGTGGGAGCGGACCTCCAGCGTCCGGCCGCGGTCGACCAGCTCCGTGTGCTCGGCGGCCAGGCTGGCGTCACCGTCTTCAGCGAGGCGACCGATCCGGTGGCCGTGGCGACCGCCGGCGTCGCGGAGGCTCGCCGGCTCGGTCGGGACGTGGTGATCGTGGACACCGCCGGACGCCTGTCGATCGACGCCGCCCTGATGGACGAGGTCCGCCGGGTGGCCGGTGCGGTCACACCCGACTACACCTTCCTGGTGATCGACGCGATGACCGGCCAGGACGCCGTCTCGACCGCGTTGGCGTTCCACCAGACGTTGGAGCTCGACGGCGTTGTGCTGACCAAATTGGACGGCGATGCACGGGGCGGCGCAGCCCTCTCGGTGAAGGAGGTCGTGGGTCGCCCGATCGCCTTCGCGTCCACGGGTGAGAAGCTCGACGACTTCGATTTGTTCCACCCGGACCGCATGGCCGACCGGATCCTGGGCATGGGCGACGTGCTCTCGCTGATCGAGCAGGCCGAGCGCACCTTCGACGAGGGCGTCGCCACCAAGGGGGCGGCGGCCATCGTCGAGGGCCGCTTCTCGCTGGAGGACTTCCTCGAGCAGCTCCAGCAGGTGAAGAAGATGGGGTCGGTGTCGGGGATGCTCTCGCTGCTCCCCGGGGTGTCCAAGGATCTCAAGCAGGCGTCGTCGATGGTCGACGACCGTCAGATCGGCCAGGTGGAGGCGATCATCCGGTCGATGACACCGGCGGAGCGCCGGGACCCGTCGCTGATCGACGGCTCCCGGCGGGTGCGGATCGCCAACGGGAGTGGGACCGCCACCACCGACGTGAATGCGCTCCTCAAGCAGTTCAAGGAGATGCAGAAGATGATGAAGGGCTTCGGCAGGGGGGGGATGGCCGGGGCGGTGGGTGGCCTGGGAAGCCTCTTCGGCCGCGGTCCAAAACTGTCTCCCCAGGGGATGGCGGACCTGGCCGCGATGAGCGGGACCTTCGACGGGTCCCCGGGCGGTCTCCCGAGCGGCGGAGGCGCGTTCCCACCCGATGCGCTGGCCGCCGGCGCAGTCGACGGGCGCACCGTCCAACGGGGTGGCGCCCGGGCGAAGAAGGGCAAGGGCGCAAAGAAGGGCAAGGGCGGTGGACGGGTGACCCCCAAGGCCCGCTGACGGTCGGGCCGGCGGACCCCGGTGCCGGTCCGGCACCTGCCTGCACACGTCCATCCCGGATTGGTGGGAGACTGTGCGGCGCTATCGACACTATGCAGAGGAGCACATCGTGGCAGTCAAGCTCCGCCTCGTGCGGATCGGGAAGAAGAAGCAGCCGACGTACCGGCTGGTGGCGGCGGACAGCCGCTCGCCCCGGAACGGGAGGTTCATCGAGATCGTGGGGACCTACGCCCCGAGGGGCAAGTCCCTGGCGGAGCCGGATGCGGTGGTCCGCATCGACAATGCCAAGGTCGTCAAGTGGCTGTCCCAGGGCGCACAGCCCACGGAGCGGGTGGCGAAGCTGTTGCAGCAGTCCGGCGCGTTGGACGAGTTCGCCAGTGCGAAGGCGGCAGGGTGACCGACGAGCTGGTGGTCGGTGACGCCACGGGCCCGGGGGGCGACGACCTCGATGACGACGGGGGAAACCGTCTGGCGGGGGGGACGGCGCTGGCCGTCGTCACCTATCTGGTGCGTTCCCTGGCCGGGGAGCCCGACGCGGTCGTGATCGAGACCGAGGAGCGGAACGGAGGGGTGCGCTTCCGGATCCACGTCGCCCCCGAGGACATGGGGCGGGTGATCGGCCGCCGGGGCCGGGTGGCCCAGGCGATCCGCACCGTGGTGGCGGCTGCCGGTGCCCGGGACGGGGTGCAGACCAACGTCGACATCGCCGACGATTGAACCGGTCGACGTGAGCGGGCCGGAGCCGGGCTCCGACCGGCTGCTCGTCGTCGGACGGATCGTCAAGCCCCACGGGCTGAAGGGTGACGTCATCGTGGCGCTCACCACCAACCGCGACGAACGGGTCGCCCCCGGGTCGGTGCTGACCGGTCCGGACGGCGGTCGCTACGTGGTGTCGCGGTCGTCGCCCCACCACGGGCGGTTCATCGTCGCGTTCGAGGGCGTGTCCGGCATCGGCGCGGCGGACGCCCTGCGTGAGACCCCGCTGTTCGCCCCGCCCATCGAGGATCCCGACACGCTGTGGGTCCACGAACTGGTGGGAGCAGAGGCGGTCAACGTGACCGGTCGCCGGCTCGGGACCGTCGAGAGCATGCAGGCCAATCCGGCCAGCGATCTCCTCGTGCTCGACGACGGCGGCCTGATCCCGCTGCGGTTCGTGATCGAGGTCGAGGCGTCGGTGCGGGTGGTGGTGGACATCCCCGACGGCCTCCTCGACGGAGACTGACCCGGACCACCGATCCCCGGCTTCGACCAGCCCTCCCGAAGGGAGACCGTTCCCTTGCGCATCGACGTGCTCACCCTCTTCCCCGACGTGGTCGACCGTTATACCGAGACCTCGGTGCTCGGACGCGCCCGACGGAGCGGGGTGCTCGATCTCCGTGCCCACGACCTGCGTTCGGGGACGGTGGACGCCCGTGGTTCGGTCGACGACGCCCCGTTCGGCGGCGGCCCGGGCATGGTGCTCTCCCCCGAGCCACTGTTCACTGTGGTCGAGCGGCTGGAGGGAGGACACGGGGGCATGCCACGCCCGCTCTTCCTCCTGACCCCCTCGGGAAGAAGATTCGACCAGTCCGTGGCGGGCGAGCTGGCGGCGGGCGAGGGGTTCTCGCTGTTGTGCGGACGGTACGAGGGGGTCGACCAACGGGTGGCGGACCACCTGGTGGACGAGGAGCTCTCGGTCGGCGACTTCGTGCTGGCCGGCGGCGAGCTCGCAGCGCTGGTGGTCGTCGAGGCGGTGGCGCGCCTGCTGCCCGGCGTGCTCGGGAACGGGGAGTCGACCGAGGACGAGAGCTTCGACGGCGGGCTGCTCGAGTACCCCCAGTACACCCGTCCGGCGCAGTTCCGGGGCTGGAGCGTGCCCGAAGTGCTGCTGTCGGGCGATCACGGGCGCGTGATGCGGTGGCGGCGTGCGCAGTCTCTGGCGCGCACCCTGCGCCGGCGCCCCGACCTGGTCGTGTCCCGGGGGGGACTCGACGCCGATGAGGTGCAGCTCCTCGTCGAAGCCGGCGAGGTGCAGCTCCTGCGCGATCACGGCTACCATTGCTGAGCCCCACCGGTAGCCGGTAGTGCTTCCGTCCGGGGAGCCGGTACCAGGCGTGTGCGGTCCGCCGACGGTCGGATACCGGTGGCCCGAGACGCCCGACGATCTGCGGAGAGACGATCCCATGAACCCGACTGACATCATCGACCGTGACAGCCTGAGGGAGGACGTCCCGTCGTTCCGGCCGGGCGACACGGTGAAGGTCCATGTGCGGGTGGTCGAGGGCAATCGGCAGCGCGTCCAGGTCTTCCAGGGGGCCGTCCTGCGTCGGCAGGGCACCGGGGTCCGCGAGACGTTCACTGTGCGCAAGGTGAGCTTCGGTGTCGGCGTGGAGCGGACGTTCCCCGTCCACTCCCCGGTCATCGCGAAGACGGAGGTCGTCTCGCTCGGGGACGTGCGCCGGGCGAAGCTCTACTACCTCCGTGACCGTCACGGGAAGGCGGCGAAGATCAAGGAGCTCCGGACTGCTCGCCCCTGAGGGGACCGGACGCTGCTGCGTCAGGGCACCGGTGGCGCCCGACGACGTGCGGTGTCGGCCGTGAGCGAGGAGGACCTCGAGCGCTACGAGTCGGAGATCGAGCTCGCACTGGTCCACGAGTACCGGGCGGTGCTCCCGATGTTCTCCCACGTGGTCGAGACGGAGCGCCGTTTCTATCTCGCCAACAAGGTCGAGGTGTCCGTTGGCGACGCCGGTGGTGCCCCCTGGGTCGAGGTCCGGCTCGAGGACGCCTGGGTCTGGGACATGTACCGTCCGGCGCGGTTCGTCCCTTCGGTGCGGGTCCTGACGTTCCGCGACGTGAACATCGAGAGACTGCCCGAGCCTGAGCTGTGAACGCGCCGTCCGACCGCCGGCGGGCGCTCGGGACCGCAGGGGAGGCGCTGGCGGCGGCGTGGTACGAGGAACGGGGCTACGAGGTGCTGGAGCGGAACTGGCGCCGTCGGGAAGGTGAGATCGACCTGGTGCTCCGGCACGGGCGCACCGTCGTCTTCTGCGAGGTGAAGACCCGCAGTGGGGATCGCTTCGGTTCGGGGGCTGAAGCAGTGGTGGCCGCCAAGCAACGGCGGATCCGACGGCTGGGCGCGCGCTGGCTCTCCGAGCTCACGCCGGCGGTCGGCCGGGACCGCCTCGACGTGCGTTTCGACGTGGCGGAGGTGACGGGGGAGGGCGTCGCCGTGATCGAGGGCGCGTTCTGAGGCGGTGTCGTGGGGTGGTTCTGGATGAGGTTGACACGGCGATGGAACGGCACTGCCATGATCGGCCGGCCGGCGCTGGACCGGGGGCGCGTCCCGTAGGATCCGACGATGGCTCCTGACTTCGAGACCCTGATCGTCGAACGAGACGCCGGTGTGGTGACGGTGACGATGAACCGGCCGGCGCGCAAGAACGCCGCTAACGGCACCATGTGGCGCGAGCTGCTCCGGGTGTTCGAGGACGCCGCTGCCGATCGCGATCAGCGGGTGCTGGTCCTCACCGGGGCCGGTGACGCGTTCTGCTCGGGCGCAGACCTCGGGGAGGGGGACAACGTCGCGGGCCGGGCCGGAGATCCCTACCTCGTCCAGATGCGGGCTCTCGCTGACGTGGCGCTCCGGCTCCACCGCATGCCCAAGCCGACCATCGCCAAGGTGGGAGGGATCGCCGCCGGTGCCGGCATGAGCCTGGCGCTCGGCTGCGACCTGGTGGTGGCGTCCGAGACTGCCCGCTTCTCCGAGATCTTCTCTCGCCGGGGGCTCTCGGTGGACTTCGGCTCGTCGTGGCTGCTCCCCCGGCTCATCGGCCTGCACCGCGCCAAGGAACTGGCGTTCTTCGCCGACATCATCGATGCCCACCAGGCTGCAGAGTTCGGCCTGGTCAACCGGGTGGTGCCCGCCGCCGAACTGGACAGCCTCGTCGGGGACTGGGCCCGGCGGCTGGCGGCCGGGCCGCCGCTGGCGCTGTCGATGACCAAGTCGATGTTGAACAACTCCATGGCGGTGTCCATGGACCAGGCCCTCGAGGACGAAGCGCGCGCCCAGGCCGCCAACTTCGCCTCGTCGGACACCAGGGAGGCATTGGCCGCGTTCTTGGGCAAGCGGGAGCCGCGGTTCGAGGGGCGCTGAGCGGCCCCGGCGCGCGGGTCCCATGGGCGGCCCCCTGTCCGGTGCGACACCCGATGACTACGGTGTCCGGGCAACGATCGAGGCACGTTCGGGCACCGGTGTCCACGCCTCCCACCAGCCGTGGTCACGGCCGGTTCCCGGTGGTCTCCCGCTCCGCACGGCCGATCGACGGTGGCCCGGCCGGCCTCTCGGGAGGTCCCATGCTTGCCACCATCCCCTCTGCTGTCCTGATCGGCGTCGACGGACGCTCTGTCTCCGTGGAGGTCCACGTCTCCAACGGACTCCCCGGCTTCACGGTGGTGGGCCTGCCCGACGCCGCGGTCCGGGAGTCACGTGACCGGGTCCGCGCCGCCTTGCTCTCGAGCCGGCTCGCATGGCCGCTCCGGCGCGTCACCGTCAACCTCGCCCCGTCCGGCGTGCGCAAGGGAGGCGCCGGGCTGGACCTGCCGATCGCCGTGGGCCTGCTGGTCGCATCGGGTGAGCTGGCTCCGGAGCTGGTCGACGGGATGGCCTTCATCGGAGAGCTCGGCCTGGACGGATCCCTCCGCGGAGTCCCGGGCACGCTGGTGCTGGCGGAGGAGCTGCGGACGAGGATGCTGGTGGTGCCGGAGGCGAGTGCTCACGAGGCCTCGTTGTCGGACTGCCGCGGAATCAGGTGTGCCCCCGATCTCGCGACGCTGGTGGCGTGTGTCCGAGGTGAGCAGGAGTGGCCGTGCCGTCCATCTCCCGAGAGCCGGGCGGGCACGACCGGCGCTCGGGCACCGGGGGCGGACGGCATCCCGTCGACAGGCGACCTGAGGGACGTCCGCGGCCAACGGTTCGCCCGTCGCGCCCTGGAGGTCGCAGCCGCCGGAGGTCACCACCTGTTGATGGTGGGACCACCGGGATCGGGAAAGACGATGCTGGCGAACCGCCTGCCGGACCTCCTCCCCCCGCTCGACCGCTCGACCGCGTTGGAGGTCACGCGCATCCATTCGGTGGCGGGCGCTCCGCTCCCGCCGGACGGCCTGGTGACGAGGCCGCCCTTCCGGGCGCCTCACCACGGAGCGTCACCGGTGTCGATGATCGGCGGCGGCACCACGTGGATGCGCCCGGGCGAGATCAGCCTTGCCCACGGCGGGGTGCTCTTCCTCGACGAGATGGGGGAGTTCCCCGCCACCGTCCTGGATGCGTTACGCCAGCCCCTCGAAGAGGGCCAGGTACGGGTGAGCCGGGCCCGGGGTTCCACGTCGTTCCCCGCCAGGTTCATCCTCGTCGGGGCCATGAACCCCTGCCCGTGCGGGGAAGGAGGCATGCCCGGTCGGTGCCGATGCTCGGATGTGGCCCGGCAACGGTACGCACGACGGCTGTCGGCACCCTTGCTGGACCGGTTCGATCTGGCTGTCCGTCTCGACCGCCCGGAGGTCGACGAGCTGATCGGGGGCCCGGGGGGCGAGTCCACCGCTACGGTCGCCCACCGGGTGGCGTCGGCACGCGCACTCGCGTCGGCCCGGGCGGTCCGGGCGAACGCCCAGCTGGCGGGCCCGGCATTGCGCCGGGAGGTCCCCATGGAGGACGAGGCCACTGCGCTCGTCGAGCACGAGCTCCGCTCCGGCATGCTCAGCGCCCGCGGCATGCACCGGGTGCACCGCCTGGCGCGCACCCTCGCCGATCTCGACGGAGCCGGGCCGACGATCGCCGTCGGCCACGTGCGCGAGGCGCTCTTGCTCCGGTGCCGGCGGGAGCTCCTCCTGGGCGGGGAGAGCGGGCGGTGAGCGAGGCGGGGGAGGAGGCGCATGCCGCGGCCCTGGTGGGTCTGGCCGGCATGACCCCGGTACGCCTGGCCTCCGTGTTGTCCCGATGGGAACCGACGGAAGCCTGGGGCCTGCTCCGGGCCGGGCGTCATCCAGCCGATCCCGACCGACGGTTCGCAGCGCCGGCCCGGCTGGTCGATCCGGAGGCGGAGGGTGCCCGCTACATCCGGGCTGGGGTGACGGTGCTGCGGCGCGGCTCGGCCCGGTATCCCGGACCGCTCCGGTCCGACCCTGGGGCACCGGCCGTCCTGTTCGCGCACGGCGACCCGACGTGCCTCGACGATCGGCGGCGGGTGGCGATCGTGGGCACCCGCTCGGCGACCCCCTACGGTCGCGATGTGGCATCGGAGCTGGGGCGGGACCTGGCGGCGGCCGGGGTGACCGTCGTGTCCGGGCTGGCCCGGGGGATCGACGGAGCCGCGCACGCCGGCGCGCTGCGTTGCGGGGCCGGGGATCCCGCCCCGCCGGTCGCCGTGGTGGGTACGGGCCTCGACGTGGTCTACCCGAAGACGAACGGTGGACTCTGGGCGGAGATCGCCCGGTGCGGTGCACTCTTCTCCGAATCCCCGCTCGGGACCCAACCCCTTCCGCGTGTGTTCCCTGCACGGAACCGCATCATTGCCGCCCTGTCCGAGGTGGTCGTCGTCGTCGAGAGCCACCACGGCGGTGGGTCGCTGACCACGGCCGAAGCGGCGGCCCGACGGGGGATCCCGGTCTGCGCGGTCCCCGGATCGGTGCGCAGCCGCTCCTCGGAGGGGACGAACGGCCTGCTGGTCGACGGATGCGTGCCGGTGCGTGACGCCGCCGACGTGCTGGTGGCGGTGTCGCTCGCCCGGGTCGGGAGGGAGAAGCCGGCCCCGGGTCAGGGCACGGCCACCCTGGTGGCGGCCAGGGGACGCGACCGACGCGGCACAGCGGCAGCGGACAGCCCCGAGGGTGGCATCCCAACCCGGTCCGGAGGGAGCCGCGACGGCGGTCGTACGCCCGAGCCGGGGAGCCCGCAGCGGGCGGTCTGGGAGGCGGTCGACCACACCCCGACCACCGTCGAGACGATCCTGCTACGCAGTGGCCTCTCGATCGCCTCCACGGCGGAGGCCTGCGAACGCCTGGTCGCAGCCGGCCTCCTGCGGTCCGGCGCCGGCTGGTGGGCCAGGCGATGACCGGGAGTGGCGGCGCGGCCGGTGCGCATCTGACACCGGCGGCCTCCACCTACCGGGTTCCGGCCCGATGTCAGGGGACGGTGGGGAAGCTTCCCTGCTCCCAGCCGATGGTCGTAGACGACACGGGCGAAGCGGAAGGCGGGACGGGCAGGGCCGGTGCCGAGCAGGACGCCAGGTCGAGCTGGGCACCGAACCAGGCTGCCCCGGCGCCGCCCTTCCACGCGAGCCAGCAGGTACCGTCCGCGGCGCGGACGGCGAGGGTCACCGATCCTCCGACCCCCGACTGGGCGCCCGCTCCCGACGTGGCCACACTCACCGTGGTGACGTTGGTCGACGGACCGGCGACGAACGTCACCGAAGCATCCGTCGTCGCCAGCTCGGCGGGGGTGAGCGAGCCGAGGCCGCCGGCGGCGTCCGCCGCGCTGGCCGTGCCGGTCAGGACATCGTTGAGCGTCTGCTGGGCGACGAGATTGTCGGCCGCACCGACACCGGGGGACGTGGAGAGCTGCGTCTTGCCGTTGTGGTTGGAACCGAGGGTGGCTCCGAGCACGATGGCCACCAGCACCGCGGTAACCAACAGGCTCGCCACCGTTGCCACCATCGAAAACCCGCTCTCCCGGTTCCGACGCATCTCCACCTCCGAACGTCCCTGGCGCCGCCAGCAACGCCTCCCCATCCTGACGCACACCGCAGACATCGGCCAGGGACGGCCAGGGACGGCCAGGGACGGCTCTGCCGACCCGGGCGCCCCCGGCACTAGCGTCGGAGCATGCCGGACACCTCCGTGCCTCCACGCATCCCGATCGTCGGGATCCGTCTCCCCTCGTTGGCCCTCGCCCCCGACGACCCGGCGGCGTTCGAAGCCATGGTCCGTCGGGCGGAGACGGCCGAGGCCGGCGGGTTCGACTCGGTGTGGATCGACAGCGGCGTCCTGCCCGGGGAGGTCGGTGCCACGGATGGATCGGAGGCGAGCTGCCCCGCCCCGGCCGGAGTGGTCCCTGAGCCGTACGCCCTACTCGGTGCCTTGGCCGTCCGCACCGGCTCGATCCGGCTCGCTGCCTTCGCCGACGCCCCGGACCCACGCGAGCCGTCCATGGTGGCCAAGGCGGCAGCGGCGGTCGACGTGATCTCCCACGGCCGCATGGTGCTCGCCTTCGGATCGGGTCCGTGCGAAGGGGCCACGGCGGAACAGCTCGAAGAGAGGCTCCGGATCTGTCGGGAGCTGCTCTCCCCTGGCGGTGGTCCGGCGGCGTTCGACGGCCGTCACCACCGCATCAACGGCGCACCGAACCTCCCCCGACCGGTGCAGCCGGGCGGCGTCCCGCTGGTGGTGGTGGCCGGAGGACGCTGCGTGCTCCCCACCGCCGCGCTCCACGCGGACGCCGTGGTCCTCGGGGGTGGAGCCGGCGAGATCTCCGCCGCGTCCGCGACGGTCCGGGAGGTCTGTGGAAGCAGGGGACGACCGGCTGACGCCGTGCGCCTCCTGTGGGCCGGCCCGGCCCCGGACCCCGGGGACTCGCAGCGGTCGGTCGCCACCCGGCTGGCCGACCTGGTGGAGGCCGGGGTCTCCGGCTGGGTGGTCTCCTCCCCGGCGACGGCCACCGCCGCGGCCGTCGAGCGGACGGCAACGATGCTCCGGGACGCGCTGGACGTCAACTGACGGTGGCCCGAGCACGGCTCCGCGGGAAGTGGGCCGGGGGCCGTCACCTGGCCGGTCCGGGAGGACCTCCTGGCTCCCCGTCCTCCTGGGCTGGCGACCGGGAGCGGTGCCGACACCAGGGTACCCTTTCCCGTGGTCGCAGGCAGGCAGGTGGTGGTCTCCGGGAGGCAGGTGGCCGGTTCCGACCGCTACGTCCGCCGTCGCATGATGCTCCGCCGGCGCCGCCGGAGGACGGCTGCGGTGGCGCTTCTGGTGACCGTCGTGCTGGTCCTGATCGCCATCCATCCGTGGTCCAGCTCCGGGCCGGGGCGGACTGCGGACAGAACGGGCGGGACGACCGCGCCGACGAGTCGACCGACGCCGGTGAGCCCGACGACGGTACCAGTGGCCGATCGCGTCACCGCCATCGGATCCCTGACGCGCGTCTATGACGAACCGGGCAAGGAGCTCCTTCCGCCGCACAGCCCCGACGGTACCGCCGCCGCCCCGAGGCAGGTCAGCGTCGAAGTGCTGTACCCGGCCACCGGTGCGCCCGGGGGCGCGCCCGTCCCGGGAGCTCCGGTGGCCGACGGTGGCCCGTTCCCCCTGGTGGTGTTCGGTCCGGGCTTCGACGAGGCCACGGCGAGCTACGACCCGATCCTGGAGGCGTGGGCATCCCACGGTTTCGTGGTTGCGGCCATCACGTTCCCCCTCACCAATCCGGCTGCACCCGGCGGTCCCTACCGTCCGGACATCCTCAACCAACCGGCGGACATGGCGACGGTCGTCCAGGACCTGGTGGCCGAGTCCTCGACACCGTCAAGCCCGCTCCACGGTGCGGTGGATGGCTCCGAGGTCGGTGTGGCGGGACAGTCCGACGGCGGGGATACCGCACTGGCGCTCTCCTACAACACCTGCTGTCGTTTCGTCGAGGTCGGTGCCACGGTGATCCTCTCGGGTGCCGAGCTCCACTCCTACGGGGGCTTCCCGGGGACGTTCTTCCCGGCCGGGGTGGCAGTACCCCCCCTCTTGGCCTTTCAGGGGACCGCCGACACGGTGGAGAACCCGCCTGCCTACACCGACCAGTTCTTCACTGTGGCCCCCCAACCGAAGTACCTGGTCTGCCTGGACGGAGCGGACCACCTGGAGGCGTACACCACCTCCGACAGCTACGAGGCCCTGGTGGCAGAGGCGAGCATCGACTTTCTCGACCACTACCTGTGGCACCGACCGGGTTCGCTCGCGGCGATGACCGCGGCGGTACGGGCGTCCCCGGTCGCGTCACTCGCGTCGAGCTGCGCTCCCACCTGAGGATCCCGGAACGGGCGACGACCGCCTACCGTCAGGCCTCGTCGGCAGGTTGCATGACGACCCGGTCGGTCCGGACCCGGTACTTGACCCGCACTTCCCCGGGTTGGCGCATCGGATAGGAGTCGACCCCGAGGTACTTGTGGGCCAGCGCGTCGATGTGGGCGTCAGCCCCTTCCTCGCTCCGCTCGACCGTGCCGCGGACCACGAGGACGTTGTAGGCATCGTCCGGGTCCACGATGGCCACGGCCACATGGGGATCCCGGTCGAGGTTCGCCTGCTTGGCGCGGCCCTTGGCGGTGTTGAACACCAGGTCGTCGCCGTCGCGGTCGATCCACACCGGGGTGAGCTGGGGTCGTCCTTCGGCGTCCACCGTGGCCACCGTGGCGATCACCGGCCGGTCGACCAGATTCCGAGCTGCCTGGGTCAAAGATGTCGTCATGGTGTGTTCCCTCACCTCTCGCGTGGCCGACCGTCCCGTGGCCGACCGTCCCGTGGCCGACCGGTCGTGGGCCCGGGAGAACCCGCCCGGCTGGCCGGCCGGTGTCCCCGGTGGACGAACGGTCCGCGTCCAACCCTACCGGCCCCGTCCGCTTCCGTCCTCCGGTCCCCGATCGTCCTGGTACCGTGCCCCATGCGTATCGGCGCACACGTGCGGGCGGGGCGCGGCCTCGTCCCCGCCCTCGAGCACGGCGTCGCGGTCGGTGCCGACGTCGTACAGATCTTCACCCAGAGCCCGCGGCAGTGGAAGGCGTCCCAGTACGGGCCCGAGGTCCTCGAGTCCTACCGGCTCGCCCAGGCCGACCACCCGTCCATCAGCGCCACCTTCTGCCATGCGACCTACCTCATCAACTTGGCCTCCCCTGACTCCGAACTGGCCGCCAAGTCCCGGACCTGCCTGGAGGCCAACCTCGCCACCGCCACCGGGATCGGCGCTGCCGGCCTCGTGCTGCACATCGGGAGCCACCGGGGAAGCGGGTTGCACCGAGCCGTCCCGGGAATCGTGGCCGCGCTCCTCGGTGCGCTCGACGCCGCGCTGCCTGCTCCGTCGCCCTGTCCCATCCTGCTGGAGAACGCGGCCGGGGCCGGGGACACCGTGGGGCGGTCCTTCGAGGAGCTGGCGATGGTCATCGACGCAGCCGGAGGCGACGAGCGACTCGGGGTGTGCCTCGACACCCAGCACCTCTGGGCATCGGGGATCTCCTTCGCCACCGACGCCGAGGCGGACGCGGTGGTGGAGTTGGTGCGCTCCACCGTGGGCATCGAGCGACTCCGGTGCCTCCATCTCAACGACTCCAAGGTGGCGTACGGCGCCAACCGGGACCGGCACGCCAACCTGGGCGAGGGGACGATCGGCATCGACGCCCTGGCGGCGTTACTCGGGAGACCGGCGTTGCAGACGGTCCCGGCCATCCTCGAGGTGCCGGGGGCGGGGGAGGGACCGCGGTCGGAGGACGTGGCGACGGCCCGGCACGCATGGGAGCTCGGAGTGCGACGCCAGGGGGCCTCGGACGGGGACCGCTGATCCGGGGGCGACCGGACGGCGACCGGACGGTGCGGTTCCCGCCGCGGCTGTAACGGAGTAACGTCGCCATCCGGCGACAGCGGCGTGGCAGACCACGGATCCACCCGCGAAAGGAGCTGGCGATGACGACCACCGGGACCCGTACGGAGACCGACAGCATGGGTGCGGTCGAGGTCCCTGCCGACCGGTACTACGGGGCGCAGACGGCACGGTCCCTCGAGCACTTCCCGATCGGGGACGATCGCATGCCCGGACCGCTGATCCGAGCCATCGGCGTGTTGAAGGAAGCTTCCGCGGGGGTCAACGCGGAGCTCGGCAAGCTGGCCCCGGAGAAGGCGGAGCTGATCATCGCCGCGGCGCGCGAGGTGTCCGACGGCAAGCTCGACGCCCATTTCCCCCTCCGGGTCTGGCAGACCGGGAGCGGCACCCAGAGCAACATGAACGCCAACGAGGTGATCTCCAACCGGGCCATCGAGATGGCGGGAGGGGTGATGGGTTCGAAGTCGCCGATCCACCCGAACGACGACGTCAACATGTCCCAGTCCTCGAACGACACGTTCCCGACCGCCATGCATATCGCCGCGGTCGAGCAGATCACCCACCGTCTGCTTCCGGCGGTCCGGCATCTCCGGGACGCGCTGGATGCCAAGTCCCGCGCCTTCGCCGGAATCACCAAGATCGGCCGTACCCATCTGATGGATGCGGTGCCGCTCACGCTCGGCCAGGAGTTCTCGGGCTACGTCGCCCAGCTCGACGCCGACCTCGTCCGCATCGAGGCGGTGCTCTCCGGTCTCTACGAGCTCGCCGCCGGGGGGACCGCGGTCGGTACCGGCCTGAACACCCACCCCGAGTTCGGCACCAGGGTGGCGGCCGCGATCGCCGAGCTCACCGGGCTGCCGTTCGTGACCGCTCCGAACAAGTTCGCCGCCCTGGCCGCCCACGACGCCCTGGTCATGGCGAGCGGCGCGCTCCGCACCCTCGCCACCTCGCTGATCAAGATCGCCGACGACATCCGGTGGCTCGGATCCGGCCCCCGGTGCGGGCTCGGCGAGCTCCGGCTCCCGGAGAACGAACCGGGCTCGTCGATCATGCCCGGCAAGGTCAACCCGACCCAGTGCGAGGCGTTGATCATGGTGTGCGTCCAGGTGTACGGCAACGATGCCGCCATCGCCATGGCCGGCGCCCGCGGGAACCACGAGCTGAACGTGTGCAAACCGGTGATCATCCACAACCTGCTGCACTCGATCGCGCTCCTGGCCGACGCCTCGGGCACGTTCACCCGCTTCTGCGTGGAGGGGTTGGAGCCCGATCTCCCCCGGATCCGCCAGCACCTCGACAATTCGCTCATGCTGGTGACGGCCCTCAACCCGTTGATCGGCTACGACCGGGCCGCCCAGGTGGCCAAGCTGGCCCACAAGGAGGGGACCACGCTCCGGGAGGCGGTCGTCGCCCTGGGCTTCCTGACCGGAGAGCAGTTCGACGAGGCGGTGCAACCGGAGTCGATGACCCATCCCTGATCCCGGGGATCCTCTGCCCGTGCGTCCGGACCGGCAACGGGAGGGTGTCCCCGGTGCGGCTCCATCCGTGGGAGGACCATGAACATGCCCCCGGAACCGGAGGGCTCGGCCGGAGTGGACGACCCGGCCGTCCACCTCACCGACGGCGCCTTCTATGCGGGGGACCCCCATCCCGCCTTCGCCTGGATGCGCCGCCACGCCCCGGCGTACTGGGACGCGCACGGGGAGGTCTGGGGGATCACCCGGTACGCGGACGTGAAGGAGATCTCCAAGGATCCGGAGACGTTCTCGAACGCCGGCGGCATCCGACCCGACAGTGGCGCCCTCCCGATGATGATCGACACGGACGCACCCGAGCACGTGCGCCGGCGTCGCCTGGTGAGCGCCGGGTTCACCCCGGGCCGGATCCGGGACAGCGAAGCCGGCATCCGGTCGGTCTGCGACGACATCATCGACCGGGTGTGCCGGGCGGGCTCGGCCGACTTCGTGCGGGATATCGCCGCCCCACTCCCCATGATCGTCATCGGGGACATGCTCGGCGTGGCGCCGTCGGACCGCGACGATCTGCTGCGATGGTCCGACGACATGGTCAAGGCCCTCGGGTCGCCGGATCCCGGCGCCATGGACGCCGCCATGCTGGCCGCGATCGAGTACGCCGGGTACCTCACCGGCGTGACGGAGGAGCGCCGCCGCAACGGATCCTCCGACGATCTGATCGGGACCCTGGTCCACGCGGAGATCGACGGCGACCGTCTCGACGAGCAGTCGTTGATCTACGAGTCGCTGCTCATCCTCATCGGCGGGGACGAGACCACCCGACACGTGCTGAGCGGCGGCATGGTCGAGCTCCTCGGGCATCCCGACCAGTGGGAGGCGCTCCGCCGCGACCGATCGCTGTTGCCGGGGGCAGTGGAGGAGATGCTCCGGTGGGTCTCGCCGATCAAGAACATGGCCCGGACGGTGACCCGGGAGGTGGAGCTGCACGGCCAGCGCCTGCTCGCCGGCCAGAAGCTCCTGTTGCTCTACCCGGCTGCCAACCGGGACGAGGCGGCCTTCGCGGAGCCGGAGCGGTTCGACATCACCCGGGACCCGAACGACCACGTGGCGTTCGGGTTCGGATCCCACTTCTGCCTCGGGAACCGGCTGGCCCGGCTCGAGCTGCGGGTGATGTTCGACCGACTGCTCGACCGGTTGCCCGACCTCGAGCTGGTCGGCGACGGAGACCTCCCCGTCCGGCCGGCCAACTTCGTCTCCGGGTACGAGTCCGTCCCGGTGTCCTTCACGCCGAGCGCGCCCGTCGGGGCGGACCGGTGAGGGCGGGCCCCTTCCCGGTCGGTCGTATGCCCGCCCAGGGTGGCCGGCATGCGTGATCCGGTCTTGGGCGAGGCGGAGCTGGAGGCGTTGCTGGCCGGCCCGGACGGTCCGGCCTGGGCGCTTTCGGACGGCCGGCTGATCGCCACGGTCGCCTGCCGGGGATTCGTCGGTGCCATGGCGTTCGTGGTGGCGGTGGCCGAGGCGGCCGAGGCGGCCGGTCACCACCCCGACATCGACATCCGCTACGACCGGGTCGAGCTCGCCCTGGTCACCCACGACTCCGGGGGCGTGACCCGACGGGACGTGGAGCTGGCCCGGACCATCGACGCCATCGCCGCGGGACGGGCCTGACCGGCCGGTCAGGTCAGCCGAGCGGGACGTCCCAGAGCGGGAACCACCGATCGAGCTCGGGTTCGACGGTCAGGTCGTCGGCGACGAGGCTCTTCAGCTTGAGCTCCTCGGCCGTGTCCCGGTGCTCGTGGCCGTCGGGAGCGAACGGGTAGAACGTGCCCCGCTTGAACAGGTAGACCAGGTAGGCAGTCGAGGGGAGCACCCGTCCGGCACCGACCTGCGCACCGTCGCCGTCGCCCTCCCCGGCGGGCAGGGGCGCCACGCCGAACACCGAACAGAGCAGCTGGGGACCCCACCCCGCGTCGGCAAGCGAGGAGTTGACGAGGTGGACCTGGGTGACGAGCGTGTCGATGTCGGCCTGCTCGATGACCACCCAGTGGTATCCGTAGGCGTCCTCGGCCGTGCGCAGGGTCTCCCCGCCCTCGAGGGACAGGAGCTTGGTGACCTCGGCCTGCATGTCGGCGAAGCCCTGGCCGGTCGGAGGCTTGTAGCAGACACCCGCCCGGCCCGAGGTGGTCATCCCCGCCGCGCTCTGGAGGGTGATCGCCACCGAGGGGAGGGCGAACAGGGCGTCGAGGTTGGCCTGGACCGGCTTGGTCCGTCCGAGGAGGGTGGAGAGGAGACCCATCAGGAGGGGCGGCCCAGCTCGGCCTCGATCCGTGCCAGTTGCGCGAGCCGTGTGTCGAGCGAGGGATGGGTGGAGAAGATCGTCGACAGGCTGACGCCCCGTCCGGCGATCGCCGGGGTGAAGTAGAAGGCGTTGAAGCTCTCGGCGGCCCGGAGGTCGCGGGTGGGGATCCGCGAGAGGTCACCGGTGACCTTGACCAGTGCGGAGGCGAGCGCGGACGGCTGGCCGGTGAGCAGCGCGCCGGAACGGTCCGCCGCCAACTCCCGATACCGGGAGAGGGCTCGGGTGAGCAGGAAGCTGATGGCGTAGACCACCACCGAGACGACCAGGACGCCGAGCTCGACCAGAGCGGCGTTGTCGTTGCCGCCGTTGTTGTTCCCGCCCCGGCTATTCCCGAACCCTCCCATCATCCCGGTCCAGAACATGATCCGTGTGATCAGCCCGGCCACGACCCCGAGGAAGCTGGCGATGGTCATCACGGCCACGTCGCGGTGGGCCACGTGGGAGAGCTCGTGGGCGATCACCGCCTCGAGCTCTGCCTCGTCGAGCCGCCGGAGGAGGCCGCGGGTGGCGCACACCACGGCGGTATCGGGGCTCCGGCCGGTGGCGAAGGCGTTGGGCACGTCGGTGTTGGCGATCGCCACCCTCGGCTTCTTCATGTCGGCCAGGGCGCACAACCGGTCGATGACCCCGTGGAGCCTCGGCTCCTCCTCGGGGGTCACCAGTCGGCCTCCCATGCCGAACAGTGCGATGCGGTCGGAGAACCAGTACTGGACGAAGAGGATGACCGCGGCGAACACCAGGACGACCACGGTGGAGACCCCGAAGGCGATGAGCAGTCCCACCACCGCCCCGTAGAGGACGACCAGCAGGAGGCCGGTGGTGAACATGCGCAGGGTGAGCCCCCGGTCAGACGGGATGTTGCGCGCGGTGCTCATCGTGTGGGCGTCATCCCTCGTCGGCCGTGGAGGAGTCGGTGAGTAGGGCGCTCGTCTCGGCCAACGTGGCATCTGCGAAGGGAACGACCAGCTCGGAGGGGACGAAGGCGTCGTTCGCCAATGCCGTTCCCACCGAGCGGACTTCGGAGGCCAGCGCGAGGAGGGTAGGGCCGAACGCCCGCTCGTCACCCCGGTCGACGGCTTCCATCAGGGCGGCGTCGAGCTTCCCCAGCTGGTCGCGGTACCGCTCGTCGACGTCGAACTGGCCTTCGCCGAGGATCCGGACGATCACGACGCTGCCTCACCGGCCGCGGCTTCCCCCGGGCCGGACCCGCCTGCGGCGGGGGACGCCGACGGAAGCGCCCCGGCCGGGCCGCCCGCGCCGATCTCCGCCTTGAGGGCCGCCAGGTCGTTGTCGACCTGGTCGGTGGCGGAGACCTTGTCGAGCTGCGCCTGGATGTCGTCGACCGGGGCACTCAGGTTGGTGAGCGCTCCTGAGGCCAGCAGCTCGTCCATCGCACCCGCCCGGGACTGCATGCCGTCGATCTTGTCCTGGGCGCGCTGGAGGGTCATGCCGGCGTCGCTCATCGACTCGGAGATTCCCGATACCGCTTCTCCGATCTTCGTCTGGGCCTCCGCCGCGGTGTACGTGGCCTTCATCGTCTCCTTCTTGGTGCGGAAGGCGTCGACCTGGGCCTGGAGGCGTTTGGCCGTGTCGACCAGCTTGTCCTCTTGGGCCGCGACCTGCTGGTGCTGTGTCTGCAGGTCGGTCAGCTGTTCGGCGAGGGCGGCCCGTCGGGCCAGCGCCTCACGGGCCAGATCCTCGTTGCCCTGGCCCAGGGCCGCCTTCGCCTGCTGCTGGAGCTTGTCAGCCTGCTGCTGGAGCTGGGTCGCCTGCAGCTCGATCCGCTTCTTGGCGGTGGTGACGTCGGCCACGCTCCTGCGCACCTTCTGCAGGCTCTCGAGTTGCTTCTGGTAGGAGAGATCGAGGGACTCCCGGGGGTCCTCCGCCTTGTCGAGCAGCTTGTTGGTCTTCGCCTGCACGATCCCCGACAGGCGCTTCATCACGCTCATGGTGTGGGTCCTCCCTCGTTCGCCATGGTGTGAGCTTAGGTGCTCGGTGCCCGGTAGCGTGAGCGGCGTGCCTGCCCCGAGATGCCTGCTGTCCGTCCATGCCCACCCCGACGACGAGTCCTCGAAAGGCGCGGGGAGCGTGGCCCGCTACCACGCCGAGGGGGTCAGGACCGTCCTGGTGTGCTGCACCGGGGGCGAGGAGGGGGACATCTTGAACCCGGTCCTGGACACCCCGGACGTCCGGGCCGACCTGCCGGCCCGCCGCAGGGAGGAGCTCAGTCGGGCAACGGAGATCATCGGCTATGACGAGGTGGTGATGCTCGGCTACCGGGATTCGGGTATGCCGGAGTCGGCGGCCAACGCCAACCCGGCGTGTTTCGCCCGGGCGCCGCTGGACGAGGCGGTGGGCCGGCTGGTGGCGGTGGTGCGGCGGGTCCGGCCCCAGGTGATGGTGATCTACGGGGACGAGCAGTCGAGCTACCCCCACCCCGACCACCTCCGGGTCCACGAGGTCGGACTGGCGGCGTTCCGAGCGGCCGGCGACCCGGCCCGCTTCCCCGAAGCAGGGGCGCCGTGGCAGCCGGCGAAGCTCTACTACACGGTCTTCTCCGTGGCGCGGTTCCGCGCGGTCCACGCCAAATTCCTCGAGCTCGGTCTCGAGTCGCCCTTCGACGACAAGTGGAGAGCCCGCTGGGAGGGCATCCCCGACCAGCCGGTCACCACCGCGATCGATATCTCGGGCTTCGCCGACGTGCGGCGGCGGGCCCTGTTGGCCCATGCCACCCAGGTCGACCCGAAGTCGCCCTTCTGGTTCGGCCTTCCCCCCGAGGTGATGGACGCCATCCATCCGTCAGACGACTACCAGCTGGCGCTGGTGGCCACCCCGTCGGGCGTCGTGCTCGCCGGTGAGACGGTCGAGTTGGCGGAGGTGGATCCGGCGGGCACGCACGAGTCGGACCTGTTCGACGGGCTCGACCTTCCTCAAGACGTCCCCGCCGGCCCGGTCGCGGGCGCCCCGGGAGCGAAGGTGCCGTGAGCGGCGGTTGGTTCGCGGCGGTGCTGGCCGAGTCCACCGGTGGACCGGTGCTCCCCGGCGTATCGGCCAGCGTGCAGTGCGAGGTCACCGGCGGACCCGAGCCCGTCGTCTCGCACTGGGTCCTCGCGGACGGAGCGCTGAGCGAGGCGGCCGCCGGCCCGTCGGCCGGACCCGGGCCGCCGGACGTGACGGTGAGGTTGGACGGCGAGATGGCCCGGACGCTGTGGATCGGCGTCTTCGATCCGAGCGTGGCGTGGATGCAGGGGCGGATCCGGGCAGACGGGTCGATGCGGAGCTGGATCGCGTTGCTCACCGCCACTGCTACGCCCGAATTCCGTACCTTCCGGGAGCGGGTGGCGGAGATCACCGCCGAACGGGACCGATGATGGCGCCGGGGTTGGCACCCCCGAGGAACGGAAGGTGGATGGACCCGGCACTCTGCAGGAGGATCAGGGTGGCGGCGCAGGCGAGGAAGACCACCAGCACGACCACCAGCACCGGCTGGACCTGCTGCCAGGTGATCCGGTCGTCCCGCCGCGCGGTGCGGGGGACCGGACGTTCCACCACCCGGGTCACGGCGGGGAGACCGGACGGGCCCTGATGGCTCAGCGCGAGCGACGCGAGCGTGTCGGCCAGTCCGACGGGGTCGGTGCCGGGAGCGAGGAACCGGTAGGTGGCGAACGGGGTCTGCAGGCTGATCAGTGACCCATTCTCCGGGTCCGGGAGCGGGCGGTTGGTGGCGTCGGGGTCGACCACCGTCGGTCCGGCCGCCCCGGCCGGGGCGACCCGGTTCAGTTCAGGGTCCACCCACCACTCCGGCGTGATCCCGCCCCGCCACGGCTCGACGACGTGGGTGGTGAGGGAGGTCCACGGAAGCACCCGCGGGACACCTTCCCCCGTCCGCTCGACCCGGACCCCGTCGCGGTCGAACGCGAGAACAATACGGTCGAGCTGCACGGCGATCCGCCCGTCCGGGCCGACGGAGACCAGGTAGAGGTCGTCGAGTCGCAGCGGTTCGGAGGATCGGCCGGAACCCGCTCGCGCCCCGACGGTGCGTGGCTCGTCGCCGGGGTCCGACGTCTCTTCAGCCATGGCGGTCGCTCCCATCGGTGGCCAGTCACGCTACCGCCACCGTCGGCCGCACCGGTGTCTTGTCCCGAGGGAACCCGGCGAGACTGGTAGGGCGGGAGCGCGGCGTGGGCCCCCCGTGGCCGGGCAGCGCCACGATCCGGCTGGTCGCTGGATCAGGGGTGGCGCATCGCCTCGCGGAGGGCGACGAACCCGACGGTCACCACGCCTGCCTCGCGGATGGCCCGACCCAGCCCAGGGCCGTCGGCTGCCCCGACGTGGTCCGCGACCCGTTCGTCCCAGTCGTCGACGATCGCCCGCAGCTCCGGGGTGTCACACGCAGGTCGCACCGTGATCTGGGTGAGACCGGAGGCGAGCTCCGGCAGCAGCTCGACGAGGGCCTGGTGGGATCGGCGGGAGGGCAGGGAGACGTACTGGTCGGCGAAGAGCACCCCTTCGTCGGCGGCGAGCTGTCGGATGGGAAAGCCGACGTTGGGCTCCTCCTCGGCGGCCAGGAGTCGGACGGGCAGCGAGAACTCGACCGCCAGCTCGAGGTAGACGTCGAAGAACTCCGGACGCAGGAGCATGGTGTCGAGGTGGGTGTCGAGGTGGCTGACATCGAAACCCCACAGGATCGCCCGCTCGATCTGTGCCCGGCACTCGTTGCGCACTTCGTCCAGGTCGGCGTGGTCCCAGACATCGGCCACCGTCCTCGGGAACCCGCCGTCACCGTCGAGCAACGACGGCGCGTGGGTGATGGGCCCCCACCGGTAGCGCTCATGTTCGGCGTTGAGGGTCAGGCAGACGCCGATGTCCTCACCCCGATAGCGAGACACCGCCTCCCTCGACCATGGGGCGGGCACCATCAGGGAGGCGGAGCGACCGATCCCCGCGGCGAGCGTCTCGAACACCCCCAGATTTGCCGCATGACAGAACCCCAGTCCGGCGCACTCCACCAGCAACAGCCGGGCTTCGGGAGGGTGTCCGAGACGTTCGGCGATCGTCACCATGGCGTTGACCGTAGCGCCTGGAGGTCCCCGGACGTTCCCTGGGTCAGGCGGCGTCCTCGAACGGACGGTGGCGCGGTGCTCCATCATCCGGACCGGACGGGGGAGCGGCCGTCGGAGCGGGGGTGAGGAGGGCCCGGGCGGCGGCCACGCCGCGCCGGCCGATCTGGCGGGTCCGTCGGTCGAGACGCCACCCGGGTTCGGGCTCGACGGACAGGGGCAGTCGGAGTTGATCGGGCCCCGATGCATCTCCGGTGAGGTCGTTCATGACGCCACCCTGGCAGAAGGGTGTAGTACGGGGGAATGCACGCCGACTCGACCCCCGTGTCCCCGTCCGCCCCCCGTTACGGGATCACGATCCCCTTCGACGGGGTGTCGCTCCTCGAACACCGGCAGACGTACCGGGAGCTGGTCGAACTGGGCTACACCGACGTGTGGTCGGCAGAGACCGACGGCACGGACGGGTTCACTCCACTGGCCCTGGCGGCGGCGTGGGAGCCGACGCTCCGGCTCGGGGTGGCGATCATCCCCGCCTACACGCGCGGTCCGGCCCTGCTGGCCCAGAGCGTCGCCTCGATGGCCGAAGCGGCACCGGGACGGTTCGTCTTCGGGCTCGGGACCTCGTCCGACGTGATCGTGAACAGGTGGAACGCGGCGCCGTTCGTCGAACCCTACAAGCGCGTCCGCGACACGTTGCGCTTTCTGCGGTCGGCGTTGGCCGGGGAGAAGGTCGACCACGCCTACGACACGTTCACCGTCCGGGGGTTCCGGCTCAGCCGCCCCGTCGAGCAGCCGCCCCCCCTGTACCTGGCCGCGCTCCGTCCGGGGATGTTGCGCCTGGCGGGCCGGGAGGCGGACGGGGTGATCATCAACTGGCTCTCCGCCGACGACGTCGCCACCGTGGTCCCCGAGACCGGTGATGCGGTGCCGGTCGCCGCGCGGATCTTCGTCTGCCCTTCCGAAGATGCGGACCTGGTCCGCCAGGTCGGGCGGCGGATGATCGCCGCGTACCTGAACGTCTCGGTGTACGCCGAGTTCCACCGCTGGTTGGGGAGGGGCGCCATGCTCGAACCGATGTGGGAGGCGTGGCAGGCGGGGGACCGCAAGGGCGCACTTGAGCGCATCCCCGACGAGGTGGTCGACTCCCTCATCGTCCACGGCTCGTTCGACTCGTGCAAGCGGCATCTGGCCCGGTACGTCGCCAACGGGGTGGACGTCCCGGTCATGGCGGTGCTGCCGGTGGGCGTGGACCCCGCCACCGCGGTCCGCGGTCTGGCCCCGCCCTGGTGACCGAAGGGCCCGCTCCCGGTGGGGGCGAGGCCGTCTGAACCGGAAGCGGGCTCAGGCCCGGTAGCGGGCGACGATCTCGGCGTCCTGGTCGCGCACCTGCTCGGCCAGCTCCTTCCGGAACCGTTCGAGCTCGCCGGCCAACCGTTCGTCGGAGAGGGCCATGATGCGCACGGCCAGGAGCGCGGCGTTCCGGGCGCCGTTGACGGTCACCACGGCCACCGGTACGCCCTTGGGCATCTGGACCATGGCGAGCAGCGAGTCGAGCCCGCCGAGATTGGCGAGCGCGATCGGGACCCCGATGACCGGGAGGGGGGTCGCGGCCGCGAGGACGCCCGCCAGGTGGGCGGAACCGCCGGCAGCGGCGATGACCACCTTCGTCCCTTCGTCGGCCGCACCCCGGGCGAAGGCGATGGCGTCGTCCGGGGTGCGGTGGGCCGACAGGACCCGGACGGTGACCTCGACACCGAAGGAGCGGAGGACCTGGACACCGTCGTCCATGATCGCCGCATCGGACGAGCTTCCCATGACGATGGCGACTGACATGGGGACAGTCTGGCCGATCGGTGGGGACGCCGCGGGCATGGATCCGAACCTGTCGCCCTGGGGTGGGTGATGCCGGTACGGTGGGTCGGCGCCGTTCCGTGCTCTCCCGACCGTCGGCAGGGCACGGCCGGGGTCGCGCCGTACGGTGACCTGCCGTGAGGACGACGTCCCGGGAGACGGGCGGACAGCCCCGCCCGGGAGACCGGGCCTGTGGGACCACGGACCTGCTCGACCGCTGCGGCGGTCGGCTGACCGCGACGAGAGAACCACGACGAGAGAGGGGAGAGACATGCGCATCGGCGTGATGTTCGACATCGACAGGCCGTTCGAGGAGGTGGTGGGGCAGGTTGCCTCGCTGGCTTCCGCCGGCATCCAGACGGCCTGGACGTCGCAGATCTTCGGCTACGACGCACTGACCACGCTGGCGGTGATCGGGCGCGAGTGCCCCGGGATCGACCTGGGTACGGCGGTGGTGCCGACCTATCCCCGGCATCCCCTGATGCTGGCCGCCCAGGCGCTCACGGTACAGGCGGCGAGCGGGGGACGGCTGACCCTCGGGATCGGGCTTTCGCACCAGGTGGTGATCGAGAACGTGTTCGGGCTGTCGTTCGACCAGCCGGCGCGCCACATGCGTGAGTACCTTTCGATCCTCGTCCCGGCGATCGAGGGCGAGCAGGTGGCGTTCGTGGGGGAGACGATGCGTGCCTCGACCTTCGGTCCCCTCGGGATCAGCGCCCCGGCACCGCCGGTGCTGGTGGCTGCGCTCGGCACGGTGATGCTCGGGATCGCCGGTCGGATGGCCGCGGGCACCATCACCTGGATGACCGGTCCGGCCACCGTGGAGCACCACATCGTCCCTACCATCGTGGCCGCGGCGGAGGGAGCCGGACGGCCCCGGCCCGCGGTGTGCGTCGGGCTGCCGGTCTGCGTGACCACCGACGCGGCCGCGGCCCGGGCGAAGGCCGCCGAGGTCTTCTCGATCTACGGAACCCTGCCGTCGTACCGGGCGATGCTGGACCGGGAGGGCGCGCATGGGCCGGCGGACGTCGCCATCGTCGGGACCGAAGCCGAGGTGGCCGACCAGGTCCGGCGGATCGCGGCGGTGGGGGCAACCGACTTCTGCGGAGCCCCGTTCGGCACGTCCGAAGAGATCAAGGCGTCCATCGGCGTCCTCGCCGGGCTCGTCGGGAACTGAGCGGAGGTCTCCGGCCGCCCGACCGGGCGGCGTCCCGAGGGCGACCGGGCCTCCGAGGATCGGTCGGGACGCTCACCGGCCGACGCGGGTGTGCTTGAACTCGTTCAGCTCCGGGTGGCCGACGAGAAGGTCCAGCACCCGGTCGATCGTGGTTCGGGCGACCGTGCGATCTCCACCGGGTCGGGTCATCAGGCGGGCGAAGACGGCGCTCTCGCCGACGATGAACGTGGGGACGCCGAAGACGTCGAGATCCCGGACCACCTGCTCGTGCTCCGCCCGCGCCGTCAACCGGGGCCACCCGTCGTCGACCTCGGCCAGGACTGCGGACGCGTCGACACCCCCGGCCTCCAGCGCCTCCGCGACCACCGTCCGATCGCGGAGGTTGCCTCCCTGGTCGTGCCGGGCGGCGAACAGCGCACGGTGGACGGCGGAAAACCGATCGGGGAAGCGGTCCCGCACCACCACGCCGGCCTCGAGGGAGAGCAGGTCCGGCACGTGCGCCGGGTCCTCCCACGCCGGGGTGCCGCCTTCGTCGACGTGACTCTGGTTGAGGAAGAAGGGCACGAACCGCACGTCCCAGCCGGCACCGCCCGCCAGTCCGTCGAGGAGGTGCTCGTGGGCGTTCCGGGCGAACGGGCACCGGTAGTCCCAGGTGACGGCGAAGGGCGGGGGAGAGGCCATGGTTCCCCAACCCCGGCCCGGGGCATGGCATTCCACGCCCGGCGCGGCGCCCGGGCTCACCACCGGCGGAGGACGGCCCTGGTCACGAGCCCCAGGCCGATTCCGATCACCATTCCCCCCACGACATCGGACGCGTGATGCGCCCGCACATGGACCCGGCTCACACCGACCGTCGCGGCGAAGCCGAACCGTGCGGCACCGGCGACCGGCCTGCCCGGCTCGACCAGGACGGTCGCCGCGCAGAACGCCGCCAACGTGTGGCCGCTCGGGAAGCTGCTGGTCACCGGTTCGCGCAGCGGTACGGGATCGCCTCGCAGCTGGAGATCCGAGCGCTCCGGGCGCGACCGGCCGACGACGGCCTTGACGCCCGCGTTGACGGCGGCCGATCCGACCCCGGCTGCGGCGAGCGACCGGACGGCTCGCGTGCGGCGGCCGCCGGGCCGCCGGGCGATCCAGGCGGTGGAGAGGGCCCACACCAGCCCGTGGTCGCCGAGCCCGGAGACGACCTTTGCGGTCACGTCGGCGACGGGCCGACCACGCAGGCGTTCGAAGGCGCGGTCCACACGGTCGTCGAAGGAGCGGATGCGGCCGCCGCGGTCCGCAACCGACCGGCCTCGGGTGGTGGTCACCGGGATGCCGGTCCGGACGGGGAGCCGAGCGCCTCCGCCGCACCGGCGGGGTCACCTCCGAACGCCGGGCAGAAGGGCTGGAAGCGGCAGAACCGGCAGAGTGGTGACTGCCGGGGTCGGAAGTCGTCGGCCTCGCAGGCACGTTCGATGGCGGACCACACCGCGAGCGCCTTCACTCGCTGCACCCGCAGGCTCTGCTCCGACGGTTGGGCGGCGATCACGGTGGGTTCGGCGAGGTGGAGCAGCCGGACCTCCGCCGGTGGACGGCCCAGCACCTCCTCGCAGAGGAGTGCGTAGAGGTGCACGCCGGCGAGCTTGGCCTGCTCGTAGGCGGCCGAGGGTGCCCGGCCCGTCTTGTAGTCGATGACCACCAGCTCGCCGTCGGGCCGCCGGTCGAGACGGTCGAGGATCCCTCGCAGGCGGAGCTCGCCGAGCCGGGCCTCGAGAGTCAGCTCGATACCGACCGGGGTCACGTCGTCCGGGTCCTCGAGGCGGAAGTAGTTCCGGACCAGGGAGTCGGCCTCATGGCGGAGCCGGTCCCGATCGGCGGCGGAGAGGTCCAGTTGGAGGTAGTCCGGATCGGACTGGAGGTCGTCCCAGGCGGACGCCAGCTCGGTCAGAGCCGCCGTCTGGCTCCGGCTCCCGCGCGGGTGGTGCCAGAACAGACGTTCGAGCGCGGTATGGACCAGCGTTCCTTTGACCGTCCAGATGGTCGGCAGGTCCGGCAGCCGGTCGATGGCGGTGAAGCGGAAGGCCAGGGCGCAGTCCCGGAAGGCGGAGACCTTGGAGGGCGAGAGCGACCGGGGGGGTGCGGGCACGGTGGCAGGCTACGCCGGGGGTGACGCGGTCGGGCGCGTCGCCCAGTCGAGGAGGGACCGGGCGACGACGGCCGGCTGTTCCAGCGGTCCGAAGTGGCCGAGCCCGGGAATCGCCCCGACGGTGGCCGACGGGAGCACCCCGGCGACGCGGTCGAGGATGTCGGGCCCGAAGCTGTCGGTCAGCGCCCCGCAGCGCAGAGCTACCGCGCAGCGGACGACGTCGAGATGTTCGAAGGCGTGGTGGGACCCGCCGGCTGCGTAGACCTGGGCCTCGTCTTCCCGCCGGCACCGGAGGCGGACCGCGGTTCCGTCACCACCTTGTTCGGACGGGACGACCTCGAAGCCACAGTCGACATAGGCGCGGAGCGCCTCCGGGTCGAGGCCGGCGAACGGAGGCTTCGCGGAGAAGTTGAGGAAGGCGTCGGTCGCGGAGGGGAACGTCTCCCGCCGGCGGCGGGCCCCCGCGCTCAGCGGGTTCTCCCCGTGGTCCGACGGAAGTAGCTCCGGGGGGAAGACCACGGGTTCGTAGCAGTACAGGGAGGCGAAGGTTCCCGGACGCCGCTCCTCCGCCAGGAGTAGCGAGGCACCCCCGCATGAGTGCCCGAACCCGATCGGGTCCACCAGCCCGAGGTGGTCCACCGCAGCGAGGACGTCGACCGCGAAACCCGACCAGTCGAAGTCGTCGTCGGCGGGCCTCCCCGAACGGCCGTGGGCCCGCAGGTCCACACCCCAGCAGTGGAACCGGTCGGTCAGCGAGCGGATCATGGGTGTGAGCACCCCGGCACAGAAGCCGGTGGCGTGGACCAGCAGGAGATCGGACCCGCTCCCCCCGAAATCGTAGGTGGCGAGCACGACCCCGTCGGGGGTCGTGCAGCGCCCGGCTCCGCTCTCGGCCGTCTGCTCGTCGGTGCGCACGGCACGACGGTAGCCCAGCACGGGGCGAGCGCCGGGGCGTCAGCCGGGCGCGTCGGGGGGAACCGCTGCGACTAGCCTGCACCCGTTATGGGCATCGAGCACTTTCTCGAGACGTGGGGCTACGTGGCCGTGCTGCTCCTCACGTTCCTCTCCACCATGGGGCTGCCGGTCGGATCCGAGGCCGCCATCATCTACGGGGGTGTGCTGGCCAGCGGGCAGATCCCCCACGAGCCCCACCACCTGCAGCTGGTGGTGGTCATCGTGGTGGCCTGGCTGGGGGAGCAGATCGGCTCGTACGCCGGATACGGGATCGGCTACTTCGGGGGACGGCCCCTGGTCGACCGGGTGGGCAAGTACGTGTTGCTCACCCACCGGGACCTCGATCGGGCCGAGGCCTGGCTCGACCGCCGTGGCGATCCGTTCGTGTTCTTCGGGCGGCTGATCCCGCTGGTCCGCTCCTTCGTCTCGCTGGCTGCCGGGCTGGGCGAGATGTCGGTGCGGAAGTTCGCCATCTTCACCGCCGCCGCCTGCGCCATCTGGGTCACCGCGCTCGGCATCCTCGGCTACAGCCTGGGCAGCAGTTACCAGCGGGTCCTGAAGGCGTTCAGCGACGCGGGCTACGTGGCAGCCGGGCTGGTGGTCATCGCCATCGTCCTTCTCTTCGCCCATCGCATCCGCGTCCTTCGCAGCGAGCGGTCCGGGTCCCCGTCCAGGACAGGGAAGGTGCCCGCCCACCGGAGACGGTCCCCGTGAGCTTGGGACCGGGGGACCGTGCGCCCGGCAACGGACCGTGCCGGACGGTGCCTGGCGACGGCGGCACACCTTTCCTTGCGACCCGGTAGCGTCGGACCATGAACGACTTCCTCACCGACGTGGAAACCCTCCGGCGCAAAGCCCGCCAGCACATCGACAGCGGTCCGATCACCTCGGCCTACGGCGCCGACCGTGCCCGGGTGGTCGCCGTCCTGAACGAGGCGCTCGCCACCGAACTGGTGTGCGTGCTCCGGTACAAGCGGCACCACTACATGGCGGAGGGCATCAACTCGGCCCCGATCGCGGCCGAGTTCCTCCAGCACGCGGTGGAGGAGCAGGGCCACGCCGACCTGATCGCCGCCCGCATCGTGCAGCTCCAGGGGGAGCCCGACTTCGACCCCGCCACGCTCGTCGACCGCAGCCACGCCGAGTACCAGGAGGGGACGACGCTCGAGGACATGCTCCGGGAGGACCTCGTCGCCGAACGGGTGGCGATCGCCTCGTACGCCGAGATGATCTCGTGGCTGGGCGACGGGGATGTGACGACGCGGCGCATGCTGGAGGACATCCTGGCGGTGGAGGAGGAGCATGCGGATGATCTCCTCACCTTCCTCCGCGAGATGGGTGCCGTGCTCGCCGACGGGCGATAGCCCGACGGGCGATCGCAAGGAGCGGAGCGTGGGCCGGCGGCCTTCTGCGAAACGGGTAGCAGCGGAGGCCGGGGCGCACCTGGTCCGTACGGAAGTATGGCAGGGCGTCCGGGCGGGGGAACCGGTCGACGTGGCGGACTCCGGTCTCACCGGCGCGACCTGGACCTTCCGTTGCCACGTCCTGAACCGGCACAACGGTGCCGAGTGGGTGGAAGTCGTCGGGGGTCGACCGGGAGCGACGGCCGTCCGGTCGTTCGATCCGGAGCGGATCTATGTCACTGCGGGATCGCGGCGCGGGTCGGGGACCCGGGGGCGGCTCCCCCTGACCGAGGAACCCCGCCTCCCGCTCGGCTGACGGAGCCCGCTACGATCGTCCCGTGTCCTCGACGCACCGGCTGCTTCGTATCCATGGAGGAAGGCTGGTGGTGGAGGAGCGGCGGGAGGAGCTCGAGGCGCAGTTGGACGCGGCCAGCACCGAGGGGTTCGAGGTCGTCGAATCGTTCGCCATCGACGACAACGTCTACCTGCTCCTGCGCAAGACCCGGTGAGGCGCCGCCTCCGGTGGTGTCCCGGTCAGGGACGCTCGTCCTCGACCTCGGCGACCAGGTCGGCGACCGAGGCGACGACCCGGGACGGGCGGTAGGGGAAGCGGTCGACATCGGCGGCGGCGGTCATCCCGGAGAGCACCAGGATGGTCTCGAGCCCGGCTTCGAGCCCGGCCACCATGTCGGTGTCCATGCGGTCGCCGACCATCACGGTGGTCTCGGAGTGGGCGCCGGGGGTGTTCATGCCCTCCCGCACCATCAGGGGATTCGGCTTCCCGACGAAGTACGGCTCGACGCCGGTAGCGTGGGTGATCAGCGCGGCCACGGATCCGCAGGCCGGGAGCAGACCATCGGGGGAGGGACCGGTGGGGTCAGGGTTGGTGGCGATGAAGCGGGCACCGGACGCGACGAGCCGGATGGCCGTGGTGATGGCGGCGAAGCTGTCGGTCTGGGTCTCGCCGAGCACCACGTAGTCGGGGGGACCGGTCGGTCAGCACGTACCCGGCGTCGTGGAGCGCGGTGGTGAGCCCGGCTTCGCCGATGGCGAACGCCGTCCCCATCGGTCGCTGGCTGTGCAGGAACCTGGCCGTCGCCAGGGCCGAGGTCCACAGCGAGCCCGCCGGGATGCCGAGCCCGGTGCTGGCGAGCCGGGCGGCGAGGTCGCGTGGGGTGAACCGGGAGTTGTCGGTCAGCACCAGGCAGCTCCGGCCGTGGTCGTGGAGGGCGTGGACGAACCGGTCGGCTCCGGGGACCACGGTCCCCTCGTGGACCAGCACGCCATCCCTGTCGCACAACCAGCTTCTCGGACGGGCGGGATGGCTCATCCCACCAGGATGGGCGGTGGCCGGGGGCGACCGCGGCGGACCCGGAGGCCCCGGCCACAGCCGGACCGCTACGACCCGTGCGCGATCCGGACCGGAGGGCCGGGTCGGCGGTGTGCCATCATGACGTGGTACGCCGCGCCGGAGCCGGTCGCCGTCGCCGTCAGAGCCTTCCGCCCGAAGGAGCGCCCGTGAGCCACGACTTCCCCTACCGTGACCGCTTTCCGGTCCACCGCACGCTGCCCGAGCACGGTCGTCCAAGCGGGGAGATCCTGGCCGAGCTGGCCACCATGGCCGAGGAGGAGGACGCGGGCTGGGAGTCGGGGAAGTGCTCCGGGACGATGTACTGCGGAGACCACGACCACTACGCCTTCCTGACTGAGGCGTTCGGTCGCTACGCCCACGTGAACGCGCTTCAGCGCGACATGTGCCCCAGCGCCACCAAGTTCGAGGGGGAGATCATCGCTATGGCGCTCGACCTCTTCCACGCCGATGCGGCCGCCGGCGGGACGCCGGTGGGAATGGTGACCAGCGGGGGGAGCGGGAGCATCGCCCACGCCATGCTCGCCTACCGGGAGCACGGCGCGGCCAGGGCTATCGCCAGGCCGAACGTGATCAAGCCGGAGACGGCCCATCCCGCGTTCGATAAGGCCTGTCATCTCTTCGGCATCGAGCTCCGTCGTGCGCCGGTCGATCCGGTGTCCACTCAGGTCGACCTCGACTGGGTCGCATCGCACATCGACGACGATACGGTGGCCCTGGTCGGATCGGCCTGCAACTACGGCTACGGGACCGTGGACCCGATCGCCGAGCTCGGCGCCATGGCGCTGGACCGGGGGACCGGCCTGCACGTCGACGGATGCCTCGGCGGGTACATCCTGCCGTTCGGCCGGGAGCTCGGCTACGACATCCCCGCCTTCGACTTCGAGGTCCCGGGCGTCACCAGCCTCTCGGCCGACACCCACAAGTACGGGTACGCGCTGAAGGGGACGTCGACGCTCCTGTTCGCGCACAGGGAGCTGCGGAACTCGCAGTACTTCGCCCTGACCGACTGGAGCGGCGGGAAGTACACCTCCCCGGGCATGGAGGGATCGCGGTCGGTCGGGCTCCTGGCGGCGACGTGGGCGTCGATGGTCCACCTCGGGCGCGAGGGATACCGGCGCCACGCGCAGGAGATCTTCTCGACCAGCGAACGCATGCAGGCGGTAGTGCGCGAGCACCCCGAACTGCGGATCATCGGCAGCCCGTCGTTCCTGTTCAGCTTCACCTCCGACGACTTCGACATCTACCTCGTGAACGACCGGATGCGACAGCTGGGCTGGCGGTTCAACGGGCAGCAGTACCCCAATGCCATCCACATGGCGGTCACCCGCCCCCAGACCCGACCGGGCGTGGTGGAGGCGTTCGCCGCCGACCTGTCGGACGCCGTGGGCTATGCCCGGGTCCACGCGGCGGAGCAGCCGGCCTCCGGCGCGATCTACGGAGGGGTCGCCGGTGGCATGACCGCGGAGGCTGACGACCTGATCCGGACGGTCATGGCCGCCATGCTCGACACCCAGCAGTCGGTTCCCCCGGTCTGACCTGGCTCGGTCGTCGGCGCGCGTCGGGCGGCACTCGCGGCTGGACGGCGCAGCCCCCTCTCGTCGACCACGGGCGTCACTGCGAACCGTGCCGACGAGTTGGCGGGGGCGATCAGGACGGATCGGGATGCAAAGTCCCGATGGACGCGTTCGACGCCGATGTGCTGATCTACGCGGCGGTGCCAGGCCATCCTCTCGGCACTCCGGTGTTGGCGCTGTCCCCGGATCCTCCGCCCCACGATTCCGGCGTCTTTGCCGGAGTGGGGTCCATGCTGCTCGTGCCCGAGGTGCTCACCAAGTCGACTCGCTCCGGTACTGACGACGAGGTCCGGGCTCTTGCCGCACTGCGCGGTCGGCTCGACTTCCGCCCTCTGGACGAGGCGATCGCCTCACTGGCGGTGGCGCTCGGTGCCTCGTACGGCTTGAGATCGGCGGATGCCGTGCATCTCGCCACGCCGTGTCGGCCGGTGCCGACCGCTTCATCACCGACAATCGACGCGAGTCCTCCCCGGTGATCGAAGAAGGCGGTCACGTACCCCACAGACCTGGGGTAGCCATCCGGGCTCGGGCAAGCCGCCGTCGATGTTGCGACTGCGACCGCTGACCGCCGGCTGAGGGGCGTTCCCGGGTGGATGTGCGAACTGTGAGTGCTGGGGGAGCACTGCGGCGGTGCGGTGTCTCCGGTCACCGCTTCCGGCCGTGCGGTCCGGCATTGCGGGCGGACGGGAGAGCCCGTCCGGAATCGGTCCCCGCTGTCTTGCGCCCTCGGTCGATGCTGTGACCGGAGGCTCCGGAACGAAAGCTCGAGAGCGGGTGACGGGAATCGAACCCGCGTAATCTGCTTGGAAGGCAGAGGCTCTACCATTGAGCTACACCCGCGATGCCCCCTGGCACCCCGCGACGGTCGCCGGGCAATCCAGGGCCGCTGCCGCCCGGGGTTCCGCACCGGGACGGGCCGCGATACGCGAGAGTGTTGCACACCTGTGGGCGGGGCGTGGGCGGTCGGCCCGCGACCCCGGTCAAGGCCGCCAGAGGGGCTGGTCGACCGTGAACCCCACCGGATCTCCCCACCGGTTGCGGAAGGACACCTCCTGCACCGGTCGGCGCGGGGCGACTCCCCATCGGCCGGTCGGGTAGCCGAAGCTGACGCAGCACGCCATCGTCCAACTCTGGTCTTCCGGGACGCCGAGGATGACGAGGACCTCGTCGCGGTGGAAGAAGCCGAGCACCGCGGTGAGCGAGCTGCCGACACCTTCCGCCCGCGCCGCCAGCTGCGCGCTCCACACGGCGGGGAAGATCGACCCTCCCGTCGGATCGGCCTGTACGAAGGCGAAGAGGTACAGGGGGACGTCGGCGAAGTGGTCGGCCAGCCAGTCGGCTGATCGTCTCACCTTGAGCATCTGGATGCTCTCGGGCGCCTCCGGCTCGGCTTCGGCGGCCGCCAGCCGGTCGGCATAGACGGTCGTCCAGAGCTGGTCGATGGCGTCCCGGTAGAGGGGGGCGATGCGCCCGATGACGCCGGGGTCGTCCACCAAGAGGAAACGCCAGTTCTGGGTGTTGCCCCCCGAAGGCGCCCGGATGGCTGCGTCGAGGATCCGTTCCTGCACGTCGATCGGGACCGGGTCGGGCTTCACCCGCCGCATTGCCCGTGTTGTGTACAGCGCCTCGTAGACGTCCATGGTGGTGGTTCCCCTCCTGGCTCGGCGGCGGGTGCGGTGACCGGTGGACAGTGCACCCCCGTGGCAACGTACCCCGTGCCGCCGTGCCGCCGTGCCGCCGTGCCGCCGTGCCGCCGTACCCCTCGACCCCGCCCGGTCCCGGTCCCGGTCCCGGCATGCGTGCTATGACGCTGGCATGCCACGGATGGAACTGGAGACGGGAGCACCTGCCGCCGGGGGCGGCTGCGTGGCGAGGGCGCCCGACGGCCGGGTGGTGTTCGTCCGCCATGCCCTCCCCGGAGAGCGGGTCGTGGCCGAGGTGACGGCGGAGACGGCGTCCTTCCTGCGCGCCGACGCGGTGGCGGTCCTCTCCGCCTCCCCTGACCGGGTGGCGCCGCCGTGCCGCCACGCCGGACCCGGGAGGTGCGGGGGCTGCGACTGGCAGCACGTGGCCCTCCCTGCCCAGCGCCGACTGAAGGAACAGCTCGTCGCCGAGCAGCTCCGCCGTGTCGCCGGCGACACCCGATCGGTGGTCGTCGAGCCGGCCCCGGGGGAGACCGACGGGATTGGGTGGCGCACCCGCGTCCGGTTCTCCGTGGACCGCAGCGGGCGGATCGGGCTGCGCCGACACCGTTCCCACGAGGTCGAACCGGTGGTGTGCTGCCCGGTCGCCTCCGACGACGTCACCGGGGTGGACGTCGGTCGGCACCGTTGGAGGGGGGCCCGTACCGTGGAGGTGGCGGCCCTGCCTGCCCGGCCGGATGGCGGGCCGTCCGGCGCCGTGGTCACCGTCACGACCGTCCGGGACCGGCTGATGGACGTGCCCCGGCTCGACGCCGGCTGTGTGGTCGACGGACGGACCGTGCGGGAGCCCGGCGGGATGGAGACCGAGGTGCTGGGGCACCGGTACCGGGTCTCCGGGGGCGTGTTCTGGCAGGCCCACCGGGATGCTCCCGCCGCGTTGGCCTCTGCCGTGCTCGACGGCCTCGAGCCGATGGCGGGGGAGCGGGCCGTCGATCTGTACGCCGGTGCCGGTCTCTTCACCCTGATGCTGGGGGGTGCGGTCGGCGCGAGTGGATCGGTGCTGGCCGTGGAGAGGAACGCTCGGGCGTGCGAGGACCTGACGGTTTCGGCGCGCGGCTTCCCGCAGGTGTCCGTCCTGCGGGCCGCGGTGGACGCTGATCTGGTGGCGTCGCGGATCGGGAACCCTGACCTGGTCGTCCTCGACCCCGCGCGCGAGGGCGCCGGCCGACCGGTGATGGCCTCTCTGAGGGACCTGCGCCCGTCTCCCCGGCGGGTCGCCTACGTCTCGTGCGATGCGGCGACGTTCGCACGCGACCTACGGGTCCTCACGGACGCCGGGTGGACGATGCCCTCGCTCCGGGCCTTCGACTTGTTCCCGATGACCGAGCACGTCGAGCTGGTGGGCGTGCTCGTGCCACCGGTCATGACGTGACGGTGACGGTGGCCCGCAGCGGAAGGACCGCCGAGGACTGTCCGACCGCGATGCCGTAGGTGCCGGGGACCGTGGTCCACGCCCCCCCGAGGTAGCACCGGAACGCGCTGGGGGGCACGTGCAGGACCTGGGTGGTGGTCTGGCCGGCCCGAAGGGTCACCGGGGCGAAGGCCACCAGCTGGTCGGGTGGCTCGCCTGCCGAGATGGGGAAGGTGAGGTATGCCTGGGGAACGGCGGTGCCGGCGGTACGGCCGAAGTCGGTGACGCGGACGGTGAGCGTCACCCCCGACGCGGTCTGGTCGACCGACAGGTGATGGAGGGAGAAGCCGGTGTACGAGAGGCCGAAACCGAAGGGAAAGAGGGGCTTGACACCGGTGGCGTTGTAGTAGCGGTACCCGACCTCGAGACCCTCCGAGTAGGTGGAGGTCAGGCCGATCCCGGGCCACTGGGCGGGCGTGTTGATGGGCGACGCGGCCATGCTGACGGGGAAGGTGACCGGGAGGTGGCCGGACGGGTCGACCGATCCGAACAGCACGGCGGCGATGGCGGCTCCGTCCACCTGGCCCGGATACCAGCCCTCCACGACACCGGCCACCTGGTCGAGCCAGGGCATCGTCACCGGCCCGCCGGTGTTGAGGACCACCACGGTACGGGGGTTGGCGGCGGCGACCGCGGTGATGAGGGCGTTCTGGTCACCCGGCAGGGAGAGGGAGGGTCGGTCGAACCCCTCGGAGTTGTAGTCGCCGGCGAACACGATCGCCACGGACGATCGTCGCGCCGCGGCCGCGGCCGCGGCGATCGGGTCCCCGGCGAACTCCCAACCGAGGCGGAGGCTGCTCGGGATCAGTCGCTGGCGACCACCGATCGCGGTCGAGTCGAACGGGTCCCAGCTGAGGAGCACCTGGTAGGCATGGCCTGCGACGAGGGAGACGGACTGCGACCAGATGCCGTGCACGTGGCTCTCGGGGTCGGAGACGACAGGTGCGCCGTCGAGGCTCAAGACGGCGCCACCGGATCCCTCGAGGGAGAACGCGTAGACGCCGGTCTGGGGCGGGGTGAGGGTACCGTTCCACGTGGCGCTGACGTTGGTCCACGAGGCGGGGAGCTCCAGCGAGGTATGGGGCGGGAACCCGGGGTGGGACGCTCCCAGGCCTTGGTGGGCCTGGTCGGGGGGCGGGTTCGCCCCTGCGGACGGGGTGACGGCCAGGACGGAGGGGTGGGCCCGCAGGTCGACGGCGATATTGGGATCGACCATCTGGAGGGTCCCGGTGACGCCGGCCTGGGGGGCCACGGTGAGGGTCAGCCCGTGGCCGGCGCCGACCGACGGCGTGAGGTACCGGGCCGGGATCGGCGGGTAGGGACGGGTGGTGCTGCCCCCGTCGACGACTCGGACCGCCACCTTGGTGCCGACGCGGGCACGGATGGCGGCGACCGGGGTGACCGTGTACGGGGCGACCACACCGGCGCTTCCGAAACCGGCCGTCACCGGCACCGAGTCGGCATCGGCGCCGATCACGGCCACGGAGTGGAGCCTCGCCGTCCGGAGGGGGAGGACGGCACCCCGGTTGCGGAGCAGCACGGTCGAATCCTCGGCCGCACGGAGCGCGAACTGGCGGTGCGCGAGGGTGTCGACCGGCGTCCCGGGGGTGCCGGTCAGCTGGCGGCCGACGAGACCGGTGGCGAACATCTCGGTGAGCACCCGTTCGACGGCGGCGTCCACCACGGAGAGGGGCAGGATGCCCTCGTGGACCGAGGTGGCCAGGGCGGCGACACTCCCCGGCTTCAGGAGTGATACCCCGGCTTCGAGTGCCGCCACCGGGTCGTGGGCCGCTCCGAGGTCGGAACGGACGAACCCGCTGAACCCCCACTGGTCGAGGAGCTGGACCAGCTGGGGATCCTGGCATTGGAACACGCCGTTGAGCTGGGGGTAGGCGCACATCACCGAGGCCACGTGCCCGGTGCGCACGGCGGCCTCGAATGGAGCCAGATAGATCTCGTGGAGGGTGCGGCTGGAGACCATCGCGTCCAACGCGCCACGGTTGGTCTCCTGGTTGTAGGCCACCAGGTGCTTGGCCTGGGCCAGCTCCCCCTGGGACTGGATGCCCTCGATGTCGGCCACACCCATGGACGACACGAGGAAGGGGTCCTCGCCGAACCCCTCGAACGCGCGTCCGTTCTGCGGGACACGGTCGATGTTCAGGTTGGGACCTTGGACGACGTCGAGGCCCTGGCCCCGAGCCTCCGAACCGAGGACCGTCCCGTACTGGCGGGCGAGGGTCGTGTCGAAGCTGGCGGCGACCCCGAGCGGAGCGGGGAGCTGGGTGACGTTGGTGTCGCCGTAGGCGAGGCCGGCCGGCCCGTCCTGGAGCGAGAGGCTCGGAATGCACAGGCGGGGCACCCCGGAGTCGACGTTCTCGTAGCCACGGGTGCTCACCAGGACGATCTCGCCGAGCTTCTCCTTGAGGGTCATCTTCCCCACCACCAGGGAAGCGAGCGCAGCCGGCGTGTCCCCCCTCGCCATCGCCTCTCTCAGCCACGGGCACGATGCGGTGGTCACCCGCGAGGGCTCCCCGGCGCCGGAAGCACTCTCCCGGCTCCCCGGTTCCGTCCCCGGCCCGGGACCGGGGGATACCCCTCCGGGTGCGGCCCCGGAGGTGGTAGTCGCACTGGAGCTGGCTCCGCCGGCGAGCACCGCGGCCACGAGGCCGGAGACCAGGACGACACCGACCACCGCGATCGCCACCGTACGACCGCGGACCCGTCGCAGCCGCACCGTGACCGGGATGGCGACCCGGGGGGCGGCAGGCGGTATCGGGTCGGTCGAGCGGTCTGGGCGGTGGCGCATCGGTCCCCACAACGTAGTCAGCACAGGGTCGGGGCGTGGGTCGTGCTGCCCGATGTCGCAGACCCGAAAGTCCGGGAGCGGGCTGCCTACGCTAGCGGAAGCGTCCACTGGGATCGTCGCCTGGCGAGTTCCAACAGTTGTCGCAACGGATCGGTCGTGATGACCGGGCTACCCCGAGCGACGAACCGTTGGAGGATCCGGCATGGCAGGTGCAGCACTGAGCGCGGAGGAGATGCCGGCGGCAATCTGCTCACCGCGGGTGACCGACGCCATGCGTACCCCTACTTCTGGGTGCCGGCCGGCTGCGAGACCCTCTCAGCGGGCGGCAAACACAGTCCGGACGCGCCACCGGTGCCCGCCCATCAGGGGGACACCGGTTGGCTTTTCATGGCAAATCGTGGAGGTGGCGGGAATCGAACCCGCGTCCTCTAGCTTCTCCGTAGGCCTTCTCCGAGCGCAGCCGGTGTCAGGTTGTCGGGGCCGTCTCCGCTACCGGCGGCAGCGACGGACCGTATCCGGCGAAGATGTCCCTGGTGGCCAGCCGGCGAAGCCGCTCAGGTGAGCCCTCCTTGATGGCGCCCGGTTCCGGCCCGGAGGACTGAGACCGGTCGGACGTCGCAGGTTCTAAACTGCGAGCGCGAGCTGAGGCTCGGCGTTTGTTTTTGGTTCCGGCTCTTTAACGTGGCTCCGGAGACCACGGCTCGCTTCTCCTACATCGACGACCAGAGTCGAAGCCTGTCACCCCCTGGTGATTACGTAGCCGGACTTCCTACCCGGCACACCGAGTGTAGCCGCCCGACCGTGCGGCGCTCCGGTCCCGGACGTCCCGGCGCAACGCCGGGGTGGTCGCAGCATCGTCCGGTTCACCGTCGATGCGAGCCGCGGATGGCGGCACGTGCCTCGCGCGCCGCCTCGCGACCGGCATCCCTGGCGGCGATGGCGTGCCGTTTGTCGTACTGTCGTCGACCCCGTGCCAGCGCCAGCTCAACCTTGGCCCTGCCGTCCTTGAAGTAGATCGACAGGGGGACGAGCGTCAGGGACTGCTGCTGTGTGCGTCCCATCCATTCGTCGATCTGACGCCGGTGGAGCAGCAGCTTCCGCCTGCGGTCCGGGTCGTGCGCCCCGAATCCGTTGGCCTGCGCGTACGGGGGGATGTGGACACCGAATAGCCATACCTCCCCGTCCACCACGCGGCCGTACGCGTCCTGGAGGGCGATCCGTCCGGCCCGGAGCGACTTCACCTCGGATCCCTGCAGGACGACACCGCACTCCACGGTGTCGACGATGTCGTAATCATGACGGGCCCGCCGGTTGGAGGCGACCACCCGGTCACCGCCTCCGGCCGGCGAACGTGGCCGGACGCCCGAACCGGGCCCGGACGAGCCTCGCTGTTTGGCGGCAGTCATCCCACAGGACGGTAGTCGCCGACGCCCGGCGGTACCTACGGGATGGCAGGGGAAGATGTCGGCCGGCGCCGGGGTCCTCTAGCCTGACTCGGTGCTCTCCGTCCCGATTCCCGCCTACCAGCAGATGATCGCCTACTGCCTCGAAGGCCTGCCGGACGAAGCCTGCGGTCTGCTAGGCGGCGATCCGGCGACCGGGCACGTCGTCACCTGCTACCCGGCGCGCAACGTAGCGGCGTCGGCCACGCTCTACACCGTCGACCCGAAGGACCACCTGCTCGCCGATCGCGACGCGGAACGCGCCGGTGGCGCGCTCATCGGCGTCTTCCACTCCCATACCCACACCGACGCCTACCCCTCCGCCACCGATGTCGCTCAGGCTCCAGACCCCGACTGGCACTACCTGTTGGTGTCCCTCCGGGACATCCGCCCCGTCGTCCGCAGCTACCGGATCATCGGTGGATCGGTGACCGAGGAACCGGTCGTGTTGCGTTCCCGGTAGAATCCCAAGCGGAATAGTCGTGTTTCGGCGTCGGCCGGCGCTCCCTTGTTCCGGACCGGACGGTCCGTACCGGGTGGGAGGCGCCTATGGCCGCCGCCGGAGTGTCGACCGAACGCCCGAGGAGGCCATGTGTCCGTCACAGTGCATCTGCCGACCGTCCTGCGGTCGCACGCCGGGGGAGCCAAGCAGGTCACGGTGGAAGGGTCCACGGTGGGCGAGGCGCTCTCGGCGCTCACCCTCCGGTATCCCGGCATCGACGGACAGGTAATGGAGGCCGAGGGCTCCCTGCACCGTTTCGTGAACGTCTACGTCAACGACGACGATGTCCGGTACCTGTCGTCGCTGGAGACGCCGGTGAAGGAAGGGGACGAGATCTCGATCCTGCCGGCAGTCGCGGGCGGGGCGATCGGCGCGGCCACCGCCCGGGTGCGGTGACCCGGTACCGGTCCGCGCTGGACCTGATCGGCAACACCCCGCTGGTCGACGTCTCGGAGCTCAGTCCCAATCCGGAGGCACGGATCCTCGTCAAGCTGGAAGGGCAGAACCCGGGCGGTTCCGTGAAGGACCGCATCGCCCTGGCGATGATCGAGCAGGCGGAGAAGGACGGGCTGTTGACGCCGGGCCAGACGCTGATCGAGCCCTCCTCCGGCAACACCGGGATCGGCATGGCGATGGTCTGCAAGCTCAAGGGCTACCACCTGGTCGTGGTGCTGGCCACGAACGTCTCGCCGGAGCGCCGCCAGCTCCTCGAGGTGTGGGGAGCGGAGATCATCGACTCCCCCGGGTCCGAGGGCTCCAACGGATCGGTGCGCATGGCCCGCCGGCTGGCCACCGAGCATCCGGAGTGGTGCTTCCTCTACCAGTACGCCAACGACGCCAACCCGAGGGCGCACTACGAGGGGACGGGCCCGGAGATCTGGCGGGACTGTCCCGAGGTCACCCATTTCGTGGCCGGGCTCGGGACCTCGGGCACCCTGCTCGGCGCCGGTCGCTACCTGAAGGAGCAGAACCCGGGCGTCTGCGTGCTGGCCGTCGAACCGCCCGCCGGAGAGCTGGTCGACGGGCTCCGGAACCTCGACGACGGCTACATCCCACCGATCTTCCTCGACCACGGCGGCCGTGAGCTGCTCGACGGGAAGCGGATCGTCCGGCCGAGGGAGTCGATCGAATGGACCCGCCGACTGGTCGACGTGGGGATCTTCGCCGGGATCTCCTCGGGTGCCGCACTGGCCGGGGCGGCGAAGACGGCCCGCTCCATCGACGCCGGGACCATCGTGGTCATCGCTGCGGACGGGGGATGGAAGTACCTCTCCACCGGGGCGTGGACCGACGACCTCGACGTGGTCGAGCAGCGGGCATCCCGGATCACCTACTTCTGAGCTCGGTCCCGATGCAGGCGCCGGACGGACCCGACCCCCCCGGCGGCCTGACCGTGTCCGTCCTGGGGTGCGACGGGAGCTGGCCCGGTCCCAGAGGTGCGGGAAGCGGCTACCTGTTCCGAACGCGGGGTACCGCCGTGCTGGTCGACTCCGGTCCCGGGACGCTGGCCCGGCTCCAGGGGGTGTTGGATCCCACCATGCTGGACGCGGTCGTCATCAGCCACCGTCATGCCGACCACTGGTCGGATCTCCCCGTGCTGGCCACCCTCCTCCGGATCTCCGGGCGCCACCGGCCCCTGCCGGTCCTCGCCCCGGCGGGCTTGGCGCAGCACACCCGCCTCGACGGGGCCCCGCTGCTCGCATGGCGGGTGGTCTCCTCCGGGGACAGGGTCGGGATCGGTGACCTGTGGGCGCGGTTCCACCGGACCGACCATGCAGAGGAGACCCTGGCCCTGCGCCTCGACGGCGCCAGCCGTTCGGTCGGCTACTCTGCCGACACCGGCCCAGGTTGGTCTCTCGCCGAGCTCGGCCCGGGGCTCGACCTCGTGGTGTGCGAGGCGACCTACACCAGCGAACACGAAGGGACGCCAGGGCACATGAGCGGACGCCAGGCGGGGGAGCAGGCCCGTCGGGCCGGGATCCCCCGGATCGTACTGACCCATCGGTGGCCGACGGTACCCGCAGAGGCCGTCGGAAATGAGGCGAGCACGGCGTTCGGCGCGCCCGTCGAGCAGGCGTTCCCCGGGATGGAGATCCAGCTGTGAGCGCGGACCGTCCCGTGCCGAGCGTGGGCCGTGCCGATGGCCGGGCGATCGACGAGTTGCGGACGGTCCGGTTCGAACGGGATTTCACCGTCTTTGCCCCCGGCTCGGTCCTGGTCTCGATGGGGAGGACCAGGGTGCTCTGCACGGCTTCCGTCGAGGAGCGGGTCCCGCCGTGGATGCGGGGCTCGGGCAAGGGATGGGTGACCGCGGAGTACTCGCTCCTCCCGGGTTCGACCGCGGAGCGGGTGACGCGCGAGGCAGCCAAGGGGAAGCAGTCGGGGCGCACCCAGGAGATCCAACGGCTCATCGGCCGCTCCGTCCGCTCGGTGTGCGACATGACCGCGCTCGGAGAAGTGCAGATCACGGTGGACTGCGACGTGCTGCAGGCGGATGGCGGCACGCGGACGGCATCCATCTGCGGCGCCTACGTGGCGCTCCACGATGCGCTGACGAGGATGGTCCGGAAGGGGACGTTGCGGGTCCATCCCTTGACGGACGCTGTCGCCGCGGTGTCGGTCGGTGTGGTGGACGGGGTGTGCATGCTCGATCTCCCCTACGAGGAGGACAGCCGGGCAGAGGTGGACATGAACGTGGTGATGACCGGATCCGGCAGGTTCATCGAGGTGCAGGGGACGGCGGAGGGCATGCCGTTCAGCAAAGGTGAGCTGGGCGAGATGCTGAGCCTCGCTGAGCACGGGATCGCCAAGATCCTCGACGCCCAGGCGGCAGTGATCGCCGACGCGCCTCCTGCTCGGTGACGACGCTGCGATTGGTTCTGGCGAGTGCCAACCCCGACAAGGTGCGCGAGATCGTCGCACTGCTCGGTGCGGTCCCAGGGCTGGAGCTGGTCGCACGGCCGTCCCACGTTCCCGAGGTCGTCGAGGACGGGGAGACCCTGTTGGACAACGCCAGGCTCAAGGCGCGCGCCCTGAGGACAGCGACCGGAGAGGCCGCGGTGGCAGACGACACCGGCCTTGAAGTCGAGGCGCTCGGCGGTGCCCCCGGGGTCGAGTCGGCCCGGTTCGCCGGCGAGGATGCCACCTATGCCGGGAACGTCGCCAAGCTGATCTCCGAGCTCGATCGGATCGGCGCTGTGACGCCGGACCGACGCCGTGCCCGGTTCCGTACCGTGGCGCTGGTGGCGTTCCCCGACGGTGGGGAGCTCTGGGCCGAAGGCGAGGTACGCGGGACCATCGCCACGGACCCACGCGGCTCCGGAGGGTTCGGTTACGACCCGGTCTTCGTGCCCGACGGCAGTGGGGGCCGGACGTTCGCCGAACTGGCGTCCGACGAGAAAGAGGCTGTCTCCCACCGCGGTCGCGCGTTCAGGGGGCTCGCCCGCCGGTTGGCGGACCGGGGATGACCGTTCCGGAGGTCCTCCGATCGGCGGCGGGAGAGGTTCCCGGCGTGGTGCGGGTCAGACGACCCCGCTGTCCGATGGCGCCCCGGTGCCGCCGGCCCACGGGTCGCCGGCGATCGGCGGCGGCATCGCCGCCACCTCGGCGGCTTCGCCCGACCGTTCGTCCACCGCACTGACCGCCGAGGACGTACCGCCCAACGGGGGGGTGATGGGGACCTCGCCCGTGAGCGGGGCGTCGGCGGTCGCAGGCGAGGAGGCGGGCGCCGCCGTCGAAGCAAGTGGCTCGCCCGACTGCCTGGCGACGGTCGAGCCGGACCCTCCCCCCTCCAGCACGATGAGGCCCGCTTCGCTCAGATCACGCAACGTCCGCAGGCCGGTGATCTGGTCTCCACCAATCACGTCGAGCACGGCCTTGACCGACTGCCCTCCGGTTCCGATCGTGGTCAGGAGCTGCCACTGATCCCCCCGGATCTGGACATCGTCTCCCGGAGGGGTGGGCGAGAGGCTCACCGTGGCGTCGAGAGGGACCACCTGGCGGATGTCCCGCCACTCGTCGACCTGGGGACCCACTTCGTCGAGCACCGCCCGCACCGAAACCCGGGGCTGTCCGCTCGAGGAGGTCAGCCCTGCGGTGAAGTAGAACCAGCCCTCTCCGACGCAGGCCAGCTCGAACACGGCCTGACCGATGGTGGTCGCCGCCCCGACGTGGGCATTGGAGAGCTCGCCCTCGCCCAACCACAGCCGGCCGTCGACGCCCGACCCGACCACCTGGAGCTCCCCGGTCTGCTGCGTGTCCGCTAGAAGGGACAGGATGTCGGAGAGCGAGAACACGCTCAACGACCCGACGAGTGACGCTGCCGGGGCTTCGCCCGAAGACTGGATCTGGCTCATAATGGTTCCCTTCCCGTTGACTCGCCGCCGCGCGAGGTTAGGCGAGATGCCTGCCCTCTGACCAGGGGTGTGTTTTCCGCGGTCGCCCCGTCGTGCGCAGCGGCGTGCGCGCCGTGGCAAGCTGCACGCAGGCACCGGACGACGCGTGGTGCCCCTGCCCCCATGATTTCCCCCCGTCGCTCCGCTCGTGGCCCACAGAAAAACCGCGAAGCGTGACGAACTACACGCTCCAAGTCGCCATTGTGCCCGCTGGACGGGACGTTGTCGACCGGGTTGTCCGCTTCGGACGCTCCGACGTCGGCGGGCGGCCGGCCCGAGCGATACGGTCGGTCCGGCGGGCGACCGGCCCGGCTGCCCCGAGATGCTTGCGACTACGCTCGAGCGATGGCTCCGAACGCTCGATGGCACGTGGCGTCGGGCGTGGTCAAGGAGGGGCTGGCTCGCCTGGCTGCGGCCAGCCCGGTGGGGAGGCAGGCGATGGGACGCCTCGGACGCGCCCTCGTCGCCGCGGCCGACACCGGGCACGCAGTGGCCGCGGCACGTTCGGCCGGGGTGGCGGCAACCTACGACGGCAGCTACTTCGGCGAGGGTCGGGATGCTTCGGGTGACCGGGCAGGTCGTTCCGGCTATGCGCGCTACGACCGGGTCGCCTCGAACGCCGACATCGCCGGATGGCTGTTGTGGCGGAACTTCCGGATCGACCGGTCACTCGACGTCGGGTGCGCGACCGGGTTCCTGGTCGAGGTGCTGCGCGAGCGCGGCATCGACGCCGAGGGCTGCGACGTCAGCCCCTTCGCCATCGCCCATGCGGCACCCGGGGCGCGCGGACACGTCCGGGTCGCCAACTTGTTCGCGGGCCTTCCCTGGGCCGACGGGACCTTTCCGCTGGTCTCGGCGCTGGAGGTCCTCGAGCACCTGCCGCCCGACCGGGTGCCGGCGGCGGTGGGGGAGTTGCGCAGGATCTGCGGCGGGTACCTCTATGCCACCATCCCGTCCTTCGGTACCAACACGTCGGGACCGGACGGGCACTTCGAAGGGAAGGTGCGGCCCGACCGGCTGGACCACTACCGCCGGCTCCCCCGGGACTACCGCGGCCCGGTACCCGCCGAGGACCTCGCCACCGACGGGGAGGGACAACCCGTCGAGGGCCACCTGACCATCGCTTCGTTCGAGTGGTGGACCGAGCGCTTCGCCGAGTCGGGGTTCGAACGACGCGTCGACGTGGAGCGTCGCCTCTACGCCGACATCGAGCCGGCCGGCCTCGCTCCCTTCTGGAACCTGTACGTCTTCGCGGTGGCGGACGCGGATCCCACGATGGCCGTCGCCCGGGAGCCCGACCGCACCCTGGTGGAGCTCGGTCTCGACCACCCGTTGGTCTCGACGTCGGGGAAGGGGAGCCGATGAGCGAGGGATCGGGAGCCTTCCCTGCGCAGGACCCGTACGGGACGTTCGAGCATCTCCGGTTCGAACGCCGGTCGGACTCGGTGCTGGTGGTCACCATCGACCGGCCGGACGTCCTCAACGCGGCGAACGAACGGCTGCACCGCGAGCTCTCCGAGGTGTGGCGGGTCATCGACCACGACGACCGGGTGGCCGTCTCGGTCGTCACCGGCGCCGGACGCGCCTTCTCCGCCGGAGGGGATCTGGAGATGGTGGAGCGGATGACCCGTGACTACGCGACGGTGCTGGAGCAGTGGCACGACGCCGGAGCGCTGGTGGATTCCATGCTGGCCTCGGTCAAGCCGATCGTGGCCGCCGTCAACGGCGTCGCCGTCGGGGCCGGGCTGGCGGTGGCCCTCCTGGCGGACGTGAGCATCGTCGGGGAGTCGGCCAGGCTGTCGGACGGCCACGCCCGGCTCGGAGTGGCCGCCGGCGATCACGCCGCGCTGTTGTGGCCGCTGCTGTGCGGCATGGCCAAGGCGAAGTACTACCTCCTCACCGCCGACTTCGTCGACGGACCGGAGGCGGAACGGATCGGTCTGGTGACGCGGTGCGTCCCCGACAACGACGTGATCGAGGCCGCAGTGGCGGTCGCTTCGCGCCTCGCCGCCGGGAGCCGGAGCGCCACGCAGTGGACCAAACGGGTGTTGAACCGGTGGCTGGCCCAGGCGGCACCGACGTTCGGGGAGTCGCTGGCACTGGAGATGCTGGGGTTCCTCGGTCCGGACGCGGCCGAGGGCGTCCGAGCCGTCAGGGAACGCCGAGACCCGCAGTTCCCGTCGGCAGGCAGCTCGGAGGAGACCGCCGGATGAGGACTCGCCGACGCCTCAGGTAGCCGGAGCCTCAGGCGACGGTGACCAGGGTCCCGATCGGGGTGAGTGGCCACACCACCGCGGCGTTGGCGGGCGGCATCTCCACGCAACCGTCGCTCTGGGGGAACCCGTAGCTGGCACGCACGAACCCGTGGAGCGCGTCGCTGCCGCTGAAGTAGCTGATCCAAGGGATGCCCGGATCGACGTACTTGGTTCCGTTCGGGTTGGTCCCCGACATCGTCTGCGAGGTGTAGCGGAGATAGACCGGAAAGGTTCCCACGCTGGTCAGGGCGCCCGCCACCCCGGTGTTGGCCGGGGTCCTGTACACCGGTGCCCCGTCGCTGTAGACGGTAACCGATTCGGGGAGGGTTTCGGAGACGCTGACGTAGTTGTAGGCGGCCGTGTCGACGGTACCGGCTGCCTGGGCCGCCAGCAACGCCTCCCACACCGCCGGTCCGGCGATCCCGTCGGTCTTCATGTTGTGCTGGCTCTCGAACGCCATGACCGCACCTTGGGTGATGACGTTCGCGGAGCCCGGTGTCCAGAGCGACTCGAGCGAGGTCGGCTCGTTCCAACGCCAGGCGAACGTCCCCTCCTGCGGCTGGGCCGCCTCCTGCGGGGCGGCCAGCGGAGCGGACGGAATGAAGCTCAACGGGAGGTAGTCGAGCGAGGCCAAGAGCTGCTGGAGCCGGAGGAACCCTCCCGTGGCGACCGTGAACTGAGCGGTGGTCGGGGTGCCCAGCGTCCGTCCCGACACGCCCGTGGTCGACGCCGGCACGGTGATGGTCTCCGTCGACGACGGGATCAGCGGGGCGGCAGCCACGAAGGTGTAGACGGTTGGCGTGAGGAGCTGCCAGGTACCGGCCACCGCGGGAGCGAGCGTCGGCGGCGGCGAGCTGGGGCTCAGAGGGGCGGAGAACTGCACCGAGATGGCCGCGTCCGTGGCCACGGCGGTGGCGCCTGCGGCCGGGGAGGTGGCGATGACATGGAGCGGGGGAGCGCTGAGGGCGGCAGGGGTGCCCTTGGCGACGCCGGAGGCTGCCGCTCCGTTCCCCCCGTGGATCCCCTTGGTGGCGACGACGGCGACGCCGGTTCCGACCACGGCCAAGGCCACTACCACGACGGACACGACGAGCAGACGTGACGTCCCCCGGCTGGACCGGGCGCTGGGTCGCGCATGGGCGCGGGTACGGGATCGGGACATCGGCACCTCCGCTGCCACAGTACCAGCAGGGGTTGCGGAACGAGGTCGCGATCGTTCCCGAGCGCGCCGGTCGACACGACGGTCAGTCGGTCGCCGGGAGACCCGCATCCCGCGCCACCGCGTCCCGGAGTGAACGGGCGACCGTGTCGATCGCCCGAGGATCGACCAGTTTGCCGCCCTCGACCGTGCGGACGTAGAAGGCGTCGACCACGGCGGGCCCGAAGGTGGACACCCGAGCGGAGGTCACGTCCAGACCGTTGGCACCGAGGGCCCGTGTGATCCGGTGCAGCTGTCCGACGACGTCCTCGGCGCGCACCTCCACCACGCTGGCCCGCTCCGAGGCACTGTTGTCCACCGTCACCCGTGCCTCCACGAGTTGGGGAGCGACCGAGCGCCGCTCGTTCCGGTAGGTGTGGGCCTTTTCGGCCAGACGGGTGTCGAGTGCGAGCCGCCCGGCGCCCACCGCGGCCAGATCCTCGGCCAGGCGGGCGGCCGCCGGCCAACGGCCACGGGCGGGCTCGGCGGTGAACACCTCCACGGCCACCCCGTCCTCGCCGGTCACGTCCGCCGACCGGACGTTCAGGCCGTGGAGAGCCAGGACCCCGGTGACGTCGGCCAGGAGGCCGGGTCGGTCGGGCGCGACCACGGTGACCACGGACCCGTCGATCGAGAGAGCGGGCATCCCCTGCGACCGGACCGTCTCCATCACTGCCTGCAGTTCCTCGGTCAGCCAGGGGGAACGTGGCAGGGACCGCTCGCCCGCCAGCAGGAGACCGGTCCGTTCGACCAGGTCCGACACCAGTCCCGCCTTCCAGGGTCCCCACGCCGACGGCCCGGTCGCAAGGCCGTCGGCTTCGACCAGGGCGGCCAGGAGGTCGAGGGTGGCCCGGTCGCCGACCTCGTCGGCCACCCGTCGAGCCGTCGCCGGATCCTCCAGGTCGCGCCGGGTGGCCACCTCCGGCAGAAGGAGATGCAGGCGCACCATGGTCACCAGCGTCTTCACGTCCACCGGTGCCAACCCGAGCCGGGTACCGACGGAGGCGACGACCTCCATGCCGGCCTCGGTGTGGTCCCCCGGGAATCCCTTGCCGATGTCGTGGAGCAGCGCTCCGAGGAGGAGGAGGTCCTGCCGCTCGACCCGGTGGGCGATGGTGGCGGCGTTGGCGGCGGTCTCGAGCAGGTGACGGTCGACGGTGAACCGGTGATACGGGTTGCGTTGCGGCTTGTTGCGGACAGCGGCCCACTCCGGCAGGTAGCGGGTGAAGAGCATCCGTTGTTCGAGGGCCTCCAGCGCGAGGACGGCCGGAGGACCAGCGGCGAGGGCACGGACCAGGACGGAGCGGAGGGGCACCGACCACGGGGAGTCGGGCGCGGGTGCCTTGCGCCCCAGCAGGTTGAGCGCATCCCGGGAGACGGGGAGGGAGCGCTCGGCGGCGGTGGCGGCGAGCCGGAGGGAGAGCGAGGCGTCTCCGCTGACGTCCGCCTGGTCGGTGAGGACGACCTCCCCCTCCACCACCGTCAGACCCGGCTCGCTCGGGCCAACCTGCCCGTCGGTACCGATGGTTCGCGGGCGGCGGCGCCTCCGGCGACCGGGCTGCTCCGGCCCGCTTCCCTGACGGCGCCAGGCGTCGTCGCTCTCCCACGACACGGTGCGTCCGGCCCCCGCCACCGCGGCCATCAACGCGTCCGAGTCCGCCTCTCCCAGGGCGGCCGCGACCTCGTCCTGGCTCTGGAGGAGCAGCTTGTCGAGCGCGCGACCCGAGCGCCGGTGGAGTGCCACCCGGACGCGCGTCAGCACCGAACGTGCGCCGTTGATCGCCGTGGTGTCCACGTAGTCGGCCAGGGAGGGTACGGCCTCGACGAGTGCGGCGAGCGCGGCCACGTCGCGTAGCCCGCCATGGGCTTCCTTGAGGTCGGGCTCGAGGAGGAAGGCGACGTCCCCGTGGCTCGCGTGCCGTTCGACGACGAGATCGGCGAGGACGTCGAGCCACGGCGGCTTCTGCCGAGCCCACCGCTCGCGGGCGCCGGTCACCAGCGGTTCTGCGGCCTTGGGATCGCCGCAGACCACTCTCGCGTCGAGCAGCCCGAGCGCCACCCGGAGGTCCTCGCCTGCCAGGTCCAGTGCCTCGTTGGGACTCCGTACGCTGTGGTCCAACGAGATCCCCTCGTCCCAGACCGGGTACCAGATGCGGTCGGCCAACGCGGAGACATCGCGTCTCCCCCGGTGGACCAGTAGGACGTCGAGGTCGCTGTAGGGGCTGAGCTCCTCGCGACCGTACCCGCCCACTGCGACCAGGGCGATGCCCCGGGGATCGCCGTCGGTGGCTGTGTCGAAGAGCTCGGTCAGCCAGGAGTCGGCCACTGCGGTATACGCACGACAGAACTCGTCCCCCTGGAGGTCGGGGCGATCGATGAGCGCCTGGCGACGGTCGCGCAGAGACATCCGCGGACCGTAGCACCGGCCCCGGGGGGACCGGTCCGGTCGGGAGCCACTGGCGCCCCCGCTGCCTCCTGTGATCGATCCGACGCTACCGTAGAGCCATGGCCTCAGACCGTGGTTCCCAAAAGAGTGGTTCGGGGCTCCGGGCCCTCGACGGTGTGCTCCTCGTCGGGGCCGGGATCGTGGCGGTCGTCGTTCTGTTCGCCCTGTTCCACTTCATCGCCGGGGTGATCTGGTTCGCGGTCAAGACGGCGGTGGCGGTGGCCGTCGTCGCGTGGGTGGGGTGGCTGCTGTTGCGGAGGCGTGCTTGAGTCACGGCGTCGTCCGGCCTCCGGTACCGGCGTCGCCTGGGGGATCGGCGGTGGGATCACCCCACGGTGGGTCCGACTCCACCCGGTTCCTCCCCGCTTCCTTGGCACGGTAGAGCGCGACGTCGGCCCGACGCAGGAGCGACCGTCGATCCTCCTGCCCGTCCCAGGTGGCGATCCCCGCGGAAAAGGTCGGTGGGCGGGCCCCGTCGGGCAGGGTCTCGGAATGCGGAATGGTGGTCCGCAACTGTTCGACCAGCGTGCGCGCCCCGTCCTCCCCCGTGCCCGGGAGCAGGAGGCAGAACTCCTCGCCGCCGAAGCGCACGACGACGTCCTGTGCCCGCACACCGGATCGCAGGGACCTGCCGACGGAGCGTAGGACGTCGTCCCCGGCCAGATGGCCCCAGCGGTCGTTGAACGCCTTGAACTCGTCGAGGTCGACCATGGCCACGCTGAACGCCTCCCGGGAGCGGGTCGCATGGGCGAGCATCCTGTCCAGCACCTCGCGCATGCCCCGCCGGTTGGTCAGCCCGGTGAGGGGATCGGTGACCGCCTCCTCACGGAGCTCGTCGACGAGGACGACGCGCTCGGCGATGCCGGCGACCAGCTGACCGGAGGTCACCGCGCTGTTCAGCGTGGAGACCGCCAGGAACGGGACGCGGTCGCGGGTGGCCACGATGACGATGTCCGTACCGGACGCCGTCCGGTTGGGGATGTACATCGAGTGGTCGATGCGGACGACCCGTTGCGTGTCTCGCGCCCGGCGGATGCCATCCTCGACGGTCGCGGCCGTCCCTCCCCCGGGTGCCGAGCCGGCCGAGGGCCCGGGCCCGCCGGGATCCCCCCGCCGGTAGTGGGCAACGGGCTCCAGGGCGGCCCCGGCCGGTCCCGCGTGGACGACCAGCGAGTCGGCGGCTGTGGCCGAGACGAGCAGGGGCAGGCACGGCTCCAGTCCGCCGGGCCAGGAGTGGACCCGCTGTGCGGTGGTGGCGAGCTCGGACACACTCTCCGCGATGTGGATCGACTCGAGGAACTGGCGGACGGCGAAGTGGACGGCCAGAGCGGCCCCGGCCCACGCGGAACCGCTCACCACGAGCGTCCAGACCAGGGTCTCCGAATGGTGGCCGCTCTTGAGGTGCACGACGACCCCGAGGGCGGTCAGGGCCAGGAGCCAGGTCGCCGCCATCATGGTCACGTTGCCCATGATGGCGGCAACCAGGAGCGGAAGGAGGAAGAGCACGTAGTAGGTCCCGACGGCCCCTCCGGCGGTCAGGTTGAGGATGGTGACGATGACGATGGCGATGCAGATTTGGAAAAAGGAGAACCATGGCCGGAGCAGCTCCAACCTGCCCTGGCGGGCCCGTCGGTAGTCGACGTAGGTGCTGGCGACCAGCACGGCGAGCAGCAGGACGCCGATGCCCGACGCCACTGGTCGGAACGGCGCCCGGTGGTAGAACTCGACGGCGGCCCCGTAGATCGGGATGGTGGCGTAGATGATGAATGCGATCCTCACCACGACGGACATGGAGCCGACCGGGGAGTCCCGGTCCTTGTACCGAATCGTCGGCCACCTCACTGTCACGGAGCGTAGCGGCACAACACGGAGCGTGGGGATCTACGAGGGTACACCGACGCCGAAGAACCACTGGGTGCCTGCCTGGCACCGACGGGTGTCCGTCGGGGGAAGATCGGAGCGACGTCAGAGGAGCGACTCGAACAGCTCGATGTGCTCGGCCACCATCCGCTGGGTGGAGAAGTAACCCTCGACGGCGGCACGGCAGTCCGAGCGTCGCAGCTCCGAGAGGCGGCCGAGGGCCTGGACCATCTCGGCATCGTCGGCACAGAGGAAGCCGGTCCTTCCGTGGTCGACGACTTCCGGGGCGGCTCCCTCGGGGAACGCGAGGACGGGTGTCCCACACGCCATCGCCTCGATCATCACCATGCCGAAAGGCTCGTTCCAGCGGATGGGGAAGAGCAGTGCCGCGGCTCCGGCCAGCAGCTCGAGCTTCCGTTGGTGGGACACCTCTCCGAGATAGGCGGCATCGGGACCGAGCAGAGGCTCGACCTGTTCGGTGAAGTACTGCACCTCGAGCGGCTCCCGCATCTTCGCTGCCAGGAGGACGCGCATGCCCGCGGCCCGGGCGATCGCGATGGCACGGTGGGCTCCCTTGTCCTCGGCCATCCGACCGAGGAACACCACATAGGGGCCGTCCTCGTCCCCGGCGCCGTCTCCGACCGGGAACATGGAGGCGTCGACGCCGTGGTGGATCACCCGGGCGACCGGCACCTCCGGCGCGGCACGGTGCTGGGCGTGGGAGATCGCCACGATCGGAACGCGGCCGGCGAGCGCGCTGTACAGGTCGGTGAGCTCGTCATTGAACGGTCCGTGGATGGTGGTGACGACCGGGAGGTCGGGGAAGCCGGCTGCATGGAACGGCCCCATCATGGTGTGGTCGTGGACGACGTCGCACTCCCGGACGGCCTGGTAGGCGTGGATGACGTGGCGGATCTCCGGGACGGCCATTCCGATCCGCGACCCTTCGGCGGTGGGCAGCACCCACGCCCGGGGGACCGGGCAGGTCGAATCCCCGGTGGCGTAGAGCAGGACCTCATGACCGGCTTCCTGCAGTCCCCTCGCCAGCTGATCCACCACCAGCTCGATGCCCCCGTACAGCGTCGGCGGGATGGGAGTCCACGGCGGAGCGATCAATCCAATGCGCATGGGGAGATTCAACCACCTGGGGGGCGGGCTAGGATTCGGCGCCTGGGCGGCGTGGCCGAGTGGTTTAGGCAGGGGCCTGCAAAGCCCCGTACGGCGGTTCGATTCCGCCCGCCGCCTCCAGTTCGTCAGGTTGCGACCCTGCATCAGACGTTGGCCCTGCATCGGGTCTTTGCCCTGCATCGGGTCTTTGCCCTGCATCGGGTCTTGGCCGTGCATCGGGTCTTGGCGCGGTGTCAGGCGGATGTGCCGAGCTCCGGTCTGCGAGGGAAGCCTCGGGCGGTCTGCGAGGGTAGGGCGCTGCCGTGGCGGGAACCCGCGGGTGCGCCCGCTCGCGTTCCGCTCCTCCCACAGCGGACAGGCCGGCCCCGATTGGGCACCTGCATCGGGTCCCTTCCGGAGCGGACCAGGTGATGTCGCCGCCCGTCCGGACTTCCCCTGGGTGGTAGCGTCTCCGACCGAGGGCCGTTGGCGCAGTTGGTAGCGCACTTGCATGACGCGCAAGGGGTCAGAGGTTCGAGTCCTCTACGGCCCACCAATTCGGCTTGCACGAACCGGTTGAAGAGATTCGATGGCCGATCAGGCAACCCGGTGCGGCAGCAGATCGCGGTGCTCGTCCACCGAACCGGGTAGAGGGCGGACTCGGACGATATCGCCGGCAACCTCTACGACTTGGGCGACGGCCCGCACGCTGCCCGCGCCGACGATCAGCCATGCACCTTCCCGAATGAGCGTCGGATCCCGGGCCTCGTCGAGGAACGTCCCCGGCAGGCCCGACTCGTCCTCGCTGTTCAGGTCGACCACGAGGTCGAGACCTTCCTTCTCTTCGTCGTTCACGGACTGACGCCTCCCGGCCTGCGGTGGAATCGGTTGCTCACGATTCTAGGTGCGCATGAACGCAGGCCGTCGATGAGCAGCTTGAGGTCGGCGTTCGCCAGGGTCGCATGGGGGCACCGGAACGTGGGAACGACCTCGACCCCCGCCAGGACGAGATCCGAATGGGTGAAGATGGCGGCCGTGTCGAACCGCTCCAGACGCGTTTCGCAGAGTACGTCGATCTCCTGGTCATCGATGGCGAAGTATGCCGAGATACCGTACCGACCCCACCGTGGGTGGCGACGACGGAATCGAACGGCGTCAGTGCTGACCAGGTCGGTGGCGATGGCGCCGTCCCGGACGACCAGGAGCGTTGCGCTTGGAGCCGGCTGAGTCGGATCCGGGGGAGATCTTCATTCGCCACGATCGGAAGCTACCGGGCGGTGGTGACGAGCCTGCTGGGCTGGGCGGTCAGAGTCCGATCAGGAGCTGATGAACGACATCACGGCTCGGGGAACACCTCTGAGGTGGTTCGCATGTTGTCCTCTACGGCCCACCCTGGCCGCTGAACGCCCGGCTCCGGACCGAACTCCAGTGACGAAGGTGATCGCAGCCCGAAACCGGAGAACCGTGGTCGGAACCATTCCGGGACCGCCCCCGATGACACGACCGGCCGAGAACGCCCCCGCACCATCCAGCGGGACGGATGCCGAGGTCAGTCCTCCCGGGCCCGTCGCAGCACAGCCACCACGTCCTCGTAGGCGCGGCGCAGGTCGGCGAGCGCGGCTACGACCCCTTCAAGCGTGGCGCTCAGGGACCCGGCGGTATCGCCCGGGATCCGGGCCAGCTGGGACCGGGCCGCCAGATAGCTGTTCTCGGCGACCTCGTGCTGCTTGTGCACCTCGTCGCGTAGATCCAGGGTCCCGAGGTCGAGCTGCACCCTCAGCTCGTCGAGGCGGGTGCGCCATCCTCCGAGTGCCTCCTTCAGTGCGTCCACCTGCCCGCGGTCGGCTGTCCCATGCGGCACATCGTCCCTGTCGTCGTTCCCCTCCTTGATCTCCGATCCGTCCATGACCCTCTCCTCGCTGGCGCCCACGGCCTCCGCTCCGACGGACCCTTCGGACCCGTACGCGACCCGCCCTGCCAGCTTGCGCCCACTCCCCGCGGGCCGGCAGGGCCAAAGGACCCTTCGGCCGCCGACAGGAGTGGCGAACCCCAACCGGCATCGGGGGGACCTGACCAACAGGGTCGCGGCGTGCCATCCTCGTGTCCATGGAAACGACGCGGGGTGCGCAGGGGGCGATGGCGCCGACCGGTGCGACGACCCCGCTCCACGTGGCCGTACCCGCCGGCGGCGAACGCCACGCGATGATCGGGCATCCGGAGGACCCCAGCCGGGTGGACGCGGTGCTCGCCGGAATCGCCGATCTCAACCTCGGCGACGCCCTGGTGACGGTCGAGGTGCGACCTGCACCACCGCAGGCCCTGGAACTGGTGCACGACCGCGCCTACCTCGAAGGGTTGGCGACCTTCTGCACCGCCGGCGGCGGGGCGATCGACGCCGACACCTACGCCACCGAGGCGACGTGGGACATCGCCCGGGCGACCGCGGGCGGTGGCCTGGCGGTGATCGATTCGCTCCGGCGCGCCGGGGACGGGATCGGCTTCGTGGTGGCCCGTCCCCCGGGCCACCACGCGCTGCGCGACCGCGCCATGGGGTTCTGCCTGGTGAACAACGTGGCGGTGGCCGCCGCCACGTTGGCGGCCCAGGGCGAACGGGTGTTGATCGTCGACTGGGACGTCCACCACGGAAACGGCACCCAGGCGGTCTTCTGGAACGATCCGGATGTCTTGTACGCGTCCGTCCACGAGTGGCCGCTCTTCCCCTGGAGCGGGGCGGCGCGGGAGGTGGGTGGTCCGGCGGCGATGGGCCGGACCCTGAACGTCCCGTTGCCGCCCGGGGCCACCGGGGACGTCGCCCGGCGGGCGATCGAGGAGCTCATCGCCCCGGCCGTCGAGAAGTTCGGACCGACCTGGGTCCTGGTATCCGCTGGCTTCGATGCGCACCGGGTGGATCCGTTGGCGGACCTCGCGTGGTCGAGTGGAGACTTCGCGGCTATCGCCCGCACCGTTGCGGAGCTCGTCCCGGGTCGGGGTCGCCTGGTGCTCTTCCTCGAAGGGGGCTACGACCTGTCCGCCCTCCGGGCGTCCGTGACCGCGACCCTGGGCGCGCTCACCCATGACCGCTTCCGGGCGTCCGAGGAGGAGACGTCGGGTGGCCCGGGGATGGAGGACGTGACCGCGGCTGGCAGCCAACGCGAGCGGGCGCTCGCAGGTGGTGGCGAACCTGCGTAGCGGTCGGGTCCGGATCGCCCCCGGTCCAGCGACCGTGTCCCGGTTCCGGGATGGGGCTTTCGGCCCTGGTGCCGCCGCGGCCGGATCGGAACAGTGGGTCGCGTGAAAGGACCGATGGCGCTTCCCTCGCATACGGTGGCGGACTGATGCCCTTCCTCCACGACTTCCGTCTCATCGAGCGCCCGTACGCGGACGTCGCCGCACGGTTGGAGAGCGGCCCGGCGGAGGTCCTCTCCCGAGGGCTGGACGCTGCCCGGCGGCAGGGGGAGTACTTGCGGGGGAGGGTGGGACCGACCGGTTGGCCGGCCTTCGTGGCCAAGACCGTCGAGCTGGGTATCGGCGACCTCCGTCGGGACGACGCGGGGATGCTGCTCGCCTTCTCGTGGGAGGCGGTCGGGGGGTCGTCGCTGTTCCCGAGGATGGACGCGGACCTCGAGGTGTCCCCGTTCGGGGACGTCGGCACCCAGGTGGTGCTCCAGGCCCGCTACCAGCCCCCGGGCGGCGCCGTCGGGCGCGGCGCCGACCGGGTGCTGCACCGGGTGGCGGAGTCGACCATCCGCGCCTACCTCGCCGGCGTCTGCTGCGCCCTGGAGGGGGAGCCTCCCCCCGCCGTCCGGTGATTCCCCCGCCCCACTGCCCGGGGACCCCCAGGCCTGTCTCCTGCCGGAGCGGTGGTGACCGCAGCGGCTTGCCCCCGGCGGTGGACCGGGATCCGTGACCCCGGCACGGGGGGACCGCGGTGCGACGGTCCCGCTCGAACGGGCCAAGGCGTGGATCTTCTCCCTCGAACAGGTGCGGGTGGACACCGGACGTCAGCGCGAGCGGGCGTGGACCGGCGCCTTCGAGGGGGTGCTCGGCTCCTCCCGTCACGAAGCCGCGACCGGGTCGGCACGCGGGCCGAGCCGGTCGCGGGAAGATCTCGAATGTCTGGCCGGGGCGGCGTCGGTCGCCGACGGCGTCCGGAGCGTCCTCGGCCGCCACGGACTCGGGCCCCCGACGGTCCCACGAACGGAGGCGGGGAGTCGCTGGTCCGGAGCCTGGTCGAGGACCAGAGGCGCAGGTTCCGGATCCTCCTCGAAGAGGACCCCCCACGGCCGTTCCCGTCGTCCGCCGCCTTCCTCGGGAACCTGCGCTCCTCCGGTATCGAGGTGGCGGTGGTGTCACCCGACCCGGAGGCGGGTCGCCTTGTGGACCCGAGCGGTCTCGGTCCGTGGGTCGACCTGCTGGTCGACGGCAGAGCCGACCCCTCCCTGTTCGCCGCCCGGAAGGGAAGGGCTCAGCCGGTCGGGACCGGTCCGAACGCCCGTCCGCTCAGGTGGCGGATCGTGATGCTGAGCCAGTGCTCCCGGGCGCCGGGCACCCACGGCTGGACGGTGAGGTCGCGGAGGTGCTCCGAGAGGGTGTCGAGCGACGTGGTGATGTCCACGCACGGCCCCCGGACGAGCACGCTCCAGCCCCACGAGCGGTCCGGCGTGGGGTCGGCGTCGTCGATCTCGAAGGCGACGGTCCGCAGCGGCGCCTCCTCGAGCTTGTACCCGGCAGCGGTCCGGATGACGATCGTGTCCCCGTCGGTGCGGTAGTTCACCGGGAAGATAGTCGGCTCCTCGTCGACCGCCACGGCCATCCGACCGAAGCGATGGGCGCGCAGCAACGCCAAGCACTGGGCGTGGCCGAGCAGCCTGGGTCCGTGACCACCGAGGCCGTCGCTCACGCCCGGCCCACCGGATGACGCCCGTGGTAAACCTGCACGCCCCGTCGTCCACGGTGCGCTCGTCCGGAACGGTGTCCCGTGACCCGCTCTCCCATGTCTGCCTCCCAGCTCGCCGTCGACGGGGGCCACGGGATCCCCGCCCGGCCCTGCAGGCACAGTAGCGGCCGCAGGTGGGCTCGGACACCGACTCGGGTGCACTCGCTGGTCCGCCCGGGCCCTCTCGTCCGGGCCCTCTCGTCCGGAACCCGGGACTTTCGGCTCTAGTTGGGGACCGTCGGCTACGGTTACCGTTCCCGCAGGAGGTGCGCCGTGTCGGTGATCGCAGCAGTATCGCAGTTCGTTCTCGGGGCTCTGTTCGACCTGAACAGACCCGGCCACTATGTGCACTGGGGGTTCATCCAACTGTCGGTGGCCAACCTGGTGGTGATCGGGATCATGATCGTCCTCTTCGTGGCGGCCATCCTCATCCCGTACCGGCGTGAAGGAGGGGATCGGTGACCGTCGACTCGGAACGCGAGTCCCCGACGAGGGACCTCCCCGGGATCCTGGAGGAGGACGCGGAGCAGTGGACGGCCAAGCTGCGCAACGCGGCCATCGACGCGCTCCCGCCCCAGCGGTTGATGCCCGACCGCCAACCCGCCTACGTCGCCTCGTGGATCTACGTGTTCGGCGTCCTGACGTTGGCCGCCTTGGCGGTGGTCATCGCCACCGGGATGGTGCTCGCCATTATGGGCCCGACGTGGTGGCACGTCTCCCCGGTCGGCCACTTCGTGAACTCCCTCCATCTATGGAGCGTCGAGAGCTTCTTCGCCTTCATGGTCGTCCACCTGTGGGGCAGCTTCTTCATGGCGGCGTGGCGAGGCAAGCGCCGGCTCACCTGGGTCTTCGGCGCGTTCGCCTTTTTGGCTTCGGTCGGGACCGCGTTCACCGGCTATCTCTCCCAGCAGAACTTCGACTCCCAGTGGATCGGCACCCAGGCGAAGGACGGCATCAACTCGACCGGTGCCGGCGCCGTCTTCAACGTGCTCAATTTCGGTCAGATGCTCATGTGGCACATCGTGCTGCTCCCGCTGGCGGTCGGTGTGATCGTCGGGGTGCACGTGCTCCTGGTGCGACGGCGGGGGGTGGTGCCGCCCTTCGCCCTGGACGAACCAGGAGAGCCTGACGATCCGCCCGGTACCGCCGGTATCGCCGGTTCCGCCGGTACCGCCTCGGTCGAAGGAGAGGCGTGATGCCCCCGACATCCCGGTCCGAGCGCCGTTCGCGTTCGTTCAAGCCGGACCGCGACGTCGCCGAGTGGCGCGGCGCGTACGTGCGGTACGACCTGGTGAAGGAGTTCCTCGTCGCCCTGGGGGTGGTCGCGCTCCTCGTCGTGCTGTTGACCGTGGCCTTCTCGTCACCGGACGAGACACCGGTCACGGTGCGGAGCTGGTCGACGAACAATCCGGTGGACTTCGCCCAGACGGCCATCACCGAGCTCGACGGCACGAGCGAGTCGGCCACCTACGGGCCCCCCTACAACACCGGTTCCAACGACACCCAGTCGATCGGGTTCTTCAGCCCGGAGAAGTGGGTCGGGGTGCATATCCCCATCAACACGGCCCAGGACTTCGTCATCGGCCCGCTGCGGACCCTGCCCGACCGTCCGGACGTGACGGCAGCCCTCGACCGGTACCAGGCAGCTCCCGCCAGCCAGCAGCAGGCCTGGACCGCTGCCTACGAGAAGGCGGTGGCCAGTGCCACCTTCTCCAACGGCGTGCTCCACGTCGTCCACGGGGCCTACGGCCCGGTGGCGGCCATCATCGGTGACCTGACCTCGATGGCCCGTAGCGGCGCCCTCGACGGCGCCCTGGTCAGCTCCAGGCAGTTCTACGCGACCGACTACACCAAGCCGCTGCTGTTCATCGCCGACGGCAACTACCTCAACGACCTCGCCGGGGCCCAACATCTCCAGGGCAACCAGTGGGGGATGATGAACGAGACGGGCAACTACCCCGGTCAGGCGTGGTTATGGCTCTACACCCTCTGGTACCAGGTGCCCCCGATGAACTCGTCCTCCAGCGGGGACCTCGAGGTCTGGGCCATCATGATGCTGCTCAGCCTGGTGATGATCCTGGTGCCCTTCATCCCGGGGCTCCGTTCTGTGCCCCGCTGGAGCCGGGTCTACCGACTGATCTGGCGACAGCACTACCGGAGCCTGGCCACCACTCCGGGTACCTCCGCAAAGACGTAGCGACCGCGATCGGACGCGGGTCCGGCGGGTGTGGCCAGCACGGGCGGCCGTACGCCGGGAAGGGGCGACGCCATGGCGATGTACCACCAGCTCCTGGCGGAGCTATTCGAGTCGAGGGAGAGCACCGGCCGTCCCCCCATGTCCCGGTCGGAGCTCCATGCCTTCCTCACGGAGCGCCGAGCCCGCCTCGCCGGGCGGGCGGGGGGCCTGGTCGATGACCTCTCGGCCGAGCTGGAGTACGACCTGGCACTGCTGCACGTAGGACGCCAGCTCGGGATCGACCGGGGGCCCGAGCACTTTACCCACCCCACCCGGGGGCGCAACGAGCTGGAACGCGCCCTGGCGGAACGCGGTCTTGACGTGGGGGGCACGGGCGGGGCTCCCGCATAGGGACCACCCCTCGGGCGACCGGCCGGGAGGTGGAGCCGCCGGCCCAGGCAGCCCGTCAGGTCCCGCCCGAACCGGGGTCGACCCGGTGGTCCCCGTGCTGACGGGCGTAGCGGTCAGCGAAGACGGCGGCTTCCGTGCGGTGGTGCATACCCAACTTGGCGAGGAGGTTGGAGACGTAGTTCTTCACCGTCTTCTCCGCCAGGAACAGGGTCTCAGCGATCTGACGGTTGGTCCGCCCTTCGACGATCAGGCCGAGGATGCGCTCCTCCTGGGTGGTGAGGGAGGCGAGGCGTTCCTCCGCGGCAGCGGCGGCCCGGACGCGCTCCGCGACCTGGCGCGTGACGGCCGGATCGAGGAGTGAGGCGCCGGCACCCACCCGACGCACGTCCGAGACCAGGTCCGACCCGCCGACCTGCTTGAGCACGTACCCCGCCGCCCCCGCCATGATGGCGCCGAACATCGCCTCGTCGTCCGCGTAGGAGGTGAGGATGAGGCACGCCGTCTCCGGGTGATTGGAGCGGATCTCGCGGCACACTTCGATCCCCGACCCGTCGGGGAGGCGCACGTCCAGGATGGCGACGTCGGGCACCAGAACGGCGATCCGCTCGAGCGCCTCGCCGACGGAGCCCGCCTCGCCGACGACCTCCATGTCCCCCTCCGTCTCGAGGAGCGAGCGGATCCCGGACCGGACCACCTCGTGGTCGTCGAGGAGGAAGATGCGCACGGTCACCGCATGATCCTCGCACATCCGGACGGGCACGGCATGGGCCGCCGACACACGGACCCGTCCTGTCCTCCACGGGACCGAAGCCGGTGGTCGACGGTACGCTCGACGGGATGCCGTACCATCGGATCGAGGACCCCGGGGCCCTCCGGCGCCTGATGGAGGCGACGCTGGTCGTCCAGTCCGACCTGCGGTTGCCGGTGGTGCTCCGGCACGTGGTGGGCGAGGCGGCGGCCCTGGCCGGTGCCCGCTACGGCGCCCTCGGGGTCACCGCCCCCGAGGGCGAGCACCTCGAGCAGTTCGTGACCGTGGGCATGGCGGACGACACCGCCCGCCGGATCGGCCCGCCTCCGACCGGCCGCGGCGTGCTCGGCGTGGTGCTCCGCCATCCGCATCCGATCCGGCTCGCCGATCTGCGTCGGCACCCGGCCGCGGTGGGCTTCCCTCCCGGCCACCCGGCGATGGCCAGTTTCCTCGGGGTCCCGGTGCGGGTGCGCGAAGAGGTCTACGGCACCCTCTATCTGACCGAGAAGCAGGGCGCCGCGGAGTTCACCGACGAGGACGAGGCCTTGGTGTCCGCCCTGGCCGTGGCCGCGGGTACCGCCGTCGAGAACTCCCGGCTGCACGAACGGCTCCGAACGCTCACCCTGGTCGAGGACCGGGACCGGATCGCACGGGATCTCCACGACACGGTGATCCAACGGCTGTTCGCGGTTGGGCTTTCGCTCCAGGGAACCGCGCGGGTGGCCGACCAGGAGGACGTCGCCGGCCGGTTGGCCGAGGCGATCGACCAGCTCGACGAGACGATCCGCCAGGTCCGCACCACCATCTTCGACCTCGAGGTGGCCCCGCTGCAGGCGGGGTTCCGGCGGGCGGTGCTCGATCTCCTGGAGGAGCTGGCCCCCGTGCTCGGAACGACGCCCCAGCTCGTCTTCGACGGCCCGGTCGAGCACGCGGTCACCGCGGGGACCGCCGGAGACGTCCTCGCCGTCCTCCGGGAGGCGCTGTCGAACGTGGCGCGCCACGCCGGCGCCGATCGGGTGTCGGTGGCCATCTCGACCCGGGCAGGGTCGGTGACGGTGACGGTGACCGACGACGGACACGGGTTCGCAGAGGATCCAGGGGGCGACGGCGGCGGGACCGCCGGTCGCAGGCCGGGCGGAGGGGGTCTGGGCCTCCACAACCTCGACCAGCGCGCCGCCAAGCGGGGAGGGACCCTCACGGTCGGTGCCGGCGACGGCGGGGGGACCCGCCTGGTCTGGACGGTGCCCCAAGAGGACACCGGCGATGCCCCGGCGACGGCGTAGGGCGTGTGTGAGACTGGGGCCGACATCGGGGAGGGAGGGAGGACATGACAGAGAAGAGCGGTGCGGCACGGGATCCCGGCGGGACTCCGGACGCAGGGTTCGCCCTCGGCGGCATCAACCACCTGGCCCTGGTCTGTCGGGACATGGAGCGGACCGTCGACTTCTACGGGCGCGTCCTCGGTATGCGCCTGGTCAAGACAATCCAGCTGCCCGCCGGGATGGGCCAGCACTTCTTCTTCGACTGCGGCGGTGGCGACTGTCTCGCGTTCTTCTGGTTCCCTAACGCGCCCGAAGGGGTCCCCGGGGTGTCGGCTCCGGCGGGACGTCCCGACCGTTCCAGCCTGACCAGCGCCATCGGGTCGATGAACCACGTGGCGTTCTCCGTGCCGGCGGACCGGATCGACGAGTACCGCGACCGCCTCGTCGACGCGGGTGTCGACTGCACCGAGGTCGCCAACCACGACGACAGCGAGTGGGGGATCGCTGACCGCGTCCACCCCGGGGTCTTCATCCGTTCCCTCTACTTCCTCGACCCCGACGGGATCCTCCTCGAGTTCGCCTGCTGGACGCGCCGGCTGGGCCCCGACGACGTGTCCCACGCGCCAGCCCGGGCCACCGACGCGGTCGCCGCGGGCCGCTGACCCGCAGGTGCCCAGACTTCGGCAGGTCTCCCGGGACGAGGTGGACGCTCCGATCGTCCGCCTGATGTACGACCACCTCTTCGGGGAGCGGGACCCGGTCGCCGATCCGGGGACCGCCGACGGCTCCCGGGGCGACTGGTGGACCGTGTTCGCCCTCGTCCCCGAGGTGCTCGAGCACGCGGTCCAGGGCTTCGCCCTGTACCAGAGCCCCAGACGGTTCCTCGACCCACGCCTGCGGGAGCTCGCCCAGACCCGGGTGGGGTGGACGGTGGGGAGCTCGTTCGTGTACGCGCAGCATGCAAAGGCGCTGTCGGCGCTGGGGGTCCCCGACGAGGTAGTCGGTGCGGTCCCCGCCTGGCAGGCGTCGGAGGTGTTCGATGAGACGGACCGGTTGGTGCTCGGGTTCGCGGACTGCCTGGTGTTCGACCGGGGACGGGTCCCCGATCCGCTCTTCGACCGGCTGCGCGAACGGCTCGGCGACGAGGCGCTGCTCGAGCTCACCTACGTGGCGGGCATGTACCTCCAGCATGCGGTGATGTCCCGCGCGCTGCGGACCGAGGGCGACGACCGACCGGATCCGGTGACCGGTGGACCGGGACGACCGTCCCGGCCACCGGGAACGGACCGATGACGACGGCCCCCGAGGGCGTGCGCTCGATCGCCGAGGTCGACGACCGTTGGCTGACCACGGTGCTCTGGACGTCCGGGGCGCTCCCGCCCACCGCGTCGGCAGCGGTCACCTCGTCCGCACCGGTCGGGACCGGACAGATGGCGGACACCTATCGGTTGACGTTGGCGACCGAGCCCGCTGAGTCGGGACCGGCCTCGGTGATCGTCAAGTGCGCGTCCTCCGACGAACAGAGCCGCTCGACCGGCCTGGCGACCCGCGCCTACGAGATCGAGGTGTCGTTCTACGCCGATGTCGCCGGCCGGATCGGCACCCGCATGCCGGCCTGCCACTTCGGCTGGTACGACGGGAGTGCCGGGTGGTTCGTCCTCGTCCTCGACGACGTGTCGGAGGGAGAACAGGGCGAGCAGCTGGCCGGCTGCGACGCCGACGTGGCCGCCGCCGCCCTCGACGAGATGGCGGCACTCCACGGACCGGTCTGGGGATCTCCCGACGTCGGGGCGTTACGTTGGTTGAACCGCGCCTCACCCGAGTCGGCCGCCTTCACGACCTCCCTGGTCACCCCGCTCCTCCCGGGATTCCTCGAACGCTACGGCGACCGGCTCGAACCCGAGCATGTGGGCGTGTGCGAGCGGTTCGTGTCCGTCATGGAGCCGTGGCTCTCTCGGGCCACCGGACCGGGAACGGCGACGCACGGGGACTTCCGTCTCGACAACCTCCTCTTCGTCCCCGGGGATCCCCGGCCCTGGGTGGTCGACTGGCAGACCGCGTCGTGGGGACCCGCTGCGGCAGACGTCGCCTACTTCCTCGGTGGGAGCCTGTCGACCGAGGACCGCCGGGACCACGAAGAGGACCTGCTCCGCTCGTACCACGATGCGCTGGTCTCCCGGGGGGTCGACGGGTACCCCCTGGCCCAGCTCCGAGAGGACTACCGCCTGTCCACCTTCGGGGGGTTGCTCATGGCCATCGGCGCTTCCATGCTGGTGCGCCGCACCGAACGCGGCGACGCGATGTTCGCGACCAGCGCGCGCCGGCATGCGCAGCAGATCATCGACAATGCCGCCGAGACCCTGCTTCCGGGAGGACCCCATGCCTGATCCCGCCCTCCACACCGTGGACCCCGCCGACGAGCACCTCCACCTGGCCGAGGACCATCCGCTCTGGAACGAGTCCTACTACTTCGATGCGGTGGACGACGACGGAGCGCTCGGCGTGTACGCCCGGATCGGCCGCTACCCGAACCTGGGGGTGACGTGGTGGACCGCCATGGTGGTCGGACCCGGAAGGGCGGTGACCGCCTCGGTCGCCTACGACCTTCCGGTCGCTCCGGGACAGGGACCTTCTCCGGGCTCGATCCTCGCCGTCGCCCCGGTGCCGAACGGGAGGGAGGACCCTGCCGGACGGTTCGGCGTCGAGTGCACCAGCGACGCGCCCCTGGCGACCATGACCATGCACGCCACCGCTCCCGCCCACCGGCTCTCGTCCCCGGTCGACGTCTACCAGGGTGTCCCGGGGGAGCCGACCACGCTGTCGATGGAGGCATGCTGGACCACCGCCGGGGTTCCGTACCACTACGGCGTCACGACCCGGTACGAGATCCCGTGCCAGGTCACCGGGCAGCTCTCGGTCGGGGAGGAGCGCCTCTCCCTCGCCGGGGCCGGCCAGCGCGATCACTCGTGGGGGGTCCGGGACTGGTGGGCGTTCGGCTGGTGCTGGGCTGCGTTCGCGCTGGACGACGGCACGCGGCTGCACTTCGCGGACATCCGGATCCCCGGGCACCCCCTCGCGTTCGGTTATGTCCAGTCCCCGGGCCGGCCGCTCCTCGCCGTCGAGCAGCTGACGGTCGAAGAGACCTGCGACGCCGACGGCCTGGTGACCACCGCCCATGCCCTGGTCCGACCGGATGCGCTCGAGGTGTCGATCGAGCCCCTCGCCTTCGGGCCGGTGCTCCTCACCGCGCCGGACGGACGGGTGAGCCGGTTCCCCCGCGCCATGGCGCGCTGCACGACGGCCGACGGGCGTCAGGGTCTCGGGTGGATCGAATGGAACCAGCCCCAACCGGTCCCGAGCGGAGGAGGCACCCGTCAGTGAGGCTGACGCTCGTCCCCCCGTCGGACCCTTCGTCGTACCCGTTCGTCCATGGCATCCGACCCCGGTTCTGCGAGACCGACGCGATGGGGATCATCCATCATGCTGCCTACCTGCCCTACCTGGAGGAGGCCCGGGTCGCCTACCTCCGCCACCTCGGCCATCCCTATGACCAGGTGCGGGCGGGGGGCGTGGACTTCGCCGTCCTCGAGGTGCTCGTGCGCTACCGGCACCCCGTCCGCTTCGACGACGACCTGCAGGTCTCCCTGTTGGTCGGGGACCGGACCCGCACCTCCTTCCAGATGGCGTACCTCCTCACCGTGGACGCCGTCGTCCGGGCATCGGCCGTCACCGTCCACGGTGCCGTCGACGCCGAGGGCCGGTCGCGCCGGTTGCCGGAGTGGGTGGCGACTATGGACCCCGGCGCGCCACCGGCGGCCCGGTGACTCCCCGCGTTCGCATCCTGACCTGGACCTTGGGCCGTTCCGGCTCGGGAACGGTGGATCCCCCCCGTGTCGCGGGTGTTGTGACACAATGCCTGCCTCATGACGTCGACGACCGGGCCATCCCCGACGATCTTCCGCTGCGAGCAGTGCGGTGGGCTGGTCCATCCAAGCGACCGGGCGACGCCGGCCGCTTGGTGCAGGCGGTGCGATCGGATCGTCACCGCCACGGCCGACGGCGGTGACGGATGACCGACCGCTGACCGGGGCGTCCGCCGCCGCCGGCCGGTGAGCCGGCCGGTGAGCCGGGGGAGGCGTCGGGGCACGCCGGACCGGTCCGGCGTGCCGGGCCCCCGTTCGGAGGTGGCAGCCGGCGCCGCGCTGACCGCGGCGGCCGCGGCCGCCCTCGTGTGGGCGAACAGCCCGTGGGGAAGCTCGTACCGCTCGCTCTGGCTGCATCCGCTGGCGATCGGCGGTCGCAGCTACGGGGGACTGGTCACCGTGCAGGACTGGGTGAACGGGGCCCTGATGTCCGTGTTCTTCCTCGTCGTCGGGCTCGAAGTGTCCCGGGAGCGGCGGCAGGGCGACCTGGCCGACGGGCGGACCGCCCTGCTGCCGGTCGTCGGGGCCGCCGGGGGCATGGCCGGTGCGGCCCTGGTGTACACGGTGGTGAACCACGGCTCCGCCGGTTCCGCCGGCTGGGGGATCCCGATGGCGACCGATATCGCCTTCACGCTCGGAGCACTGGCACTGCTCGGGCAGAGGGTCCCTCCGGGGCTGCGGCTGCTGCTGCTCTCGCTGGCCGTGGCTGACGACATCGGTTCGGTGGTGATGTTGGCCGTCTTCTACGCCGGTCGGATCGACGCGGCGGCGCTGGCCGGCGCCGCCGCGGTCGGAGTCATCATGGTGGTGGTCCGAGCCAGGTGGCCGAGGCCCGTCTGGCCGCTGGTGGTGGCGGGCGTCGTCCTCTGGGCGCTCCTGGCGGCGGGCGGGGTGGAACCGGCCCTGGCCGGGGTGGTCGTCGGCGTCCTCGTCCCGGGTCGGCCGGCCGGTGCCCGAGCCCCGGACGGGGACGCCCCCGGTCGTGACCCGGCGCGTCGGATGGAGCGGGGGCTGGCCCCCGTGTCGGCGTTCGTCGTCCTGCCCCTGTTCGCCCTGGCCAATGCGGGGATCGTCGTCCGTGCATCCATGCTGTCCCCGGCGGGCGCCGGTCGCGTCTTCGTCGGCGTGGTGCTGGCCCGGGTGGTCGGCAAGCTCTTCGGGATCACCCTGGCCTGTCTGGTAGTGGTCCGGCTGGGATGGGGCCGCCTACCTCCGGGGGTCGGTTGGCGCCATCTGGCGGGCGGCGCCGCCGTCGCCGGGATCGGGTTCACCGTCCCGCTCCTGTTCGCCGAGCGCTCGTTCCCCGGGAACCCTCCGCTGGTGGCGGCGGCAGAGGTGGGGCTCCTTGCGGGCTCCCTGGCGGCCTTCGCGACCGGGGTGGCCATCCTCTCCCGTGCCCGGACGGGCGGTGGCCGCGGACAAGGGGGCGGACCGATCCCACGCTGAACCCCGGGGATGGCTCCCGGTCCGAGCCGGACCGACGCGACGCACCCCTATGCTGGCCGGAGCCGGCCGCGGGCAGCCGCGGCGCAGGGACGAACGACGAGTCAGGAGGATCAGACCATGGCCATCGCCGTCGGCGATCGAATTCCGGATGTGCAGGTGATGACGTACGGCGCGGATGGACCGACGCCGGTCGGGACCCTCGAGGCGCTCGGGTCCGGGAAGGTGGTGCTGTTCGCAGTGCCGGGTGCGTTCACGCCCACGTGCTCGGACTACCACCTCCCCAGCTACCTGATCCGGAACGACGAGCTGCGGGCGAAGGGTGTGGACACCATCGCCTGCATCTCGGTGAACGATCCCTTCGTCATGTACGCGTGGGGCGAGTCCCAGCGGGTCGGCGACCAGGTGCTGCTCCTCGCCGACGGGAACGGCGAGTTCACCGCGGCGATCGGCCTCGAGATGGACGGCAGCGGGTTCGGGCTCGGTACCCGTTCCCAACGGTATGCCGCCGTGATCGAGGACGGGGTGGTGACCACGTTGCACGTGGAGCCCGGGGCGGGCCTCTCGGTCAGCGCAGCCGACGCCATCCTCGAGACGCTGTAGCCGCCGCGGGGACGCTGTAGCCGTCGCAGGGAGGCCGCGACCCCGCTACCGTCGGGGACATGGAACTGAACGAGGCGTTGCGCACCACCGGAGCGGTCCGGGAGTTCGCACCGGAGCCGGTCGGGGACGAGGCGGTCGGCCGCATCCTCGACCTCGCCCGATTCGCCCCGAACGGCGGGAACCGGCAGGCCTGGCGGGTGGTCGTGGTCAAAGACCCGGCCGTACGGAGCGCCCTGCGCGACAGCTACCTGACCGGCTGGTACGAGTACCTGGCCCAGGTCGGCGCCGGGCTCACGCCGTGGGCCGCGGTCACCGACCGGGAGCGGGAACGGGAGGCCGTCGGCGCGGCCACGGAGGTCGCCCGGAGCGCGGCGGAGGGATCAGGTGGCTTCGCCGAGCACCTCGACCGTGTCCCGGTGCTCCTGGTGCTGTTGGCGGATCTCCGCCGGCTGGCCACCGTCGACCGCGACGCGGCCCACTACCCGCTGGCCGGCGGTGCCTCCGTCTACCCCTTCGCCTGGAGCATCCTGCTCGCCGCCCGCACGGAGGGGCTGGCAGGGGTGCTCACCACGATGGCGATACGCGACGAGGACGCCGTGCGGACCCTGCTCCAGGTACCCGACGAGCTGATCCTCGCGGGCATCCTCGCGCTCGGTGTCCCGGTACACCAGCCCACCCGCCTCACCCGGGAACCCGTCTCCGCCTTCGCCACGGTCGACCGTCTCGACGGTCGACCGTTCCCGGCGGAATGAAGGTCCGGGTCGGCGTCGGCCTCGGCGCCATCTCCCTCCCCGACCACCAGGGATTCGCGCGCCTGGTTGACGATCTGGACGAGCTCGGGTTCGACTCCCTCTGGCTGCCCGAGATCCTCACGGCCCAGACGGTCGACCCGCTGACGGCCCTGGCGTTCGCCGCCGCGCACAACCCCCGGCTGAAGCTCGGCACCACCCTGCTCCTGCCGGGGCGGAACCCGGTGCGTACGGCCAAGGAGCTGGCAACCCTGGACGTCCTTTCCGGGGGACGTCTGCTGATCACCTTCGTCCCGGGGATCCCGCGCCGTCCGGAGTCCGACGCGCTCGGGCTCCCCGCCGCCGAACGGGGAAGGTGGATGGACGAGGCCCTCCCCCTGCTGCGGAGGCTGTGGTCTGGCGAACTGGTCTCCCACCACGGCGAGGTGGGGGACTTCGATGACGTGTGCGTGTCGCCGACGCCGCAGCAGCGTCCGCTCGAGTTCTGGACGGGCGGGATGGGGATGGCCGCGCTCCGGCGGTGCGGTACGTTCGCCGACGGATGGCTGCCGGCGGCGTGCACCCCGGACGAGGCAGCCGAGGCGAAGGAGATGGTGGAGGGGTTCGCTGACGAGGCGGGTCGGGTCATCAGCTCCGAACACTTCGGGGTGTCGATCGGGTACTCCCATCGTCCCCTCACCGCGAAGGTATCCCAGGCGCTGGGTGCGGGCCGCCGGGGGGTCGACCCGACCGCGGTGGTTCCGGTGGGAATCGACGCGTTGCGCGACCTGCTCGAACGGTTCGTGTCGGTCGGGTTCTCGAAGTTCGTCGTGCGGCCGATCGACACACCACACTCCTGGCGGGCCGAGCTGGAGCTGCTCGCAGACGGCGTGATCGACCTCCAGACGTGAGCGGACTCGGATGACCAGGTCGCGCCCGGAGGAGGTCGAGTTCTCCGTCGACCGGACCGGTGACGTCGTGGCCAGGATGCAGACGCTCACCATCTCCGGGAGCGGCTGGATCAACCTCCGTCCCGTCGTGGACCCCGAGGACGAACCCGAACCCCCCGGTCTGTTCGCCATCTTCGGTGGGTCACCGCACAAGGTGCCGTTGGCGACGTGGATGCCCGGCCGCGCGCGGGAGGAGGCGGATCCGACGGACACCATCGTGGGCCTCCAGCATGCCGCCGGGCCCCGGGTGGCGAGGAGGCTCGCCGAGGCCGGGCTCCCGCTCCCCGACGGGTGGAGGGTGACCCAGGACCACCCCCGGCGTGGCCTGGTGGCGAGGGTGCCGCCGGGTGACGAGGCGGCGGTGCTCGCATGGATGCTCCTGGCCTGCCGCACCGTGACGGCGGTGCCGCTCACGGAACGCTGGCGGGCCGCCGTCCACACCCGCCTCCCGTGACTACGATCGATCCCACGCCCCCGGTCGGCGGGTGTGACGGGTACCGGGACGACGAGAGGGGATCGGCATGGTGAAGGAATTCAAGGACTTCCTGCTTCGGGGGAGCCTCCTCGACCTCGCGGTGGCGGTGGTGGTCGGAGCCGCATTCACCGCGGTCGTCAACGCGCTCGTCAAGGATCTCCTCACGCCGCTGATCGCGGCCATCGTCGGGAAACCCGACTTCGCCGGGCTCACCTTCACGATCAACCACTCCCAGTTTGCCTACGGGAGCTTCCTCAACGCGGTCGTCTCGTTCGTGCTGGTCGCCGCGGCGATCTTCTTCTTCGTGATCAAACCGGTGAACCACGTCATGCGCAGACTCGGCAGGACCCCGGAGGAGGATCCGGTGCGTGAGTGCCCCGAGTGTCTGAGCAAGGTGCCCGTGGCGGCGACCCGGTGCGCCTACTGCACGACGGAGCTGAGGCCCGCTGCGTGACCCTGGGCCGCGCCGCCGGCTCAGTCCCGGTGCGTCCCGAGATGCCACCCCGAGCAGAGCCGACACTGATACGGATCCAGATCCGCCCCCAGTTCCAACCGGAACCGCAGTGAGGCGCGGCTGGCGTCCGCCGCGGTGGGGAACCGCGTCTTCGGTCCTCCGTCCGCACGCCAGTGCTCGCGAGCGGGCCCGACCGGTTCGGCTCCCGGCCGGGCCCGCACCGGCCGGCGCCTTCCTCGTCGTGCCTTCGTCACGGGATATTCCTAGCCGAGCCTCGAGGCATCGGGTGACCGCGCGCCCGGCAGCCAGGGCTTCCGTCACGGTCGGGCGACCTCCAGTCCCCCGCAACCTCGCCGCGCGCAGTCGGAGGCCGACCGCGCCGGTTGCGGTGACGCCGCCATGCGCCATGATGATGGGGTGCGGACCGGTGGTGGAACGCCTGGTAGACGGGACCCGGGAACGGACGGCGCGGAGGTTCTGACCGGACAGTTGCTGGTGGCATCCCCGCGTCTCGTCGACGGCATCTTCGACCGGTCCGTCGTCCTGGTGCTCGACCACGGCGACCACGGTGCCATCGGCGTGGTCCTCAACCGTCCGGTTGGCGTGGCCGTCCGCGAGCTTCTGCCCCGTTGGCACGCGCTGGCGACGCCGCCGGCGGAGCTGTTCACCGGCGGCCCGGTGGCCCGGAACGCGCTGATCGGCCTGGCCCGGCTGGCTCCCGGGGACAGCGGCGCACCAACCGACCGGACGTCGCATCCGCCCGGTTGGCGCGTGCTGATCGACGATCTGCGGCCAGTCGGGACGGTGGACCTCCGAGAGGGACCGGGACCGCCCGAGCACCACGGCACGATGCTCGGTGTCCGGCTGTTCTCGGGCTACGCAGGGTGGGAGCCCGGCCAACTCTGGGACGAAATCGACCAGGGAGCCTGGTTCGTCGTCCGGGCGGAGGCCCACGATCCGCTCTCCGCCGACCCGGAGGGACTGTGGCGGAGGGTCCTGAGGCGCCAGGGAGGATCGCTCGCCCTGTTGGCCGGCTACCCCCCCGATCCGGCGGTGAACTGACCCGGCCAGCCTCGGCACGCGGGCGGTGCGGGTCTCTCGTGGGCGGATCGGTGAGTACCATGTCCCGATGCGCCCCGGAGAACGCCCGACAGTCCGGCCGGTCGCCCCGGCAGAGGTCGACCTGGCCGCCGAACTGTTGGTCCGCGCCTTCCTCGACGACCCGGTGGCGTCATTCGTGTTTCCCGGGGGCAGGCGGCGCCGGGCCGGGCTGCGCTCGTTCTTCCGGACGCAGATCCGTCGCCAGTACCTCCCGCACGGCCACGTGTACACCACCGCGGATCGGAAAGGGGTTGCCGTCTGGGGGCCGCCGGACCGGCCCCGTCGGCCGGTCCGGGAGCTGATGGAGCTGCTCCCGACAGCACCGTACCTGGTGGGCCCCCACCTGGTGCCGGCGCTCCGGTTGCTGGGCGAGGTCGACTCCCTTCACCCCAAGGAGCCGCACTGGTATCTGGCGACGCTCGGCACCGAACCGGCGCGCCAGGGGACCGGCGTCGGATCTGCACTCCTCACGGAGGCCCTCGGCCGCGTGGACGAGGAGGGGATGCCCGCCTACCTCGAGTCGTCCAAGGCCCGGAACGTCCCATTGTACGCGCGCTACGGCTTCGAGGTCATCGACGAGCTGCACCCCCGGGGGGGAGGGCCGGTGATGTGGCGGATGTGGCGGGAGCCCCGGATCCCGGAACGCTGAGCCGCCATCCCGCAGACGGCGGTCGCGCCGGTGGCGTCCCACCCCCGCGGCGCCCCGGCACGACCGGGACCGGTGGGTGGAGCCCCTCAGGGAGGGCGTCCACGGTGGCGACGGTGGTCGCGAGCACCTCGAGGAGTGCGATCGTCGGCGCCGACGGGAGGCCTCGGCTGCGTTGCGCAACCCCCACCTTCCGACGCGGCAGGCCTTCGATCATCACGGGTTGGAACCGGTCCCGCAGGTAGGAGGGGATGGCCGTAGCCGGGAGGATCGCGGGTCCGTAGCCCTCGAAGGTGAGCGAGGCGATGAGCCGGAGCCCGTCGATCTCGGTACTGGCCTCCAGCGTGACCCCGAGCGGTCCCACCGCGCGATCGAGCTCGTCCCGGAAGGCGGTCCCGGCCAGCGGCAGGATGAGCTTCATCCCGTCGATGTCGTCGAAGGTGGCGGGCCGCCGGAGGCGGGTCAAGGGGTGGCCGACGGGGACCACGAGCACCAGATCCTCCTCGAATAACGGCGTCGCCACGAACTCGCCGTTGGCCAGGGGCTGGTTCAGCACCGCCAGGTCGAGCTGGCCGGCGGCGAGCTGCGGCTCGAGGCCGTTGGTGGTCCCCTCGACGACCACCAACGACAGCTCGGGGTGCCGGGAAGCGGTCCGCGTGATGACCTGGGGGACCAGCCAGCGGGCCGTGGTGCCGATCATCCCGACCCGCACCGTGCCGCGCACCTCGTCGCTGCAGGCCGCCACGTCGGCGGCCAGCGCGTCGAGCTCGGTCAGGATACGGCGTGCCCGGGCGACGACCACCTCGCCCTGCTCGCTCAACCTGCCGTTGGTGCGGTCGATGAGGGGAGCTCCCAGCTCCCGTTCCAACCGGGCCACGTGGGCGGAGATGTTGGACTGTACGGTGCCGAGGTGTTCGGCGGCAGCGGAGAATGTCCCGTGGTCGTTGATGGCGACCAGCGCCTGCAGGTGTCGGAGCTCCATCTCTCAACATGATAGCTGCTATCGAAAATAACTGTTTGACTGATCAGACCGGATCGTGCAGAATAGTGACCAGACCACAGGGATCAGGAACCCCCCTCCTTTCCTTGTCGTGTCAGTGTGAAGGGACCGCCTCCCCCCCCGGCGGTCCCTTCACCGCGTCCGGGGGAGGTTTGCGGCGTTCCGGGAGACCCTTGCGTGGGGCGACCGCACTCCGGGACCACAGTCCGGGAACCACCCCCTGGGTCCGGGACCGCGGTCCGGGCCGGGTAGCGTGGGGCCATGGCGCCTCGAACCTCGCCGTCCGGCCCCGGTGCCGTCTTCGTCGACCTCGATCGGACCCTTCTGCGGTGCGCGAGCGGCCCCGTCCTGCACCGTGCGATGGTGGAAGAGGGCGTCCTCACCGAAGGACAGCACCTCCCCGGGGACCGCTTCCTCTACGGCCTCTACAACCGCTTCGGGGAGTCGGCCCCCTTCATCGGGTTGGCCCGTGCCGCCGCCCGGGCGATGCGCAACCGGTCGGCCGCCGCCACCCGGCGCGCCGGAGAACGTGCCGTCGAGCCCCTGGTCGACCTCGTCCAGCCGTGGGCGCTCGCGGCTCTCGACGCCCACCGCCGGGACGGCCGGACCGTGGTGATGGCCACCACCACCCCCGTCGACCTGGTGACCGCCCTCGGCGAGGCACTCGGCTTCGACGCGGTGATCGCCACGCGCTACGAGGAAGCCGAAGGGCACTACACCGGCAGGTTGGCCTCCGGCTTCGTCTGGGGCGTGGGCAAGCGCCAGGCCGTCAGGGAGTGGGCTCGGACGGCCCGGGTCGACCTCGGCGCGTCGCACGCGTACTCGGACAGCTTCTACGACCTCCCGCTGCTCACCGCGGTCGGCCACCCGCACCCGTTGAACGCCGACCCCCGGCTGGCCGTGGTATCCGTGGCCCGCCGGTGGCCGCTCGAGTACTGGGACCGCCCTCCTGGGGTCCCGTCCCTCCTGGGGTTCGAGCCCTACCACCTGGTCAGGATGCTCTTCCGTCCCGAGGCGTTCCCCTACGCCCGGTTCGAGATCTCCGGGACGGAGTCGATCCCGCGCTCCGGTCCCGTCCTGATCGCCGCCAACCATCGGAGCTACTTCGACGTGGTGGCCATCGGACTGGTGGCCGCCCGCCTGAACCGGCCGGTCCGGTTCCTCGCCAAGCAGGAGGTGTTCGACGCTCCGGTCATCGGACGGTTGGCCCGGATGCTGGGCGGCATCGCGGTGGACCGGGGAAGCGGCTCCTCGGACCCGATGCACCAGTCGGCGGAGGCGCTGCGGGCCGGGGAGGTGGTCATCATCCTCCCCCAGGGGACCATCCCCCGGGGGGAGGCCTTCTTCGACCCCGTCCTCACCGGTCACACCGGGGCCGCCAGGCTGGCGGCGGAGACCGGCGCCACCGTGGTCCCGGTCGGCGTCTGGGGCACAGAGCAGGTCTGGCCGCGCTCGGCGAGGCTCCCCGACCTGGGTGGGCTCACCCACCCGCCGAAGGTGACGGTCCGGGTGGGGGACCCAGTGGAGCTCGGGTCCGCCGATCCCGTCCGCGCCACCGCCTGCCTCATGCAAGAGATCTCCGCCCTGCTGCCGCCGGAGTCGCGGCTCCCACGCGTCCCCACGGAAGACGAGCTCGCCCGCACCCGACCACCGACGTGAGCTCGGGCGGCGGCGCCTTGCGCATCCCGGCCGGGCGTGCGGCCCTAGCCGTGAGGACCGGTTCGGCGGTCAACCGCCTCTCCCGCCTCCTCGACCTCGGGAGCGGCACCGTGATCGGGGGACGGGCGGCGCTGGCGATCGATCCGCGCCTGATCAGCCGGCTCGCCCGCGGACGCCGGGTGGCGCTGGTGTCGGGGACGAACGGGAAGACGACGACCACCGGCATGCTGGTGGCCGCCCTCACCGGCGGCGGCACGGGGGTGGGCACCAATCGGACCGGGGCGAACATGCCGGCGGGCCATGCCGCCGCCCTGGTCGAGCACCGGCTGGCGGCCACGATCGTGCTCGAGGTCGACGAAGGCTACCTCGCCGGGCTGATCGCGGAGACCGAGCCCCGGGTCGTGGTGCTGCTCAACCTGTCCAGGGACCAGCTCGACCGCATCTCCGAGGTCCGGATGCTGGCCGACCTCTGGCGCCAGGGGCTGGCGGGGAGCGGGGAGCGGGCGACCGGGTCACCGATGACCGTCGTGGCCAACGCGGACGATCCCATGGTGGTGTGGGCGGCCATGGCCGCGCCGACCGTCCGCTGGGTGGGGGTCGGGCAGGTGTGGAACGACGATGCCGTCGGATGCCCCGCGTGCGGCGGCCGGATCGAATTCGACCCGCTCGGAGGCTGGCAGTGCGACTCGTGCGCGTTCGGACGCCCGGAGCTCTTCGCCTCCATCGACCGGTCCCGGACCCTGGTCTTCGCCGACGGGACCCGGCTGCCCCTGGAGATCGAACTGCCCGGAACGTTCAACCGGGCCAACGCCGCCATGGTGGCGGTGGCAGCCCCCGAGATGGGTGCGGCGACCGGGGCGGAGGCGGTGACACCCGGGACGGCTCTGGAGCGCCTGCGCACGCTCGAAGACGTGGCCGGGCGGTTCTCGACCGTCGAGCGGCGTGGCCGGACGGTCCGCCTCCTCCTGGCCAAGAACCCCGCCGGATGGACGGCGATCTTCGACCTCCTCGACGAGGAGGGCGGGCACCCTGCCGGGATCGTGCTGGCGGTCAACGCCCGGGTGGCCGACGGTCTGGACACGAGCTGGTTGTGGGACGTCCCCTTCGAACGGCTCGCCGGCCGCTCCGTCATCGCCACCGGTGAGCGCTGTCGCGACCTGGCGGTGCGGCTGCGCTACGCGGACGTCGACCACACCGTCGTCCCCGATCCCCTGGCTGCCGTCGACGCCGCCATCGATGCCGCAGCGGATGCCGCAGCGGACATCGGGGTCACCTCGGACAGCGCCTCGGACGGCGCCGTTCCCCGGTCACCGGCTCCCGACGGTGCGGCCGCCCGCCCCGGAACCACCGGCCCCGTCGAGTTCCTCGGGAACTACACGGCGTTCTCGCGACTCCGGGACCGGCTGTGACCGGGGCGACGGATCCGTCCGCCCAGCCCGAACTGGTGGTGGTGGTCGTCTATCCCGACCTGCTGGGCACCTACGGCGACGGGGGGAACGGGATCGTCCTCGCCCAGCGGGCACGCTGGCGGGGATTCCGGGTATCGGTCCACGAGGCGCGCTCTGGCCGTCCCCTCCCCGAGGGCGACCTCTACTGCCTCGGCGGGGGAGAGGACGGCCCCCAGGTGCGGGCGGCTTCCCTGCTGATCGAGGACGGCGCCTTGGCCCGACAGGCGGGTCGGGGCGTCCCGGTGCTCGGGGTGTGCGCCGGTTTCCAGATCCTCGGGCACCGCTTCCCCGATGCCGACGACCGACCGCACCGAGGCCTCGGCCTGCTCGACATCACCACCCGCAAGGGACGCGGCGCCCGTGCGGTGGGCGAGGTGGTGGCCCGATTCGACCGCGGCCCGCGCCCGGCAGACGGCGGGCGCCTGCCCGATCTCACCGGGTTCGAGAACCACGGCGGCGTCACCACGGTGGGACCCGGTGCGGCCCCGCTGGCACGGGTGCTGACCGGGGTCGGTAACGGGGGAGGGGACCGCGTCGAGGGGGCCTGGCACGGGCGTGTGGTCGGGACCTACCTCCACGGCCCGGTGCTCGCCCGGAACGTGCAGCTCGCCGATCTTCTCCTCGGATGGGCGCTGGAGGCCAAGGGGTCGGCCTCCCGGCTGGCTCCCCTTGACGACACCGAGGAGGAGGCACTGCGCGCCGAACGGCTGGCGGCGACCGAGGTCCGCGGCCTGCGCGGCGCGGCCCGTCCCTTCTCCCGGGGCCTCCAGCGCCGGGGGGTCGGGAACCCGACCTCCCGACCGGCGCAACCGGGCTGACCCGCGCTCAGCGCTCCGGGACCCGGTCCCCGCCCGGCCACGGCCAGCGGCCGTCCGGGCCCGATCGAGCCGGGGCGACGGGGTCGAGGGACCACGCCCGCCGCCAGGGGGCCGCGGTCGGACCCTGGAGTGGCGGCGTGGTCCCAGAGGCGGACCGCTTGCGTGCACTCCACCAGTCGGAGCCGAGCTCGTCGGAGAGCACGGCCACCGCCCGCTCGATCCGGCCGCCCAGCCGTCGGGCATCCTCGCCCGGCTCGGCACGGATCGGCGTCCCGAAGGTCACCGTGGTCCGCGCCCGCCGGAGCGCCGTCGCCCCCTTGGGAAGCAGGTCCCGGGTCCCGGCCAGGTGGACGGGGACCACCGGACGGCCGGTCCTCGCCGCCAGATAGGCGGCGCCGCCCCGGAACGGCTGGGCCCAGCCGTCGGGCGAGCGCCCACCTTCCGGGAAGATCACCAGGTTCCATCCTTCGTCGAGGAGGTCGGCAGCCAAGGCCGCCGACCGGCGGTTCACCTTGGTGCGCTCGATGGGGATGGCGGCCAGGCTGAAGGCGAACAGGCCCGCCTTCCACTTCCGGTCGAAGAAGTAGTCCGACGCGGCGGCCACCACCGTCCGGTGGCGGAACGGGTGCGGAAGGCACGCCAGGAGCAGGGGGGTGTCGACATGGCTCGTGTGGTTGGCAGCGAAGATCACAGGGGCATCGGATGCCGGTAGGTGCTCGAGCCCCCGGACCAGCGGCGAGGCGACCAGGGTGGCCAGCGGACGGGTGACGTTGTCCAACAGCACCGCCCGGGCGACCCGCACCGGGTACCGGCGCGCCCACGCCGTGTCGTAGTCGATCCCGATGCCGGGCTCCGGGGCGGGCCGGGGTACGCCCTCCGGCCAGCTGGGCGCAGCCAGCGGGAACCGCCGCCGTCCCGCGATGCCGGCGACCCCCACGGGTGCGAGCCGGCGGAGCAGGCCGGGGCCGGGGCGCCGGGGGGACCCGAGCGAGGCGTCGGACCGGACCACGCGGGTCGCCAGGAGCGATCGGGAGGATCCCTGGGGCCCGGTCACTGCACGTCTGCCATCAGGAGGGGCGGGGTGTGGAGATGGGTCAGGCTCGGGTCCCGGCCGACGACGTCGGTGGCCATCTCGAGCGCGTCGGTCAACGTCGAGGCGGCGCGGAACCCGAGCCGGTGCACGGCGGCCGGGTCGCCCCCGACAACGATCACCGCCCCGAGATGATCGAGAGCGTGCGCGCACCAGTACCACATGTAGAACGGATGGACCCCGTGGTAGGCGTGCCCGGTACGGTAGAGGTGGATGTACCACGGATCGGTGGCGAAGGACGCCTCGAACCGCTCGGCCACCACGGTGGGGTCGGTGCTCTGGCTGAGGACCTCCTCGAAGAAGTCGATGTAGCTGGGGTGGTGCACCGGATCGAACTCCCAGGCGGTGGGGTGGCTCATGATGAGCACGCCGCCCTCGCGCACCAGCGGGCGGCCCCGGTAGAGGTTGAAGAGGTACCCCAGGCCCAGGCATGCCACCAGGATGGGGTTGAGGATCGAGTTGACGTTGTAGGGGCTGATGTAGGGCAGCCCCATGGTGAGGATGTCCGTCTGGCCCTCTACCGTCACGCCCTGCTGCCGCCAGACGTTCTCCGTCGTGCGGGCGTGGACGGCCTCCACCTCGCCGGCCTGCACCGAGGTCATCCGGTGAGGCGCCCGCACCCGGTGGAAGACCTGTCGCGCGGTTCCCGCCGGGGTCCGGTCGAGGACCTTCGAAGCAGCCAGGAAGCCGAGCCGGTCACGGACGCCCCACTCCCACTCCCGTTTCTGGAGGAACCCGAACGGGGAGGGGAAGGTGTCGTTGTTGAGCGTCGTCTCGATCTGGAACACGTTGACCCCGGACTCGGCGATGAGCTTCCCCATCCTCCAGTTAGAGGAGTGGAGCTCGGAGCGGTGCTGGTCCATGAACGACCGGCTCTGGCGCATCGTCTCGGGATTGTGGTGGTGGCGGAGGCTCCGGTAGCTGGCCAGCCCGGTGGCCACGCTCTTGTGTCCTCCGTCCATCGTCACCAGGTTGATGTTGACGTAGACGAGCAGGTCGCTCTCGGCGGCGCGACGGTTGATCTCGACGTCCTCCCCCTGGTCGGTGCACCCCAGGTGGACCAGGGCGTCCGGGTCCTCCGCGTCGTGCTGGGACAGGAGCCCGTTCGGGGCGAAGGCGTCGTAGATGCGGTCCCCGAGCGCGTGCCGGAGCTCGGGCTCGGTCATCCGGCGGTGCAGGGCCAGGGCGACGATGAGCTCGACGTCGTCGACGCCCGCGTCGGCGGCCAGGTCGAGCACCTCCTCGATCACGAGCTGGCGGATGTCGGGACGCTCCATCGGCGGGAGGGGGAGAGAGACGTCGTCGAAGGCGATGGTGAGCCGCATCCCGGGCCGCAGGAGGGTACGCAGGGGCTCCTGCCCTCCGAGCGGGCTGTCGAGCGCCTCCCGGATGGCGACCGACGGGTCGGCGAGCGGTTCGAGTGGCTCCGGGGCGTAGATCACCCGACTGCCCTCGGGGAGCCGTTCCAACCGGAAGCGCTCCCCGTGCCAGAAGAGGGTCGGCGGGGTCGAGCGGTCGACCTCGAGTACGAATCCCGGTCTCGGGCTCATCGGGTGCGTCCTTTCGGATGTCGGAGATCGAAGGCCACCCGGACCGCCCCGCGCCGGCCGGCCGCGCCGGCATGGGCGAGCGCCTCCTCGTACCGGTCGAGCGGATAGGTGGCGGAGACGAGCCGCCCCAGACCGGCCTGCTCGACGAGCTCCAGGGCCAGATCGAAGGTGCGGCGTTCGGCTCCGCCGGGAGCAGGCGACTGCTCGATCCCGTAGGCGTAGGCGCCCACCAGGGCGACCTCGCGCTGCCACAGGGGCGCCAGGTCCACGTCCACCTTGGCGGGCATGCCCACCATCACCACCCGGCCGTGCGGGCGGACGAGGGCGAGCGCCTGGGAGAGGGACTCGGCCGAGCCCACGCAATCGAACACGACGTCGGCGCCCCCGGTGAGACGGCCGCCCAGCACCAGCGATCCCACGCTCCGGCGCACGGCGCGCGCCAGGTGGTCGGGGTCCACCACACTGTCGGCTCCGAGCTGTTCCGCGGTCCGGCGCTGGTGGGGATGGCGGGCCCCGACCACCACCGTGCACCGGGTCCCGGGCCGGACCAGGTGGCCCAGGGCACTGACGGTGAGGAGCCCGAGCGCGCCGGCGCCGATGACCGCCACCACGTCCCCGGGTGCGACCTGTCCCGCCAGAGCGGCATGGACCGCGCACGCGGTCGGCTCCACCATGACGGCATCCTCGTCGGTGAACGACGGCGGGACCGGATGGATCTGGGACGCGTGGGCGACCAGTCCGGCGGTGGACCAGCCGCCACCGGTGTCCGCACAGAACCCGGTCTGCAGTCCCGGAGCCAGCCGCCCGAAGGCGACGTTGGCGCACAGGCCGGTGTGACCCGACCCGCAGGCCGCGCACGGCGGCATGATGTGACGCGGAACGCATCCGAGGACGGGTTCGATCACCACCCGCGTGCCCGGGGCGAGGGCCCGCCCGGCGCGGTCCGTGCCGCCGTCGTCGAGGACGCCGACGACTTCGTGCCCGGGGACGAAGGGGAAGCTCACGATGTCCTCGAAGGAACGGGAGCTCCGACCGTCCAGGGTGGCGAGATCTGACCCGCAGATGCCCGAGAGCAGCGGCCGGAGGTGATGCCACCCCTCGCCCGGCACCGGGGGCGGGGTGGCATCGAGCAGCCGGAGGGGCCCGATGCCGGCCCCCCGGCCCGACCCGAACGCCGAGGCCAGCCGGGCAGCGGCGAACCGGGGGACGTTGCGTTCGACGACCAGGGCCTTCATCGCGGCCGTGCCCCGCCCGACCGACGGCGCGCCCCGGCGAGCGCCGCCGCGCTGGTCGGACCGTGCCGCGGCGCGCCCCGGACGTCGAGGGGACCGAGGGGCAGGATCCGCCGACCGCCCCCGGCCACCTTCTCCCAGTGCTCCACGTGCCATCCACGCCGACGGGCGATGGCCGCCAGCTTCGCCTCGGGGTTCACGGCCACCGGGAACCCGACCGCTTCGAGCATCGGGAGGTCGCTGGCAGAGTCGGCGTAGGCCACCGACTCTGCCAGGTCGAGGCCTTCCGCCCGTGCGTACGCGTCGAGGACGAGGGCTCGCGCCTCGCCGATGGGCGGGAGCTCGTCCATCCGTCCGGTGAAGGCGCCGTCCTCTCGGGCCAGCCGGGCACAGACGATCTCGTCGAACAGCGGGCGGAAGGGCTCCACCACCACGTCGAGCGCCCCGGTGATGAGGATGGTGCGGTGCCCGAGCGCACGGTGATGACGGACCCGGGCGATAGCGCCCGGGAAGGAGCGGGCCAGCAGCTGCTGATGGAACAGCTCCCAGGCGTCGTCACTCAGGCGGTCGACCGGCGCCCCGTCGTACCGTTGGTAGAAGGTGCGGAGGAAGTCCCCCCGGTCCCTGCGGTCCAGCGCGAGGAGACCGGGGGCCTCGCGGAGGAGGTCGGCAACGAACGCGACGCGTTGGCCGACGGAGAGGTGGCGGGAGGCGAGCCACGCATAGGAGTCGACCACGTTGGAGGCGATCAGCGTGTGCTCGAGGTCGAACGCGGCAAGGTGGCGCTCGGGGGAGAGGATGGCCTTGCGGGCGCGCTCCGACCGGGTCGGTTGCACGGACCGCCCCGGCGCAGTGCGGACCCGGGCGTGCGCGATCACCGAGGGGAGGTGGATGTCGTGCACGTAGCGGTCCCAGTCGACGGCTCCCGGATCGAGGCAGAAGGCGAGGCGGTCGTCCTCATCCATCCGCTCCCAGAGGCCGAGTAACCGGTCAACCCGGTAGCGGGCCTCGGTTTCCGTATACGCGCCATACAGTTCGACGTAGCCGAGCGCCCGGTCCGCGAGGAGATGCCGCTCTTCGAGCGCGGCCATCCACGTGGCCTGCCGGCCCCGGACGGGGAGGGCGCCCACCAGTCGCTCGGCCATCTCCATGGCGCGGCTGGCCCGGGTTAGCTGGTGCTGCACCCGGCCGCGGCCGGGGAACGACCACTCCGGGACGACGATGGGTTGGCCGTCGGCGTCGTAGAGCGGATGGTCGGTGAACCAGGCGCGGATCAGCTCCACCAGACGCCCGTAGCGGAGCGGGTTCCGGACCCCGGACGCCACGTGGTAGACGTCCGGCTCGGGGATCCGTGGACCCGGCGCCGACCCGCCTGTCGACTGGCCGGCCGACTCCCGTGCCGCCTCGGCGACGCGGTCGCCGGCGATGGCGATGACGGCGGCGACCACCAGATCCACCGGGATGACGTCGATGATGCCTTCCGGCACCCCCGGAAACTCCTTCAGGAGGCCGCGGGCGTAGGAGACGATGATCGGCTCGGCCATCCGGAACCCCCGGATCCATCCGGGACGGGGCTCGGACAGCGCGGACTCGATGATGGACGGGCGGACGATCGTGATGGGGAGGACGCCGCCGTACTGGGACACCAGGGCGCGCTCGCCCAACGCCTTCGTGTACGGGTAGGCGTCGGGCCAGCCGAGCGACTGGGCGCGGACCTTGCCGGCCTCGACGAGTTGCTTGCGGACCCACTCTCCACGGAGGTTCTCGGCCCGGTGCGCCAGCAGGTGGAGACCGGCGCCACCCAGCTCCCGGCGCGCCTCCCGCCCGAACTCGGCGAGGCGCTCCGGGCGGCGGGACTCCGCCTCGCTGTCACCGCGCTGGCGGCGAGCGGCGGCGACCTCGGCGCGCCAGTCGACGTCGAGGCTGAAGCGGGTACCCGCCAGGAGCTCCTCGGCCGCCTCTCCCTGGTGGGTGCCGGCCACGTAGGCGGTCGACACCGGAAGGTAGTGCACCGGGCCGGTCCGGCCCTCCGACGCGGCCCGGCGGCGCGCCGCCACCACCGCCTCCGCCACCCGTGACGGCCCGAGGAGGTTGACCTCCACGGCGCTGTCGAGCGGTGCGTCGAAGCTGACAGAGGCGGCGGAGTGGACCACGATGTCGCACGACGAGAGCTGGCAGAGCCCGTCCTCGTCGAGGCCGAGGCCATCGGTGCCGACGTCCCCGGCCACCGCCTGCATGCGCGCCACCACCTCCTGCTCGAACCGGTCGCCGTGCTCGGCCCGAAGGCGATCGAAACAGTCGTTCTTCACGACCTCCTTGCGCATCCGCTCCGCGGGGGTGGAGCGTCGGGTCGGCCGCACGAGCAGCACCACCTCGGAGTCGGGGATGCAGCGCAGCAGACGTTCGACCAGCGCCGTCCCGAGGAACCCGGTCGCTCCGGTGATGAAGAATCGCTTGCCGGCCAGAGCGTCGCGGACGCGGGTCACCCGATCTGTCTACCATATGGTAAGTGAGCGAGTCGACCAGCGGACACCCTGGGGTGGCGGACCCGCGGGGCCGCGGGGCCAGGGCCCCATCGGCGGGCGGCCGGCGGCGTGACGGGGCGACCACCGCGGAGCGCATCCTCGACGCCGCCCTGGCATCCTTCGCCGGACGCGGGTACGACGGCACGTCCCTGGACGCCCTGGCTGCGAGCCTCGAGATCCGCAAGCAGACCATCCTGTACTGGTTCCCGTCCAAGGAGGTGCTGCTGGAGGCGGTTACCGACCGAAGCGCGGCCGAGCTCTCCGAGGCACTCGAGGCCGCCCTGCTCCGGGCGGGCACCGGCTGGTCCCGCGTGGAAGCGGTGGTGCGCTCGGTGTTCCGCCTGGCGGTGCGCCGTCCTGAGCTGCTGGGCCTGGTCCGGGAGATGGGCCGCCTCGGGCCGCCGGCCGCCACGCGGTTCATCGCGGCCATGGATCCACTCGTGGCGCGGGCATCGACCTTCCTGGAGACGGAGATGGACGCAGGCCACATGAGGAGGCACGAGCCCCGGCTGCTGCTGCTCGCGATCTACTCCTCGGTGATCGGCATGCTCACCGAGGTGGAGGTCCTCCGGGCGTTCGGCGAGGAGCCGACCGCCCGGTCGCTGGTCCGGCGTCGGGCCGAGATCCTCGACCTGCTCCGGTCGGCGCTGCTCACCGGGGAGGGGTGACCACCTGCCGGCCGGCGGAGCAGGCGGCGACGGGGTCGTCCGCGGTCACCGCCCGGGCCGGATCATTCGTCCGGTCCGGCCCCCCGGCGGGCACGCCGACCGGGCTTGGGTGGAGGAGGGGCCGGACGCTTGGGCGTGTAGCGCTTGTTCGGGGTCGGGGGGGACGGCTTCTTCCCGGGCGCGCCCCGTCCGGAGGCGCCGCGGGCCGCAGGTGCCGAGGAGGAGCGGTCCTTCGGCGGGCGTTCCCGGGTCCGCGGTCCGGTGGCGCGCAGCGTCGAGGCGGCCTTCCGCTGGGTTTTGTAGGAGCGGTACAGCAGCCAGATCGCCAGGACGAAGAACGGCAGTCCGAGGACGAGGGAAGATCCTCCGAACGCAGCGCCGGTGAACAGCGCCACGAAGCCGACCGGTGCCCTCCGGCCGAGGTAGGCGGTGCCGACGAGCAACGCGGCGGCGACCAAGCCGACCACCAGCGTCGACTGGGGGGTCAGCTGGTTCTTCGCCAGGCGGAAGTGCCGGTTCGACGTCTCGGTCGAGTAGACGAGGATGCCGAACAGCACCGCGACCGCGGCGGAGACGAAGGAGTACCGCCGCTCCCGTGGGTCCAGGCGGTCGATCGCCCACTTGGTCGGGACGCGGCCCCCGTCGGAGCTGTCCGACCGGTGACCGCCCCGGTTCTGCCCGGCGTCGTCTTCTGCCACCACCGAAGGCTACCGGTCCCCGGTGGCCGGTCCGCCTCCGGCAGTCGGTCCGGCGTCGATCACGACCAGACGGAGGCCGAGGTTGTCCTCGGGCTCGACCACTGAGGGCGGTGCCGTGTCCAGGGACGGGGCGGCGAGGAGGTCGGCGGTGCCGGGCAGTCCATCCGGGACGGGTCGCGTGTCACCGACAAGGCGCGCTTCTTCCGTGTGGAAGAGCACGTGGTGGAGGCGACCCGTGCGGGCGCCGAGCCAGGCGGCCAGGGGAGTGGACGCCCCTTCCCCCGTTTCCGGAGGGGCAGGTGCCACGAGGCGCAGGGCGAGCGGGCCGTCCCAGGCGAGGTCGACCCACTCCTCCGTCCCGCTGGCGCCCCGCCCGGAGACGGAGCCACCCAACAGTTCGCGGAACAGCAGGAGCCCTCTGTCGAGGTTCGCCACCGCATGGGTCGCCCTGACGAGCGTCGCCGGCGCGACCGGACCCGTGCCGTCCGACCGTTGGCGGCGTCGCGTCGGGTAGTCGGCGGGAGGAGAGCTGCTCCATGCCCCGGCGGCCTGGGCCAGTTGGACCACCACACCGGTCGCCTGTCGGGGATGGAGGAATGCCTCCTTCCAGTCGGGATCGCTCCGGTCCACGCCGACCGGGTCGAACCCGGCGAGCCGGGCCGTCTCCACCGCCTGGTCGAGGTCGTCGACCTTGAACGTGAGATGGTGGGGCCCCGGACCGCTCGCCGCGAGGAAGCGGGCGAGGAAGTCGTTGACACCGGTCTCGTACGGCATCAGCAGCTCCAGGCGCGCTCCGTTCGCGAACCGGAGCTGCGCGGGTGCAAACCCGAGCCCCGGACCGCCGGAGTTCCACGAGGCCCCGAGCTCGACGGCATACCGGGGCCACGCCAGGTCCCAGGCCGGGACGGCGTGCGCGACGTGGTCGAGGGTGGCACCGGCGATGGGTCCGGGGCTCGCGGTCGGGTGGTCAGCCATCGGGCAAGCCTGCTCCGAGCGGTCCGGACTTGTCGAAACGGGGTGCCCGGGCACTTCCGGGGTGGGATGCGTGGCCCGGTGGAGGACGGAGGTGTGGGCTACGGTCGCCCCATGGACTTTCGGACAGAGACCGTGGTGGAGCTGGCGTCCCGGGTGCGGCGAGGGGACCTCTCGGCACGGGAGCTGGTCGGGCACGCACTCGGGCAGATCGAACGGGACAACCTGACGGTCAACGCCTTCGTGGCCGTCGACGGCGAACGGGCGCTGGACGCCGCCGCCGCGGTCGACGCCGTGGTCGCTTCGGGCGGGGATCCCGGCCCGCTGGCCGGCATCCCGATCGGCGTGAAGGATCTCGAGGACGCGGCCGGCTTCGTGACGACCCGGGGTTCTCCCGCGTACGCTGACCGTGCACCGGCCGAAGCCGACTCCGTGCTGGTGGCGCGGCTGGTGGCGGCGGGATGCGTCGTCGTGGGGAAGACCAACACGCCGGAGCTGGGGTGGAAACCGGACACGGACAACGCGGTGTTCGGGAGGACCTGCAACCCGTGGAACCTGGCCCACAGCGCAGGGGGCTCGTCCGGGGGCAGCGCTGCGGCCGTCGCCGCAGGCATGGTACCGCTCGCCACCGGGTCCGACGGTGGCGGCTCGCTGCGGATCCCCTCGGCGGCGTGCGGTCTGTCCGGCGTGAAGCCATCGCTCGGGCGGGTGCCCTCGGGAGGACGCCACGCGCCCGACTGGCAGGAGCTGTCCACCAAGGGACCGCTGGCACGCAAGCTCTCCGACGTCGTGGCGGCACTGGAGGTCGTAGTCGGGCCCGATCCGACCGACCTCCGGTCCCTGCCCCGGGCAGAGGCCTCGTGGACCGCAGCCGTCGAAGGCGACCCCAGGCCACCGGCCCGGGTGGCCTGGTCACCGACGCTCGGCTACGCGGCTGTCGACGCCGAGGTGCTCGCACACTGCGAACGCGCGGTGCGCGTCCTCGGGGAACTGGGCTCGGAGGTCGTCGAGGTGGCGACGGTGTTCGACGAGGACCCGGTCGACCAGTGGCTGACCTTGTCGGGCGTCTACAACCTGCGGACGCACGCGGAGATCGTGGGTACCCCCATGTGGGACCGGATCGACCCGGTCTTGGCCATGCTCATCGACAATGCACGGTCGCTGAGCGCCCTCGACGTGGTGCGCGCCGAGGATGCGGGTCACGCGCTCAACCTGCGTTTAGTGGACCTCTTCCGGGATGTGCGCCTCCTCGTCACGCCGACCATGGCCGCGCCGGCGCCGCCCTCCGCACTCGGGGGCTCTGCGCTGATCAACGGTGAGCCGGACCTCAACTGGGTCAAGTTCACCTATCCGTTCAACATGACCCGCTCGCCCGCCGCCACGGTCTGCGTTGGCCTCTCCTCGCAGGGCATCCCGATCGGGCTCCAGCTGATTGGACCCCAGCACGCCGACCTCGTCGTGCTCCGGACCGCGGCCGCCCTCGAGCGGGCACTCAACTTCGACGCCGTGGCACCGGAACCCCGGGCCCCGGGCGGCGGCTGAACGGTACCGATGTCCGGCACCGCCGGCGGGCGCAGGGCTCTGACCCCTCCGCGGTCCGTCGCTGCCACGACCCGCCCCGCAGCCGGCCGGGGACCCCGAACCCCCGTGCATTCGCGGCTACGCTGAGGGCCCCATCGCCGGGCCGACCAATGGGCGGGGATGGGATCAGGGCGCTTAGCTCAGTTGGTTAGAGCGCAGCCTTCACACGGCTGAGGTCGGAGGTTCGAGTCCTCTAGCGCCCACCAGGTCAGAGGCACTTTCTGGGGTCGAAGCCA
>Ga0080006_1143865_pt1 | contig 99072 bp, 85 predicted proteins | sample RS3BMetagenome_FD_69209 | JGI IMG/M metagenome (GOLD analysis project Ga0080006, IMG submission 69209) | Ferric oxide microbial mat and aquatic microbial communities from Rainbow Spring, Yellowstone National Park, USA - RS3B (SPADES... ... | reverse complement strand
GTTTCATGGCACTGCCCCGTCTTGAGGGGACTGCAAGTTGCCTCGTCGCTCTCTTCTGCCAGGGAGGGAGAGAACGTTTCATGGCACTGCCCCGTCTTGAGGGGACTGCAAGTCAAGACATTTTTCTCTTCCTCTTTTCCACATTTCGTTTCATGGCACTGCCCCGTCTTGAGGGGACTGCAAGAATTGGATGATTAAACCACACTGCTCACAAACTGAGTTTCATGGCACTGCCCCGTCTTGAGGGGACTGCAAGCGTTCTTTAGCTACCTCATGTATTTTTAGCATTGCCATGTTTCATGGCACTGCCCCGTCTTGAGGGGACTGCAAGTCTTTGACTTTGTATCCGATTTGCCAATGAGGATCGTTTCATGGCACTGCCCCGTCTTGAGGGGACTGCAAGGCTTTAAAACCATATGCTGGCATATCGGCTTTCACCAAGTTTCATGGCACTGCCCCGTCTTGAGGGGACTGCAAGTCGTCGCGTGACCAGGCGTGTTGAACACATTCTCATGTTTCATGGCACTGCCCCGTCTTGAGGGGACTGCAAGTGCCTTTAGGCGTGGCGTGGGGTTCACCTGACCAAAAGTTTCATGGCACTGCCCCGTCTTGAGGGGACTGCAAGACGGTCTATACTATGCACAATACCAGGCGGTATCATTATTGTTTCATGGCACTGCCCCGTCTTGAGGGGACTGCAAGTTGATGCAACAACACCATAGCAGGTGAGAAGTGCATTGTTTCATGGCACTGCCCCGTCTTGAGGGGACTGCAAGAGGTTCCACCTACCTATCTCAGCTAGCTAGCTAGCGTTTCATGGCACTGCCCCGTCTTGAGGGGACTGCAAGAGCCACCAAGCCACTGATTGACCAGCGTTTCGTTCAGTTTCATGGCACTGCCCCGTCTTGAGGGGACTGCAAGGTATCACTATGAGCGGTTCCGGTAGTCGAAAGTTTAGTTTCATGGCACTGCCCCGTCTTGAGGGGACTGCAAGGTATCACTATGAGCGGTTCCGGTAGTCGAAAGTTTAGTTTCATGGCACTGCCCCGGCTTGAGGGGACTGCAAGTTTACAAAATCCTTCGCAATTTCAACATAACGCAGGGTTTCATGGCACTGCCCCGGCTTGAGGGGACTGCAAGATTGCCTGCCTGATCCCACTCAGGCAGGCAAACGATGTTTCATGGCACTGCCCCGGCTTGAGGGGACTGCAAGTCACCAGTGCAGCGCTGGCGACCATTACCTACGGCAAGTTTCATGGCACTGCCCCGGCTTGAGGGGACTGCAAGATTGCCGCGAACGTATTGTACGCCGTTGCCTGTGTTGCGTTTCATGGCACTGCCCCGGCTTGAGGGGACTGCAAGAACTGAGCCAGTTGAGCCAGTTGAGCCAGTGGCAGAAGTTTCATGGCACTGCCCCGGCTTGAGGGGACTGCAAGTCCTGATAGGCGGCGGCTTCCAGATAATATGCGCCTGTTTCATGGCACTGCCCCGGCTTGAGGGGACTGCAAGCATCCCAGCCTGCGCTTTTTCCCCAACCCTCTGGGGGTTTCATGGCACTGCCCCGGCTTGAGGGGACTGCAAGCATCCCAGCCTGCGCTTTTTCCCCAACCCTCTGGGGGTTTCATGGCACTGCCCCGGCTTGAGGGGACTGCAAGCCAAAAACGATTTAGGAAAATGAGTATGGCAACCACGTTTCATGGCACTGCCCCGGCTTGAGGGGACTGCAAGGGTTTGGGCGAAGAAGCCGGGCAAGTTGCAGGGAGGTTTCATGGCACTGCCCCGGCTTGAGGGGACTGCAAGTCTTTCAAGAAAAGGAACGTGGGCTTGTACGCCCCAGGTTTCATGGCACTGCCCCGGCTTGAGGGGACTGCAAGTGTTCGCCACTGCGCGCCCAGGCATGCTGGTAGGCGTTTCATGGCACTGCCCCGGCTTGAGGGGACTGCAAGTCCGCCGACGGTTCTATGATGGCATGATGCGACAAGGTTTCATGGCACTGCCCCGGCTTGAGGGGACTGCAAGTGCAGAAACAGATGGCAACCTACCAGCAAGCACAGGGTTTCATGGCACTGCCCCGGCTTGAGGGGACTGCAAGACCGACGCTCAAAGCGGCACCGGCAAAGTATTTGAGGTTTCATGGCACTGCCCCGGCTTGAGGGGACTGCAAGTTTATCCTGAGTGCTTATCGGTTCTATCGTGGCCTGAGTTTCATGGCACTGCCCCGGCTTGAGGGGACTGCAAGTTCATGCAGAGATGAATCGGTTACAGGATGGTGAGAAGGTTTCATGGCACTGCCCCGGCTTGAGGGGACTGCAAGATTTGAATAATAGCATATTTCAAATAGAGCTGTCAGTTTCATGGCACTGCCCCGGCTTGAGGGGACTGCAAGCTCGACACACAAGCCTGGTATCAGCGCATCACCGCCGTTTCATGGCACTGCCCCGGCTTGAGGGGACTGCAAGGCTGCCACGAGATTTGTGAACCAGCGCAGGATGCCGTTTCATGGCACTGCCCCGCCTTGAGGGGACTGCAAGTGGTGCTGGTGGGCCGTGTCAGGAGCTGGTGGGCCGTGTGTTTCATGGCACTGCCCCGCCTTGAGGGGACTGCAAGATTATGCCACGAGTTGGATTTCGACATTTTCGTTTGTGTTTCATGGCACTGCCCCGCCTTGAGGGGACTGCAAGCAACGGATGCGGCCATCCCAGCGCACAATTATCTCAAGTTTCATGGCACTGCCCCGCCTTGAGGGGACTGCAAGCTCAGCAAGTGGATCGCTGCCTGAGCTGAGTGGAAGTTTCATGGCACTGCCCCGCCTTGAGGGGACTGCAAGCTTTTCCGTTTGCAAGCGTCCTGTCCTACAGGACTATTGTTTCATGGCACTGCCCCGCCTTGAGGGGACTGCAAGGTTAATGTTGCGGACATATTAAAGCAAGACTTGTTTGTTTCATGGCACTGCCCCGCCTTGAGGGGACTGCAAGGAATTCCGGCGGTAGTTGATATTGATGAAAGTGTCAAGTTTCATGGCACTGCCCCGCCTTGAGGGGACTGCAAGGATTGACGCGGCGAACAGTCCTCTGAAGAATTTCACGTTTCATGGCACTGCCCCGCCTTGAGGGGACTGCAAGATTGGAATCTGTGAACAAAATGTTGCCAAACAAATTCCGTTTCATGGCACTGCCCCGCCTTGAGGGGACTGCAAGTCAGAGCATGGGGTTTTCGTGGAAGAAGCTTCCCCGTTTCATGGGACTGCAAGCGTTGAGGGGACTGCAAGAAAAAGGCGCACTCATCGCTACCGCCGGAAACACCACCGTTTCATGGCACTGCCCCGGCTTGAGGGGACTGCAAGGTACAGAATAGGTAAAGAGATATTTTTTTAAGGAAGGAGAAATGCAGATGTCTCATCCATTACTAAAAGACATTCAATCAGCTTACACCAATGCATCACAAGCATATAGTAGGGCATTTGAAACACAAGCTTTTTTAGAGCAAGCAAAAGAGATGATAGCAGATGATGAGGCGGAATTATACCGCCTCATCGAAGAAGCACTAGAAAAAACAAAACTAGCCGTCATCGCCACAAGAGATGCAAGCCAACCGATAGAACAGCTTATGACAAGACTTTATAAACAGGGCTGAATCAATTGCCTTTAGTAGCGTTAGGCAATCGCGTTTTATGGGGCTGCCCCGCTTTGAGGGGACTGCAAGCGTTGAGGGGACCGCAAGAAGCCTTGAGGGGACCGCAAGGTCTTTAAGATACGTCTTACCGTCTCATAAGACGTGTTGTACACCTTAGCAACATCACGCAATGTTTCACCCTGCTCTATGCGGCGTAGCACGGTGGGCCATTCTTCACGTGGAATTGAGACCCGTGGCTTTGCAGGGCCTGGACGGCGTTTCGGCAATGCAACAGGCATTTTTTCTAACATCTCCAAAACCTGCTGAAGCTTTACCCGCAGCACGCTTTGAGGGTGGGAAAAGAGTATCCACGTTGCTGAGAGCGTAGAGGGAACCCGTCGGTTCCGCTCCTGCCACAAAATAAGGGACGCCGACAAAAAAAGCCAGCGTCCCTTTTTCCATATCCTGTTCCCCCAGGTTACTCTTCCTACCCCTCAAGCAGTCGATCAAGCGCCGACCGACTGATACCAAATTGCCTTGCCACCTTCCACAGCGACACAACGGTTAAATCTCCAATAGAGTACCGTGCCTCATAGCATCATCGGCCTTTACCCTCAATCACCACCGCGAGAACATGGCAGAACAATAATCCTCGAAGATGGGAGATCCAGGATACAGGAGTTTAGGAGACGTGGAAACCCTCTCAGAAGCGAAGTTCTCGTGAGAGAGTTTTTCACATCTCCTGTGACATCGTTCGCGGCAAACTTACCTGATAGGAATTACTATATCGCCTGTTGTGTGTAAATCACGAAATTATCATGGTAGGCTCTGTACAAACATGCTAGTCGCACAAGATGCAGAAGACAAACGTACAAATCACCAGACGGTCATCTTTTGGAACCACCTGGAACTTTCGATCACACGCCTGATAGACCTTATGGCAGGCGGCGTAGCCAGTTCCACATGGATTGCCCTCCTTGCGGAGCGCTGCCTAGTTCACGTCGTTCCAGGTGGAAGGTGCTGGCGAAAAGCTGGTCAATCTCTTCTGGTGTACAGCCAAAGGGGCGGTCAGCCCGCTCAGAGGGAAAATGTGCGTAGAGCAGGAATAATGCGCCCGGACGGGCCTGTTCGGCAGCTACTCTGGCGTAGTCTCCGCGCAGAGCGGGGGGAATACCATTCAAACATCCAATGTCCAGCAACAGAGAGAAACGCTCGTCAGGAGCAGGCGGGACAAGCTTTGTGACATCTCCCAGCAGGAACCGCACACTTCCGCCTGCACGAGCAATCTCATCTGCCATTGCTCGCGCCTTCTGGTTGGCAAGGTCAATCGCCAGAGGCGCGAAGTCCACACCAACAGTTTGCCAGCCAAGCTTAGCCAGCGTCAAACAGTTCGTGCCAGTGCCACAGCCAAGGTCCAACATGCGCCCAGGAGGAAGCGCGTCTGGACCAGCCACCGCTGCCAGTAGTTCCGGCGGCGTGATGCCCGAATCCCAGGGTATTTCTCCGCTTCGATAGCGTTCATTGAAAAGTGTTTGGGGGTCTCGTTCAGAAGTCATTGTTCACAAATCCTTTTCCATTTTTTTGAAGAAAACTCTCCTTCACCGGAGCTTAGGATAACTACATGAACATAGAGTAATGTAGCAGTCTGTTCTTGTCAAGGCAAGGGACAGGGCGAATACCGATGCCGGAACTCGATCCGGTTTCCAGCGCTCTCTTGCCCGCCATCGAACGTTTGCTTTTTCAAGTTCTGCTGACCTTTTCAGCAGTTAGTGAAGAGCTACCGACGACAAAAATGGCAACTACTAGACAAACAACCGGTGATATGCTATATTTTTTTTGTAGGAGGCGATTATTAATTGTAAGGATGCATACACAAGAAATTTTTGCATTCCAACAGATGTGCAAAATATGTCTACAGAGGTAATTTTAGTATGGAACTGTTTCTTTCACAATTATTCGCTTCTACACAGATGATCTCTACATTCGCCTCAGTCCCTCTCTCTGGATTTCGTGACGGAGTACCTCTTCACCTGGAACGCTTTGATGCAACGCCTCGCCTTCACGTCAACACCATTACAGCAGAAACACATATTCCGCTTGCTACCTTGCGGCAGTGGGAACGTAAATACGGCTTTCCAGTAGCGTGGAGCGAGGAAGAACGACTCTGGTATTCCGAACGTGATCGTGTGGCATTGCAATGGTTAGCCTGGCAAGTGACCCACTCACAAAGTATCCAACAGGCTCTTCGCTTGTTTGTGCAGATGGAGCCTTCTTATGCCAGTCCGCAATGTCGGCATGTGGTCTCGTCTGCTCTTCCTGCACAGAAGGATGTGAGGCAACTTTATCAGCAGATGCTCCAGGCTATTATAGCATCCAGTCGAACACAAGCGGCTAGCGTATTGTCACAGGCAATAGCTATCTATCCGATGGAGATTGTTTGTGACCATCTCTTGCAGCCGGTTCTCATTTCAGCAACTGAGCTTCCATGCAACTTTTTTTGTCGATATTTTCATCGCAGCCGTATTGGCGCTACTCCTCGGCAATAGCTTTACCATCCCGGAACGCATGCAAGCAGGTTTAACATTTAGCACACGCTGGTGTCTTCGTCTGGGCATTCTCCTCTATGCTCTCAAATTTTCCTATCGCCCACTGTTGCAATCAGGATTGCAGAACTTCATTATTGTACTCTGTGCCATACTGCTAGCGCTAGGAATTGCGCTCATCGGCGGACGTTTGCTCACCATACATCCCCGTATCGCCGCCCTGATCGGCACCGGAACAGGTATCTGTGGCATTTCTGCTGTATTGGCAACTTCACCCGCTATCGAGGCACGTGATGAAGAAACTGCCGTCGCATTGGGAACCATTCTTTGCTGGGGAACCGCCGGATTACTGTTCTATCCATTGATTGGACATGTCCTGCATCTCAGCCCTACTGTCTATGGTGCCTGGACAGGTGCCACCATTCACGATTTACCTCAACTGATCGCTACAGCACAACAGGGAGGAGGCACTGCGGCACTTAAGGCAGCCCTACTCGTCAAATTAATACGTGTGACCTTCATTGTACTGATCGTACTCACGCTCAGTATTTCCTTCCAGTTGCGTAATCCAGGTCTCTCACGTGGCACCCAGGCTAGCTTGCGGCTCCAAAGCCTTATTAAGACATTCCCTCTGTTTGTCGTAGGATTTTTTCTGATCGTCGTTACCAATACTATCACAGTACTATCCCTGGCTGGTTGACCGGCCCCCTGGCAACGTGGCCTACGACAACTTTTCCAACCACACTCTCTAGTTTCTTACTGATGCTTGCTGTGATCGGCATCTGCGTGCGTATCAATCGCTCCGCAATCAAGATTGCTGGTCTTAAAGCATTGATTCTGGGTCTGCTGGTCTGGAGTATGCAATCCATAGGGGTCTTATTTATAGTCCGTCTCCTCATACACTAATTGTGTCTCTTACCGACGAACAGGCCAAACCCGCTCACTTCGGCCTCGCAGCACAACTATATGCCAGAGTTATGTCAAACACCGGGCTATCCCGTCGTGGTCATGATCTTGTATACCCGATCTTTCGGCAAGCGGCCCACCAGGCCAACGGTGTGACAAAGGCGTGACGAGGAAGCGTTCAACTGTGATGGATTCGTGAGGGAAGACCGCTATGCTTAGAGTGTAAGAACCGTGTGGACGAAAGAAAGGAGGCCAATGATGTTCAGACGCATTCTCGTTCCGCTTGATGGTTCTGCACGAGCTGAACAGGCACTGCCGGTCGCTGCACGTATCGCTCGCGCATCTGCCGGTACCGTTATTCTTGTGCGTGCTGTCACCTCACCCATTGATTTCTCCTGGTACACAATGGAAGCTCCACGCTCGATGGAAGCGGCACTTAACGCCGATATGGAGGCGGCGAAAGAGTATATCCAGCGAGTTGCGGTTTCAGATCAGCTAGAGGGTATCGCTGTTATCACCGAAGTAGTTGAGGGAGTGCCGACTAATGTAATCTTCTCGACCGCGAAAACCCACCAGGCTGATCTTATCGTGATGTGTAGTCATGGCGAGACCGGGCTGAAACGCTGGATACTGGGCAGTGTCGCTCAGAAAGTGGCACGTCATAGTCCTATTCCGGTGCTGGTACTACGCGAGAGTGCTGGTATCCCCACCACTTTGCACCCGGAGGGGAACCGTCCTGTTCGTGTGATGGTTGCCACCGATAACTCCCCTTTGTCAGAAGAAGCTTTGGAACCTGCCGCCTACCTGAGCGCCGCGCTTTCAGCACCGTTACATGGTGAAGTACACCTGGTCCATATTCTGCCGCTGCCGATCACTTCGCCCCATGACGATTTAGCCGACATGCTGGTCAGGGAACACCACCCGGCCATCGGCGACGCGAAGGCTAAGCTGGCAGAAGCGGCACAACGACTCACCACGGGTTCGCTGGCCCAGCTACAATTGAAGGTTACGCATTCGCTGCTGATCGCCAGAGATGTCGCGGAAACGTTGATTGAGATAGCCGAACAGGGCGAGCAGAATCGTGAAGAGAGCAAACCATACGATGTTCTTGTCATGGCCACACATGGACGCAGCGGCATGCAACGCTGGGTCATGGGCAGCGTGACAGAGCGCGTTCTCGGTGCAACTCGCCTGCCATTGCTGGTTGTACGCTCACACGCTCACAGCAATACACAGGAACCTCTCGACGTTACGGCTGAGGTAGCTGAGGTATCGCCCGACAAAGACAAGACGGAAACGCCCCCGTCAAACTGGGTCGGTCTGCTCTGAGAGCGCCAACCCATCGGCACACGAAGAGGAGGGTACGATGACAGAGACCATGAGAGCAGCCGTCATTCACGCTTTTGGCAAACCTCTGACCCTGGATATGGTTCCCATACCACAGCCAGGGCCAGGACAGGTACTTGTCCACATCACAGCTAGCGGCCTCTGCCATACTGACCTGCAACTGGTGCAAGGAGACTGGCCAATCAAACCTGCCCTGCCCCTCATTCCGGGCCACGAAGGCATCGGTACAATCAGCGCAATCGGTGCGGGCGTCACCACACTCAAAGAGGGTGATTGGGTTGGCATCCCCTGGCTGCACAGTACCTGCGGTGTCTGCGAGTACTGCGCCACAGGACGGGAGGCACTTTGCCCTAAACAGCAGAATACAGGTTACACGGTCAACGGCACCCACGCCGAATATGCGCTCGCCGAGGAAGCGTATGTCGCTCATCTTCCTAACACTGTACATTCGGCAGAAGCCGCTCCCATCCTCTGCGCCGGCGTCACCGCCTACAAAGGTTTAAAGGAAACCGAGGTGAAGGCCGGTGAGTGGGTCGTGATCGCAGGCATCGGCAGCCTGGGCCACCTGGCCATTCAGTATGCCAAAGCTATGGGCATTCATGTCGCGGCTGTCGATGTAGTAGAGGAGAAGCTTTCGCTGGCCCACACTCTCGGTGCTGAGGTGACTGTCAATGCCACCTATCAGAACCCGGTCGCACGTGTACAACACCTGATTGGCGGGGCACATGGCGCTATTATTACCGCCGCCTCATCGCAAGCCTTTCAGCATACCATCAGTATGCTGAGACGTGGCGGAACCTGCGTCTTACTGGGCCTGCCGCCAGGCAACGTCTCCGTCCCCATCTTCGACATGGTGCAGAAACGTTTGACGTTGCGCGGCTCTATCAACGGCACACGCCGCGATCTACAAGAAGCACTTCAATTCGTCGCCGAGGGCAAGGTTCACGCAGAGATAGAACTCTATCCACTCAGCGCGATCAATATGGCGCTTGAACGATTGGCACAAGGCCAGGTTCTCGGTAGCGCGGTCTTACAAACCGCTGAGTAAAATGAATGAAGGAGGAAGATTATGGCAGAAGTAATGACGGCACAAGCCCATCTGAAAGACGGTATGAGCTTCATAGGCAGCGCTGGCTCTGGACATCAGCTCCTACTCGACGCCGCTGAACATGCCGGAGGACATAACGAAGGTTTCCGGCCAATGGAACTGTTGCTCGTAGGGCTGGCCGGTTGCACCGCAATGGATGTCATCTCCATCCTGCGCAAAAAGCGTCAGCAGGTAACAGATTACGAAGTCAGAGTGCAGGGCACACGTGCCGAGACGCATCCGATGATCTTTGAAGAGATCACAGTGGAACATATTGTGACAGGCTACCATGTACAACCGGAGGCCGTCGCACGCGCCATCGAGTTATCGGAAAACCGCTACTGTGGCGCAGGCGCGATGCTCGGTAAAGTGGCTCACCTGACACACACCTTCCGCATCCTGGAGGCATCCGAGCTACCTGCCAGTACAGCAAGGTAGCGTTCGATCACGTAACATATCCGTCAGCCAACTTCAACAGTGAGAGTGTAATGCCACCCTCACAAAGATTGAGTTGGCATCAATAAAGGAGTAATGACGATGGAAAAGCAAAATCGTATGTCCTTGATTCTCTTCTCCGGTACGGTAGACAAGTTAATGGCAGCCTCAATTCTGGCTACCGGCGCAGCCGCTATGGGCATGGAGGTCGAAATCTTCCTTACCACCTGGGGCCTGGAGGCTTTCCGCAAGGGATACTACAAGACGAATGCAAAGGTGAGCAAGGACTTCGAGGAGTTCGCCCCGCTCATGATGCAGCAAATGGCCGCCAAGAAGGCTCCAAGTTGGATGGAGAACCTGCAAAACGCGCGCGAAATTGGCGAGGTACGTATCTTCGCTTGCAGCATGACTATGGAACTTTTCGACATCAAACACGACGACCTGGAGCCAATTGTTGATGAAGTAACGGGTGTCGCTACCTTTGTCGAACGCGCCAAAGAGAGTGCCATCACCCTCTTCATCTAAAACTCGTTTTCTGCAACATATATGATGGAAATAAAAAGGAGTAATCACTATGGAAAAACCTACCATCACTGTAGATAAAGAGATCGATGCACGTGGTAGCTTCTGCCCCGGCCCCTTGATGGAACTGATCCGTGGCATCAAAGCTCTGCCCGTTGGTGGAACACTCGCAGTACTTTCGAGCGACCCCGGCTCAATCAAGGATATTCCTGCCTGGGTCGCAAAGGCCCGCCATGAGATGGTTGGCACCTACACGGAACAGGGCTACACGCGCTTCGTCGTTCGTAAGATGCATTGAATTGAGAGGAGAGAAGATTATGGCCCCCAAGCAGATAGTAATCCTGGGGGGCGGCGTTGGCGGCACCATCGTCGCCAACGTGCTTGCCCGGCGCTTGAGTTCGCAAGATGCCGATATCACGCTAATAGACAGTACTGGACAACACGTTTACATGCCAGGTTGGCTCTACTTGCCATTTAACCATGTCGATGAATTAAGCAGCCAGCTTGTTCGCAACGAATATGATTTGCTCAATAAACGTGTCCACCTGATGCGCGGAGAGGTTCTCAGGATTGACCCAAAGAACAAAGAACTGCTGGTACGACACGGGGAACTGCTTCGCAACGACATCGACAATGCGCAGAGCAACGACACCGTCCACAGCTACGATTACCTGGTGATCGCAACGGGCGCGCGCCTTGTACCATCAGACCTGGAAGGTCTGCGAGATGGGGCGGGTAAGTGGCACCACTTTTATAGTGCTAGAGGGGCCATTGCACTGCGCCAGGCCCTCCACGAATTTGACGGTGGACGTATCGTCATCGCCATCGGCGGTGTTCCTTATCGCTGCCCACCCGCGCCATTGGAATTCACCTTCTTGCTCGACGAATGGCTGAGCAAACGGGGGTTACGTGATCGCACAGAGATACAGTATCTGTACCCTCTGTCACGTGTCTTTCCGATAGAGAGCGTCGCGGAAGCTGTCACGCCTTTGCTCGAAGAACGCCACATTCAGTACAATACCTTCTTCAACGTGCAAAGCATCAACACTGAGAAGAAGATCATCGCCTCAGAAGAGGGTGAGGAGTTCCCTTACGATTTGCTGGTCATCATCCCACCGCATCGCGGTTCAACCGTCGTAGAGGAATCTGGCCTGGGCGATGAGCAGGGCTGGCTGCCCACCGACCATCATACGCTGGCCGTAAAAGGCGTACCAGATGTCTACGCCATTGGTGATGCCACCGACCTGCCGGTTTCTAAGAGCGGTTCAGCCGCGCACTTCCAGGCCAAAGTGGTGGCAGAGCGTCTCGTTGCCGAGATACACGGCACCGAACCCAGCAAGGAAACAGCCCTTTATGACGGCGAAGTGATGTGCTTCCTGGAAACCGGCTATAACAAAGCGACGCAACTGGTCTTCAATTACGAAAACCCGCCGCGCCCGCCACGTCCTAGCCTGTACTATCACATGGAGAAGCAACTCTTCAATCAGGCTTACTGGCATCTGGTGCCGCAAGGTCTGGTTTAGCAGTCATCACGTGCTCAGATTGGTAGACCAGGTGAGGCGCACCAGGTATCCAGCACCTGCACATGGTACCAGGTGTATAGCGCGGCTGCCTGGCGCGCCTCTCTATGCGTCTTCACCACAAATTGAGAAAAAAACGGAAGGCTACGATGCAAGGCTCAAGAACCATCATCAGCACACGTGAAGAACAGCCTGCGCTCTCTTCAGGCCCATCGGCTGAAAACTACTACCAGTTCTCCCTGCCTGAGCTTTTCGCGCTCCTGCATAGTTCCGAAGAAGGGTTGAGCAGCCAGGAAGCGCGCCAGCGACAGGATCGGTTCGGCCCCAACGAACTGGTGACGGCGCAACGCCTGACAAGCGTCAAACAACTCTTCCTTCTTTTCACCAATCCGCTGGTTCTCATCTTACTTGCCGCCAGCATCGTTTCGGCCTTTTTCGGCGAAGCACTTGATGCCAGCATTATTATTGTCATTATCTTACTCAGTATTACGCTCAACTTCCTCCAGACCCACCGCTCAGAACGAGCTGTAGAGGGCTTGCGCAAACAGGTCGCACTGACGGCTACCGTGCGTCGAGACGGCACCTGGCAAGAGCTTCCACGCCGCGAACTGGTGCCTGGCGACATCATTCGTCTCAGCGCGGGCGATATGGTGCCTGCTGACGCGCGTCTGTTACAAACCGTCTATCTGCATGTGCAGCAAGCCTCGCTCACCGGTGAATCCTTCCCTGTTGAAAAAGATGCCCAGGCCCAGGCTACGACGGTTGGCAACCTGGCCGAGATTCGCAACGCCGTCTTCCTCGGCACCTCTATTGTGAGTGGCACCGCCATCGCCCTCGTGACCGCCACCGGACACAATACTGCCTTTGGCGATATTGTTGCCAGCCTCGCCAAACGCCCACCGGAAACAGCTTTTGAACACGGCGTCAGGCGCTTCGGCCTGTTAATCACCAGAACCGTCTTCTTTCTCGTTCTATTTGTTTTCATGGTCGGTATTCTTTTTCATCATAGCACACTGGATTCTGCTCTCTTCGCCATCTCGCTCGCGGTGGGCCTGACACCAGAGTTCTTGCCGATGATCGTCACCATCACGCTCGCGCAAGGAGCCTCACAGATGGCAAAGGAAAAGGTGATTGTCAAGCATCTGGAATCAATGCAGAACTTCGGCAGCATTGATGTATTATGTAGCGATAAGACCGGTACGCTAACCACCGGCGAAATGGCCAGGCAGGCAGCACTCGACGCACGTGGCAACCCCTCGGAGCGCGTCTCCCTGTTTGCCTACCTGAATAGTTTCTACCAGACGGGTACAAAGAATGCCGTCGATGTGGCCATCCTGAGAGCCGAAGTGCCTGATATCAGCGCATATCACAAGCAGGGCGAGCTTCCTTTCGACTTTGAGCGACGCCGACTCTCTGTCATCGTCGAGTCTCATGGCGAGTCGCTCTTGATTAGTAAAGGTGCCCCCGAAAGCATCCTGAAGGTGTGTACCGCCTGCGAGATAGAGGGACAAAACTTGCCTCTGAACGCAGAGCTGCAAGCACAATGCCAGCACACCTCGCAGCGCCTCAGTGAGCAGGGCTACTACACCATCGCCGTTGCCTACCGACGTTTGCCACCACAGCAAGGGATATACCAGACTACCGATGAGCAAGATATGACTCTGCTCGGTTTCCTGACCTTCCTTGACCCCTTACGACAGGATGCTGCCGACGCCCTGGCCGCCTTACGCCGTGATGGCGTCACGGTGAAAATCCTGACCGGCGATAATGCCCTGGCTACACGTCACATCTGCACACAGGTCGGCCTAAACACCGAAAACATGCTGCTGGGTGAAGACCTGGCGCATATCGATGATAGCGCGCTACCACAGGTAGCTGAACGGGTGGATGTTTTTGCCCGCGTTTCTCCGGCACAGAAGAATCGCATCATTCTCGCGCTTAAACGTCATCGCCATGTGGTAGGTTTCCTGGGTGACGGCATTAATGACGCCCCCTCGTTGCACACCGCCGATGTTGGCATCTCAGTGGCCAGTGCCACCGACGTGGCAAAAGAAGCCGCCGAACTCATACTGCTTGAACGGGGCCTGAGCGTCTTGCATAAAGGCATCATTGAAGGTCGCAAAGCCTTCGGCAACGTGATGAAATATTTACTGATGGGCACCAGTTCCAATTTCGGGAACATGTTCAGCATGGCAGGTGCCTTTGTCTTTTTACCGTTTCTGCCTATGCTGCCAACACAAATCTTACTGAATAACTTCTTATACGATCTCTCTCAAATCACTATTCCGACCGATAATGTGGATGTCTCCTTTATCCAGAAGCCGCAACGCTGGAACGTCAGACTCATCAGTGATTTTATGATTTTCATTGGGCCGATCAGTTCGATCTTCGACTTTCTGACCTTCTTTGTCATGCTAACGGTCTTCCATGCCTCGGAGACGCTGTTTCACACCGGCTGGTTTGTGGAATCGCTGGCAACACAAACCCTGGTTCTGTTCGTGATCCGCACCTGGGGTAATCCACTGCACAGCCGCCCAAGTCTCCCATTGACCATCACAGTATGCACAGTTGTAGTACTGGGTTTGCTACTGCCATTTTCTCCGTTAGGAACCCTGCTACAATTCACACCACTTCCACCGCTCTATTTCCTCTTCCTCGCCGTTGCCACCACCACGTATTTATTGTTGGTAGAAATCATTAAACGTCTCCTGTTGAAACGCTGGCTAAAAACGCTATAGGCGATGGTATGGCCTTTGTAGTTTGCCGTGTCGTCAAGAAAAACAGAGGCTCTGAGACTGTGATACATTTGTGAGGATACTTGAGCTTTTGTGAGTTCAAAGTGATCTTCTGCCTGTACACTAAAATCAGAAAAGAATCGTCGCAAGCATGTAAAAGAAGTCCGCTGCGGAAAAGGAGGCAGCGTATGTTTCAGCGTATTCTTGTACCCGTGGATGGCTCTCAGCGCGCGGAACAGGCTCTTCCGGTAGCCGCGCGGATTGCTCGATCCAGCGGCGGCAGTATCCTTGTGCTGCGCGTGGTAAGCATCCCTTCTGATTTTCAAGTCTACTCGTCGGTTACTCCCGCAGTGGTTCAGTCCGCCTTAGAGGCCGAACAAGAAGAGGCCGAAAGCTACCTGGCCGGATTGACTAATCAGAGTGTGCTGGCCGGTCTTCCTGTCCACACTCAGGTCGTGGTAGGAACCGATCAAGCCGCCAGGAGTATTCTGTCAACTATCACCGACCAGTACTGCGACCTGGTGGTGATTTGCAGTCACGGCTACACCGGCATCAAACGTTGGGCATTGGGAAGCGTCGCAGAGAAGGTCGTACATCTTTCTCCAGTCCCGGTTCTCTTGTTACGTGCGGACCATGCGCTCCCGCTCCATATCACCGCCCAGCAACAGGGAGTTATTCGCGCCTTAGTCCCACTGGACGGCTCCGCAGAGGCCAAAGCGGCCCTGGAACCGGCCGCCTTCCTGGTGGCAGCGCTGGCCGCACCGGGTAAGGGCGCTCTTCACCTGATGCGTGTGGTGACAGGGACATCTACTCACGAGCCGGACCCCGAACGGCAGAAGGCGGCGTTGGCAAAAGTTCGACACTACCTTAGCACAACGGTGGAACATATACGCGAACGCCTTATCGCTCCGTCAGTGGCTCCCTTGAACCTCTCTATAACCTGGTCGGCAGTGCCTGATGGCGATGTAGCCACCAGCATTGTCAATATGGCCGAGATAGGTGAGGACACGGAAGGCGCAGGCACGCCCGAACGCTGCGATCTCATTGCCATGGCAACACATGGCTACAGTGGATGGCAACGCTGGGTCATGGGCAGTGTGACTGAACGAGTACTGCATGCCACCAAAGTGCCCATGTTGATTGTCCGTTCAAACGTAGTACACTAGCTGAAGCTTCTATCGCTTCATTATTCGTTCACCTCAGGAAACCCGAAGTGGAGCGCCTGCGCGAGGAGCTGAAAAGAAAAGATGAACTGATACGACAACTGCTTCTGCTCCTGGTCCTTCAGCAGGAAGCTTCCCGTACTACCCACACATATGTTCAGGAACACAGATCACATAACGGCAACCAGGGCAAGCCAATCCAGGCCCGGCCCTGGTTTTCCGTACTCATTGCCCACCTTATCGTGGGAGTCTCTTTTTGCAAGAGAGCGCAAGACATCGCCACTACAATGATAGGATACTTTTCCCGTTTTTCATTGTAGTGGCGATGCCTTGCACACATCCTGCCGACTAGTGTTTACTCTATCTACTGCATTACTTGATTACTTGTTGACTCTCATCCAGTGCCTGGAACACCTGCTGCACAAAGCGCGCTTCCGGCACTGCTCCGACTACCTCAATAAGGTCATTCACTACCGTCTTAGGCACGCCTTGCACCTGATAACGTTGGGCCATCTCAACGAACTCGGAAATCTCAACTACGTCGGCGGTAATATGTTCGTTTTCAACGGCCAGCTTATGGGCCAACCTGGCGGCGCGTGGACAATAGGGACAGGTCGGGGTGACAAACACCTGAATATGCAGTTTTTGCTTAACCTCTGATAGAGCTTTGCGCGTTTTCTCGCTCAAGTCTGTTTTACCGGTAGAAACGTCGATGATATCTTCAACCAGTGTAGAGAATTCATACCCTGCTGGAATGCCGAAGAAGCGCACTGCTCCTCTGGCACGTCCCTGGAGAACAAAGGCCGGGATGCGCGTAATGCCCAGGCGCTCCGCCTCCTGTTTATCACGCACAAAATCTCTGCTTTCTAGATGGATTTTCTCCGAAAGAGCCGCTACTTCTTCAAGCAACTCACGCGTTTCCTTACAATAATCACATTCCTGGATGGGAAGCACCAGTGGCGATTCATGTTGGGTAAAATTAAGAATTGTTACCTCGCCCTCAAGCTCCTCAAAGAGCTTGCGTAGCGTTTTTTGATCCTGTGGTGCAATCATTGACATCGTTTTGCTCTCACTTCTTTATAACTAGAACGACTAACCCTGTGCAACCGGCAAAAACACCGTCGGGTCACTAACGAGCAGAGGCGCGGCACTGCGAAACACCTCGGCATAGGCCACACCGAGCAGGCGTCCATAGTACTGATCTTCCGCTTCATACAGGCTCAACAGGTGGTCGCCTTGAGCTTGAAAGATTGACCGATAGGCGGCCAATGCCTGGCGTTTGCGTTCGTAGACCTTGCTGATATCGACGGCAAAAGCAAAATCGGCCCACGGAGGCTCCATCTTACAGTGCGGGAAGAAGAGGCGCTCGACGATCCAGGGTTCCTGACCGGTTAGCAGCTCGCCGCCGGGCACGCGCTCCCATTGACCCAGGCGAGCCAGGAACACTGCCGCCCGCGTCAGTCCTGCGACCGCCGCATGATCGGGATGGACGCACGCATCCGTCGTACTATAGACCCAGCGTGGACGATATTCACGGATCAAGTGGGCAAGGCGCAGGCGAGTTTCCAGCGTATCGGTCAGGAAACGATCCTGAAGACCTAGGGAAAGACGCTCCACACCGAGCAGGCGCGCCGCCTCACGCGCCTGCTGCGCACGTACCCCCGCCTGCGCAAATTCAGTTGGCTCGCCCTCGGTGAGATCGACTAGCAGCACCCGTTGCCCCTTATCAGAGAGAATAGCAAGTGTGCCCCCCATCTGAGTTTCAGCATCATCAGGATGCGCTGCAATCACGATGGCGTCATACGACATGCCATGCTCCTTATCTGCTATGCGCGTGCAGTTTGTCCCCCCTGAAAGGGGCACCAAAGAGTGGCGCAAAGACACACACATTCACAAGTCCGGCAATGAACGGCAGCAAGCCAACCACGACCAGAATAATGCCGAGCGTTATATTGCTCGCCGCCGAGATCATGAATGCGCCCCAGATTATCAGGGCCAGGCCGACAATAATGCGCAGCAGCCGACCGACCGCGCTGGCCATAAAAATTGCAAATGCCATGAGCATCCTCCTTGTGCATAAGCCTGTTTCTTATCCTCTATGAGCAAGCATCTCATCCGATGCTCTGACCTTGTAATGCACGAGTCGCAAAAAGGTTACCGATTTTGTGGTACACTAATTAGAATCAGAAAGGAAGAGATAGGAGGAAGCGCTATGCCCAACGAGCAAGATTTGCTGGCCCGCCTGCGCCAACGTGATGAAGCTGCGTTCGCCGAGCTATTTGAAATGTACGCGGAACGCATCTACCGCTTAGCATGGCGCATGCTCAAACAGGGAGATGACGCGGAAGAGGTGGTACAGGCCACCTTTGTCTCCGCGTTTGAGGCCATCGACCGCTTTGAACCTCACGCACAGATCGGTACGTGGCTCTACCGGATTGCCTACAATCACGCTTTGATGCTGCTTCGCCGTCGTCATGCCGTCGCCACGCTACCAGAAGAAGACGAAGGGGTGGCTTCCTTCCCACCGCAACTGGCCGATTGGAACCATCTGCCCGATCAACAGGTCTTGAACGATGAAGCAAAAGACATCCTGCGTGCTGCTATCAACGAACTCCCCGTCGGGTTGCGTGCCGCCTTCGTGCTCCGTGACGTAGAAGGCTTATCGACTGCGGAATGCGCCCAGATTCAAGCGCTGACGGAAGCCGCCTGCAAAGTTCGCTTACACCGCGCCCGCCAGCGCCTGCGCGAGCAGATTCGTGCCTACTTCAACGAACGAGACAAACCTTCTATAGACGCCCGCCGACCAACCAGCCTAAACTGAAGGTCACCGCCGAAGCTGCCACTCCCAGCAATACCTGCCTCCCTCCCGATTTTAGCAAGGGAGCACCGGTTGTCAGCGTGATGCCGATGCCAACAAGAAACAGACCGCAGATACCCAGCAGAAGACTGATTAGCACCGCCAACCAGCCACTGCTGAACGCAAATGGAATAACCGGGATGATCGCACCCACCGCAAAAAGCAGGAACGAGGTAACTGAGGCTTCCCAGGCCGAACCACCCAACTCCTGCGGATCGATACCCAGTTCTTCACGTGCCAGGGTATCTAGCGCAGCGGTATTGGTACCATCCGTGTTCTTCCCTGCGATGATACGCTCTGCCATTTTAGCAGCAGTCTCTTGATCAACGCCTTTAGCCTGGTAAATCAAAGCCAGCTCCTCCTGCTCTTCCTGGGGAATATCAGTCAATTCTTGCTGTTCCACAGCAATCTGGTGGGTATAGAGTTCACGGGCACTCTGCACTGAGAGCCACTCCCCAATCGACATCGAGAGTGCCCCGGCTAGCATGCCCGCCAGACCGGTAAACAGGATCGTGTGACCGGGCAGATTGGCACCAGCAACACCCATAACCAGACTTAAATTCGTTGTCAGGCCATCGCTGGCTCCCAGCACGGCAGCGCGTAAGGCATTCCCGCCCGTGCTGCGGTGCCGACCCTCGAAACGGGCCAACGCAGGGCCGGCGATACCCCCTTGCGTAGAAGTCTGGATTGCGTGGAACAGACGCGCGTGCGAACGTTCCTGGGCCGGCATGCCAACTGCACGTGCTTCGGGTTGCTCGTCATAGCCATGACTGGCATTACGTTCCATTGTGGTAATGGTCGGCAACACAGCGTTCACACCAAAACGCCTTGCCATCCAGATAAGCACACGTATGCGCCAACCAGGGATATAAGGGGAAACAGGCTGACCGGCTGCACGCAGGCGCTCGGCCCATAAGGCCGCATGACGTTGCTCGGTCTCGGCCATGCGCCGATACAGTTCCGCCAGACGAGTGTTTGTCTCTGCCTTTGCCAGTTCCTGATAGAGCAATGCGCTCTCCTGCTCAGAACGATAATTCGTTTGATAGCGTTCAATATCGCTTTTGATTGTCATAGCATCTTCCTTAAGAATTAACACGCATATGCCTGAAGCTCGGCTTGCACTCGCTGCACAACTTCGTCAACAGCGCGCGTAACCTCTGGCGAGAGTGTGATTCCCGCAGCATACTCTTTGCCTTCAATCGCATAGAGGACAAGCGAGTCTGGCAGACTATACAAGATATGCGCTATCCCCAACACCTCTCGTAGACCAACAGTATGCGTCGAGATACTTTCAAACGATGCCGGTAGCGGCTGCGTAAGCAGATCAAAGCGCATAATTGTCCCTGCTACCGCACCAAAAGAGGCAGCATCAATCATGATGACATGCGCTACATCTTTCCAGAGGTCGAGCAGGCGTGTCTCATCATCACAGCACAGCATCTCTATCCCTTGCTGATACAATGTTAGTTGTGCCTGCAACCGACGCACGACCACAAAGCCAACGCCGTCATCACACCGATACTCATTGCCCAGACCGATGATGCGCGCGAAGAGTGACACTACCAACACATCCTTTCTGCTACGGTCTTTAGTCCCGTTCAACCGTCAATTTGAGGAAATGCGTAGCACAGGAGATGCAAGGATCGTAGTTGCGTATCGCCTGCTCGCACTGCCATGTCAATTGCTCATCGGGCAGGTGCATCGCGCGTTCAACGTACTGCCACAAATCCTGCTCAATACATTTCTGATTCTGCGAGGTGGGCGGGACAATTTTCGCCTCGACAATTCTACCATCCTCGGCCAGTTTGTAGCGATGGTACAGCGTACCACGTGGAGCCTCCGTGCAAGCCCAGCCGGTAGCGGCGCATGGTTGCAGTTCCACCGCCGCCCGGTCAGGTGGCTCGTATTGTTCAATAATCCGTAGAGCCTCATCAAAGGCATAGAGGATTTCGACACTGCGTACAATAATGCTCTGAAAGGGATTCTTGCAGACCGGGCCGGGACCCGCTGCGCGCGCCGCCTCCTGCGCCAGCGGTGAGAGACGATCAAAATTTACATTGTAACGCGCTAATGGGCCAGTCAAGTAAGCACCGCGCCCTTTGATGTGTGCATGAAGCGCGTGAGAATATGGCACCTGCTCTTCGATAATATGCTCCTCGAACTGTTGTGGCGTGATGTCAAGACCCTTGTTAGAAACCAGATGCCCTTCATTAAAAGGATATTCGTCTGGATGGCGCAGGGCCACAAATTCGTAATCCTGCTCAAAGTCGGGGAACGGTAGCTGCGCCACCCAGCGCACCGCCTCCAATGCCATCTCACGTCCACGCAGTAGTTGTTCTTTGAGTTGAGTAAACTCGCGCTTCTCCGGCACGCGATAAAAGCCGCCCACGCGCACATTCACCGGATGCACCGCGCGCCCACCCAGGAACGTAATCAACTCATTGCCAAGTTTTTTGATCTGCAAACCGCGTTGCACCACCTCCGGGTGATCCTGCGCCATACGCATGGCATCGGGATAACCGAGAAAATCGGGCGCATGCAGTAAATAGACGTGGAGAGCGTGGCTCTCGATCCACTCGCCGCAATAGAGCAGGCGGCGTAAGGCTCGAAGTTGACCCGTAACCTGCACACCAAAGGCCGCCTCCATCGCGTGAACGGCACTCATCTGATAGGCAACGGGGCAGATACCACAGATGCGAGCCGTGATATCTGGTGCCTCGCTATAGTGTCGCCCGCGCAGAAACGCCTCAAAAAAACGTGGTGGCTCAAATATCCTGAACTTGACATCCTTTACCTGGTTCTTGCTAATCCTGACATACAGCGCTCCTTCACCCTCCACACGCGCCAGATAGTCTACTTTGATCGTTTTTTCCACCTTTTTACTTTCACTCATGCCGTGTACTCTCCTGTCGAAATTCGGCAGCGTTCGCGTTAAAATTTCGGAATACATGGACAAGATCGCGCTCCTGCGCTCCAAGCTGACGCCAGCGCGCGCTTAAGGCAACGGTATTGGGCGTCTCTTTCGGGCCAAAGCAGCCATAACACCCACGCGAACAGGCCGGACAGAGCGCGTTGCAACCGGCATGCGTCACTGGCCCCAGACAAGGCGTGCCATGCGCAACCATGACGCAGACCAGCCCACGCAATTTGCACTCCATGCAGACGCTGTGCGCCGGAGTTACTGGCCGACGCCCGTGCAGAAATGCACTAATGACATCAAGCAACTGATCTTTATTGATCGGGCAACCACGCAACTCAAAATCGACAGCGACATGATCGGCAATGGGCGTCGAATGGCTCAGCGTTTCGATATACTGAGGGGAGGCATACACAACAGCCATAAATTCTTTGACATCCTGAAAGTTTCGCAGCGCTTGAATCCCCCCGGAGGTCGCACAGGCCCCAATTGTGACCAGGTATTTCGAGGCGCGGCGTACCTGGTGAATGCGCTCTTCGTCCTGCGGCGTAGTAATCGAGCCTTCGACCAGCGAGAGGTCGTATGGCCCTTTAACCTCGGCCCGCGACGCCTCAAGAAATTTGGCAATCTCAAGCTGCCCGGCCAGCGCCAGCAATTCATCTTCACAGTCCAGCAAGCTCAGTTGACAACCATCACAGGAAGCGAACTTCCAGACAGCGAGCCGAGGTTTATGTGTACGCGCCATAGCCTTTATATCTCCCGTTTTACCAGCAACGCCCGGATACGATCATAAGAAAATACCGGGCCATCTCGACAGACAAAGTAAGGACTATACTGGCAGTGCCCACAGAAGCCAATGGCACAGTGCATATTGCGCTCCATCGAAAGAAAAATATGTTCTGCCGCCATACCACGTTTCTCCAGTTCTATAGCCGTAAAGCGCATCATGATCTCCGGGCCACACAACATAGCGATAGCGTTCGATGGGTCAAAGGAGGCATGTGGTATTAAACGGGTCACGACACCAACATTGCCGAACCATGCCCCGCTCGCACGGTCTACTGTGATAGCGACGTCGAGGTCAAAACGCGCGCGCCATCGCTCAAGCTCTTTATGATAGAGGATATCCTGTGGCGTTCTGGCTCCATAGAGGAGTACCACCCGGCCATAACGCGCGCGCTGCGCCAGGAGAGTGTACATTACGGAACGTAGCGGTGCTAGCCCGATGCCGCCCGCGACAATCACCACATCCTTGCCCTGAGCCGCTTCGACAGGCCAGGGCACGCCAAAGGGGCCACGCACACCAATAACAGTTCCCGCTTTCAAAGTCTGCATGGCCCGTGAAACCGCGCCTGCCGCACGAATGGTATGTACCAGCAATTCCGGCTTGCCGGGATCGCCGCTCAGCGAAATCGGTATCTCCCCCACCCCGAAGACATAGAGCATGTTAAATTGCCCGCAGGCGAAAGGAGAAACCGTGTTACCCTCAACGGGTTGCAGTATCCAGGTGAAGGTATCTGAGATTTCACGCTGCACGCGCTGAATGCGATAGCGGCGCGGCAGCATTGGATCTTGCGCCAACTCCGGCGCTATCGATGTCATCGTCATCGCTTTCCTCTCTCTGGAGTACGATAGATATCGAGCAGTTGCAGGCGCGTGGCCTGGAGCCGTTGCATCAGCACCTGCGCCACTTGCCTGACCAGCACGTAGCCAAAGTCGTGATCGCGTTCACAGGCTTCCCGTAAGCAACTAGCATCCAGCGTTACGGCCTGCACCGGCGCAAGGGACTTGGCACTGAAATGCCAGCGATAAGGCGGAAAAAGCCAGGACCAGCCCAGCACATCACCGGCGGCAATCGTCTCGATAGGCACAGCCCCCAGTTGCGCATCAAAAGCTTCCAGTAATACTTTTCCTTCGCTGAGGATATAGAAGTATAATGCCTCTTCCCCCTCGTGAAACAGATATTTCCCGGCATCAACGTGCAGAAAAGACGCGCAAGGAGTGATAAGCGACCAGGTCTGTGGTTTCACACCAGCAAAGAAAGGATGCTGCGCGAGAATGATATCGTGCGCTTGCATTAGACTCCACTCACTTTCTTCTAATGATTCTGCGGCGCGTTGGTCGCGTCGTCGGCGCGAATCGCCCGCATCTCTTCTGTAATATCAATGCCAACCGGGCACCAGGTAATGCAGCGTCCACACCCGACACAGCCGGAGGTACCAAACTGATCAATCCAGCTTGCCAGTTTATGTGTCATCCACTGGCGATAGCGCGAACTGGCCGAGGCCCGTACACTGCCACCGGTTAAGTGAGAAAAATCCATCGTGAAACAGGAGTCCCACCTGCGCCAGCGTTCGGCAGTCATCCCCGTCAGATCAGTGACATCCTCGACGGCGGAACAAAAGCACGTGGGACAAACCATCGTGCAATTTCCACAGGTTAGACAACGCGACGCCACCTCCTGCCAGCGCGGGTGCTCCAGATTGCGGTACAACGTCTCTTTGATCTCGTTAGTCTCCATCTGGCGACCCATCTGCTGGGCAGTACGCGCAACCACCGCTTCTGCCTGCTGCAACTCCTCATCGCTCGCTGGCTTATACGGAATATCCTGAAGCATGCTCGCACCTTCCTCGCTACCAATCTGCACGACAAAGAAATGGCGTTCAGGCGTCAGTATCTCGGTCAGTGCCAGATCAAAGTCCCCTGTCACCTTCGGCCCCGTCTGCATGGAGACACAAAAGCAGGTTCCCCCTGCATGTCCACAATTAACGGCTATAAGAAAGAGATTGCGGCGACGCGACTGGTAGTGGGGATCGACGTAATGAGAGCGCAAGAAGACACGATCCTGGATGGCGATGGCGTGCAATTCACACGCACGTACACCGAGAAAAGCAAATTTTTGCATTTCATGCCGTTCCGGCTCGATCTGAAAACCGTCCTGTTCACGGCGGGCTTGCCATAAACGAATGCGCGGGGGGAAAAGATAGTGTTTCCAGGACTGTGGCCCAACGGCATAACCAAATAGCGCCCCGTCGGTGCGTCGTTTGAGGCGATAGATTCCTCCGTCCTGCTCGTCGGTATAACCAACAGGCAGGTCTGTAAGAGTTGTCACGGTGTCGTAGACAATGGCCTGGTCGCGCACCGTCGGCCCGACCACCGTATAGCCCTGCTCCTGGAGCACCACGAGCAATTGTTGAAGCTGTTCCCGTTCGATGATAATGACATCATCAATCTGAAGGAGGTGACCCATACTTGCGCCCTTCTTTCCATCAGTATCTCATAGTCTACTCTATGGGAGCCGTCAAGGATGCATGGACGGTATCATAAGAATATCACGATTGCGTCACAAGACATCGTAGACATCTCTCAGAAAGATCACAGCTTATCCCGATTTCTGCATCACACAAGCCCTGACATAGTCACATTATGCACACAACACTGACAGAGACGTTTCTTCCTCATTTCGATAACTGAAGAGGACAGGAGAAGTGCGGGATATGCAAAGCCGCCAACAGTTCTGCACAACTGCTTGTGGGTGGCTGGGCAGTTGAAACTAGTAAATGTTGACATTCAGCCTCTTCGTATTCATCGAAAGGCTCCCAGCGCGCGCTCTGGGCCATGTAGAGTTCAGGTCGGCCATCAGAGGCGTTGCCTTGTTGACCTTGCTGTATCCTGTCCAGCCAGCGCCGCTCCAGGCGTTGCAGGACGATCTCTGCCGGGCATATGCACTCTACAAAGATAGCGCTGGCTCCATGCAACCTGGCGGCACGACTCATCGCCAGACGTTCTGCACGACGACTGAAGGAAGCATCCAACAAAACGGAGCGTCCTTGCGCCAGAGCAGTGCTGGCTTCCGCCTGCAATGCCTGATAGGTACGCTCTGTCCACTGTGGGCTGTACAGACCCTGTTCAAAGGCATCTGCCTGGGGATGCGATGGGTCGAGGTGCGCCAGACGTTTGCGTATGATATCTGAAGAAAACAAGGGCCACCCCAACTCATGATGAAGCTGGCGTGCTAATGTACTTTTCCCTGTGCCCATCAGGCCGCCAATCATGATGAGCAGCGGCACTGTCGGGCCGGTAGCATACTCAGCTGCCAGGGCGAAGAGGTTTGTTGCCTGCTGCCGTGCCAGCAGACGTTGCGCTTCCGGCACCTCTGCCTCTTCAAGCTGAAAAGACAACACCTTGCCACGCACACAAGCACGATAGCAGCAATAAAAAGGTAGTAATTCGCGTAAGGCATCATCGCCGGTGGCAGCGACATAGGCGTCTACGAAGGCCCGCGCAAGATCGTTGCGGTAAGCAGCATCCAGTTCCATGGTCAGGAAAGCCACCTCTGCCGCCACGTCGCTATAGCGGAACCGTTCATTGAATTCAATACCGTCCAGAATAACGATGGGGGGCAAGGACTGAGTGAGCTTCATAGGCCGGGTGTCTAGCAGGTACACATGTTGAAGTCGCAAGTCGCCATGACAGTCACGAACATATCCATCACGGATGCGTAGCTCAAAGAGTTGGGTACGTTCCTGCATGAAGTGGCGAGCGAAGGTCTCGATGCGTTCATACACGGCCCCTTCTAACGTGCGACCGATCAAGGGCTGCATCTGAGCAAAGTTCTCTTCCCAGTTCTGGCGTACCACGTCCAGCGAACCAAAGTGCGCAATGTGTGCGCTGGTCGGAGCGGTCGCATGGAAGGTTGCCACATAACGCCCGACGCGGGCAAGTTGTTCAGCGGTGGCTGCACCAGTTTGCACCAGAAACTCCAGTGTTGCCTCATCCGGCAAACGTTGCATGACGACCGCATAATCGACGATAGTACCCTCACCCAATGCGCTCCCAGGCAAGGGGAGATTATCTACAGGTAATACCTCGCCAAAGGAAAGATAGCCGTCATTAGAATATACAACCGGCGCAACGCCGATATAGATGCCAGGAGCGAAGCGGGTATTCACCAACACTTCCTGGATGCAAAAGTGACGACGCTGCATGGGGGTCGAATAATCGAAAAACCCAAAGTTCTTTGGTTTCTTCAGCTTATAGACCAGCGTCGGCGTAAGCAGAACAATAGAGGCGTGAGTATGGATGACCGGGATGATTTGCCCAGGTGGTAAGGCAAACGGAAAAGCTTCCGGGCGGCTGAGAGCCTGGAGCATCCTGGTAACGTCCAATGACGATGATTCTGAATCTACAGGTCGATGTTGGTGATTCATCAGATATCTCCCTTTTCTAAAAAGGACGCCTCATATAACGTTAGAAAGCAAGGAGCCTGAAAAACATTATTCCAGGCTCCTACCTCCATTGCTTCCTTTTTCCATCGTTTTCTCCTTCATCCTTGTTGCTGTGGTCGCACAATCAAGATCGGGAGCTTGCTTGTGTTCAAGACACGCTCTGTCACACTGCCCATCACCCAGCGCTGCAACCCGTGCCGACCGTGTGTGGAGATGGCGATCAAGTCACAGCCAGCCGCGCTTCCGCTTTTCTGTCCCTCATTGCCGTGCTCAGCCAGCTCTACCAGTGCGCTCGCTACATCGGACGCACACAAGACTGAAGAAGTGATCGAGAGCCTCAGCTCCTTCGTTCTTGCCTGCCATTGCTCCCTCACCTGCGCCAGATAGGCATTTGCATGCTCCTTGACCTCCTCGTTGAGTCTAGAAGCCGCAGCAGCACCAGCCGAGGATGGGGGAAGATTAACCTCCTTGACCACCTGAGCCAGATACAGAGTCCCCTGCCCAGGCGCGGCCAGAGCGGCGGTCAAGGAAGCTGCCGGATCAAGCGCGGCCTCGGCAAGCTCCGAGCCATCTAGCGGAACGAGTACACGCAAGGGACGAGCACTTCCATCCGGTGCTAACAGGGAATCAGACGCGCCCTCTCGCAGCACGAAGAGGGGTACGGGACTCTCATGCACCAGTGTGTGGGCAACACTGCCCAGTATCCAGCGTGTATAGCCAGTTCTGCCATGACTACACAACACGATGAGATCAGCCGCGCGTTTAGAGGCGGTAGCCAGGATACCAGCAGCAGGTACGCCAAACTGCACTTCAGTCGTCGTCGGAATGCCCGCCAGCAGAGGTGACATAGCCATCGCATTGAGATAGGAGGTTGCATTCTTCGTCTCTATCTCGATGGTTTCTGCCGACATAATGGGCATGGGAGATAATCCCCCACTGTAATCAATCGGTGGATTGACCACATACACCAGATGAAGTGAGCCAGCAGTTCCTCGTGCAATCTGTGCTGCCACCGGTAAAGCACGTTCCGCTCGTATGGAGCCATCCAGTGGAACTAATATATGGTGAAACACAAGCGTTCTCCTTTTCAAACCATTGATAGACCCTTCTTCCCATGAGTGTAGGCTCTGTCCCTCACGAATGCATCACAGGATACAGCGTCAAAGGCACAAAACCGTCACTTCCCCAAGATACATACATATATTTATGTGAGTACAATGAGAGATTTTTGTCTCTAAAAGAGACGGCTTTGATAACTGCCCCTGCTATACTTTCTTTGTATGGTTGTGATCTGATAGATGGTGCTTGAAGGAGTAATGCAATGAATACTCAACAAACAGATCAGGATAAAAATGTTAAAATGCCTCAACCTGCGCAAGACCCACGACGGTCGAGAACACCGAGAGGATATACCGGAATCGCGCTTGGCATCATCCTGGTGCTGCTCTTAAGCATTGGGATTTATGCTATTGCACGTTTCGCGCCAGAGTCGCCGCAGACACAGGTCACTCCGACCGCAGCATCGACGGCACAACCGACCGCGTTAGCTACTACCACTCCTGCGGGCACGGATACGACGCCAACATCAGCCCCAGGAGTGGTACTAGGGCCACAGGCTTGTCCGCCAGGCATCGACAGCACTGCCCATTGGAATGCCATTATCGGCACCAATAATGGAGAACGCGCTGTCGAGAGTGTCAGTTGTGCAAACATTATGGATACTCCCACCTTACAAGCTCTAGTAACAGTGCGCCATACCAACACCAATCGCACACTGGATGTCTATGCCTTCAACAACATTACCGCGATTCATCCAGCGCGCATCTTTCTGCTGTCGGGATTACTGAAAGGTGACGCGCAGATTAGTGGCTACAATACCATTCTAACAGCAGAAGTCGATACACATTCGGCAGTAAATGCTGGCAAGCCGGTTGCCTCAATGACGGCTGACCTGTTCCGCGAATTTGACTGGTCGAATGCGCAAGGCACCTTGCTCCAGGTTGCTTTCCCCGGTATCTACCCTGACCTGACACGCTACCAGGCCGAAGCGGATCAGACCCGCGTCAATCAGGGACAGGATAGCTGGAAAAATGACCCGGTGCAGGTGGCACAGGCACTGGCCAAACAGTTCTTCGCCTGGCAACGCCCCGTGACCGGCAAAATTCTGAGTGGCGGCGGCGCACATGATGTGAGTGCGGTCGTCCAGGTACAGGAGAGTCCTATACAAGGCGCGCAGGTACAGGGGCCATCCGCAGTGGTAACGTTGAGCCGTCTGGAAGGTAACATCCATAACATCTGGATAGCTATTGCCGTCAATGATGGGACAATGTTGACACTGGAGAATATCAAAGCTGGTACCATGCTCACCAGCCCGGTCAGGCTGGAAGGCACAGGTGCAGCCTTTGAAGCGGTCATCGGTCATGCTGTGGTTTACGACCATCTTTATACCGATATCGGTCATGCACGGATTACCGGCGACAACGGTATGGGAATTGCCCATTATATCACGAACGTCTCGTACACCAGTACATTTCAGCAAGGAGCACAAGAGGGAGTCATCGCCGTTTACGAGGCCAATGGTGGCATCAGTGATGAGATCTACACAGCCGTGCTGAGAAAAGCCTTGCTCGGCCCGGAGTCCGCCCTGGCACTGGTTGGGTGATTTACCTGAAAGCACGTATTATGCTCAATACACAAAATACGTATCCTGCCGACGACAGCATGAGTATGCAGGAGATGACAGTGGCAGTCCAGCAACACTGGTATCAGCGTCCCTGGAGGGTTATCAGCAGATATCCACTTCCATTGGGCGCGCTGGCACTTCTACTGCTCAGTTTGATCTTCTGGCTCAGCAAGCACAGAGAACTGGCAAACTGGACTTTGCTGGCTACCACACTCATCGGTGGCATCCCGCTGCTCTGGAAAACCTTGCTGCACATCATACACAAGGAATTCAGCGTTGATTTCATCGCCATTCTCGCTATTAGCGGCTCTCTTCTTTTACAAGAGTATCTGGCGGGTGCATTCATCGTTTTGATGCTCTCCGGCGGCGAGGCACTGGAGGCGTATGCCTTACGGCGAGCGCACAGCTCTCTCTCAGCGCTCGCTGAACGCGCCCCACGCACTGCCCATATCTGGCAAGGAGACCAGCTTGTCAATATTCCGGCTGACGCTATCGAGATCGGAATGGAAGTGGTCGTAAAGCCGGGCGAGTTGATTCCTGTCGATGGAGCGGTCGTCGAGGGCACATCAAACGTCAGTGAGGCCGACCTGACAGGTGAGCCAATGCCTGTACGCAAAATGCCGGGCGCAGAGGTTCTCTCTGGAAGTGTTAATCTGGATGGCGTACTGGAAGTGCGCGCGAAGAAACGCAGTGCCGAAAGCAAATATGCCCAGATTGTCAGGTTGGTTCAGGAAGCACAACAGCAGAAAGCGCCCATTCATCGTCTGGCTGATCGTTATAGCGTAGCCTTCACCATCGTCACGCTGATCATGGCAGCTACTGCCTGGGCTATGTTCCAGGACAGCGTCTACGCGCTGGCTGTGCTGGTGGTGGCTACCCCTTGCCCCCTGATTCTGGCTACCCCCATTGCTATTATGTCCGGCATCGATCTGGCCGCGCGCAACGGCATCATTGTCAAAAGCGGTGGCGCGATAGAACAATTCGGTGAGGTCGATGTTGCCGTCTTCGACAAGACCGGCACACTTACGCTGGGCAGACCCAAGGTGACCGCGCTGATCATGCGAGAGGAACAAACTTCCGATACAGAGCGCGTCATGCAGCAGATCGGCAGGAGCGAAGACACCATTCTGCGCCTGGCCGCTTCAGTCGAACAGCTCTCCACGCATATTCTGGCTCGCGCAGTTGTAGAGGCAGCTCAGGAGCGTGGGCTACCGCCAGGCACTGTCAGTAACTTCGAGGAAATGTTTGGCAAAGGTGTCCAGGGCACCGTCTCGCTTACCCCAGAGGAAGGGACAACGCCTGCAACCGCAACCATGCTCCGGGACATAGCGGTTGCGGTAGGCAACCGCACCTTCATGAAACACCTGCACGTCGAGATCCCGTCTTCATTGTTGGCAGAGCGCGAGCGGCGTACCGCCCTGGGCCAGATCGGCAGCTTTGTCGCCCTCGATGGCGTGGTCATAGCCTTGCTTGTCCTGCAAGATATGCCACGCCAGGAACTCACCCAGTTGGTGCCACAACTCAAAAAGGCCGGTATCAAGCAAGTCGTCCTGCTGACCGGGGATGGTGAGGTAGTCGCCCAACAGATCGGGCAGCTAGCCCAGGTTGATCGTATCGTGGCACGTTGTTTGCCCGAAGATAAGGTACGAAGCGTGCAGGAACTGGTGGCACAGGGACATCGCGTCCTGATGGTTGGTGATGGTATCAATGACGCGCCTGCCCTGGCAACGGCCTCGCTGGGGATGGCACTGGGAACACAGGGACTTACCGCAGCCGCGACAGCAGCGGATGCAGTGTTGCTCTCTGGCGACATTCAGCGTGTGGTCACGGCGGTGCGCCTGGGCAGACACGTGATGCATATTGCCCGGCAGGGCATCTGGATTGGCATGGGCTTAAGCCTGATGGCCATGATCTTCGCCTCTATCGGCTACATTCCGCCCGCCATCGGTGCTATATTACAGGAAGGGATCGACGTGATTGTGATTCTGAATGCGTTGCGGGCAGGCAGAATGTCTTAGGAAGAGGAAGAATCAATAGGAATGAATGCTCTCACACCTGACGAACAAGATACAAAGTCAACACCAGGGCAATTCAGCAAAGCAGATTTGCTCGCCATAACGAAGCGCATAGTACAACCCGCACCGCAACTATCTTCTACTAACTTCTGCCTCTTTGATATTTTGTGTCATCCTTGTCACTTTCTGTATCCGATTCATAGCAGGCAAAGGAGTTTGTGTGTGTCGCACAGGATTTGCAAACGACGAAAGATAGTGCCAGGGTTTTGCCTTTGGTGGTAACTGGATCAGGTCTATCTCGACACGGGTGCCGTACTGCCTGAGCAATTGCCGAAGCTCGGCAGTTTGCAGTAGCACAGCTTTTTGCTCGCGTACCGCGACCAGTATCCTATCACAAGAAAGTTGCTGATAGGCACTGATGATCCCGATAACAGGATCATTTGTATAGACCTCGTGTAACTCAACCTGTACATGGTGCCAGCGCGCCACGGTCCTGACGTACTTGAGGATATCTTTTGATTGCTCAATATGTTCCAGGCGCGGGCCTTTCTTCTCCCCCTGCACCGCAATGAGCGAGAGCAGAACCAGCGTTGCGCCTTCATAATGCGCAACACGCATGACACATTCGATGGCCTGTGCGTCAATGCCATGTGTAAATGGCAACAGGAGTCGTGGTGCAAACATAGCAACCCCCTTTAGCGTGGTTCCGACATGCTAGATCAGGTTAGCGACGACAGACACTTCTCTACCTTTATCTATACTTAAGGGTAACGTACACGATGCTCAAGAGGCTATAGGGAAAATGGTTCCTGATCCTAAAAAAAAACTCAGGATATTACGAGGAAAATACATAGAGGCCCAGGTGACAGAGGAAGAGGGCGGCTAATTGCCGCCCGTAGGAAACATTTTTTGATACTCTTCCTGGAAGGCCTGACCTTGCGTGGTCATCTGATCCTGGTAGGTAATCAGCGGCAACGCTGTATTTGTGACGGTATATTGCATAGACGCAAAGACGCCATTCGCGGCGAGCGTTTGCAACGCTCTGGTAGTCCACTGCGTCATAAAAGCTGCATTATTGTATTTGTTATCGGCATAGGGTTGACCATTGTTCTGCACTGATTGGTCAGCGGCATAATTCCACTCGGTAATCATAATCGGCAACGTTGTGCCTATTGTAGACAGCATAACGGTTCGTGCATCGACGATATGAGTTGTCCATTTATCGATGTTGGCAAGACACTGATCCGCCGGGTCTTTGTAGCTACAGGTATATTCGTGCCAGCTAATGGCATCGGGACGTGGATTGGCACCTTGCAAAAAAGCCGTCAGGTTGTCATGGCTATACTGGTAACTGACCGGCCCGACGAACTTGCCGTTCAACGCCAGTTTCTTTAACTGCGGAATGATCTGATTCCAGCCAGCCGTATAGCGGTCGATGGGCAGGCCATTCCAATCATCTTCGTTGCCAAATTCATAATAGACCACGCTATTCCCAAAGATGCCATTCATAGCCTGCACAATCTGGCTATCGGCCTGTAGCGGCTGCGGGCTGCGCATACCTTCCAGCACAATGAGCGGCACCGCACCGATACTCTTTGCATCTTGCGCCGCCTGAATCGTAAGGCTCAGCGGCAGATTATCTCGTACCGGTATGCGGATGATGCGCACATGCATCTGTTGCATCATCTGACGTGTTGTATCTGATGTGAGAAACTGATCATTGGCATTGAACAGGCCAAGGTTGGTACCGAAGAGCAAAGGCGATGGAACCTGCGTGCTGGTCGTCGCCCTGGCATCGGCGGTACCGCTCACTCGTGTAGCAGATGTCGGTGTTTGCTGCTGCTTCTGAGCTATCGAAGACCTGGGCGAGAGATAGGTAATCGCAGCATAGCCCGCCAGCACGATGAGCAGGGCAGCGGCAACAACCATTAATGCCAGTGCGAGGCGACGCTTCCTTATCTCACCTTGCTCCGTTTGTGGTCGCATGAGTTATCCCCTTATGTGTTTGTATCTATTGTAGCAACGAACAAGCTCTATTTTCGTTCTACCCTGCACCTTATAGATGACCAATGTCTTATACAACAGGAGAGAAGGGGATAGCAGTGATAGATACCTATTATAGATCAATGCGCACCTTTCACCTGTTTGACAACAACGGTTCCCAGGACGATGTAGATGACAGTCAGTATGAAAAGCGATGTGTAACCAAAGTGGTGCGGGATGCTCTTCAGGAGTTGCAATACCACCCCTCCGATCAGCAATCCCACGACCTGGGGCAGAATGCCGACCGCCGACCAGATCCCCATATACTTACCAGCCTCGTCAGTGGGTGGCAACACATCGGTTGTCAGCGCCCAGTCCACACTGGTGTAAGCTCCGTAGCCGATGCCAAAGAAGGCCCCTCCGATCAGCGCGGCATACTGGTTCTGGAAGAAGATGAAGATAGCACAAACCATCGCCATCATCGCGCCGGAGAGATAGACCAGCCCCTTGCGGCCCCAGTGATCTGAAGCCCAGCCCGCCAGTAGAGCCGTAGGCAGAGCAAGCAGGACAATCACCGGTTGGAACAGCGCGCCATTGAACTGCTCGCCGCTAAATGGTGTGTTGAAGATGATGGTGCGCACGCCGGGGCCGCCAAGAACATCATTAAAATAGTACGTGAGAAAGTAATAGACGCTCCAGATGCCCATTGTCACTAGGAAACGCGCCAGTAACACCCAGGACAGGTCGGGGTATTGCGTCGGCTTAAAGAAGAAGCGTTTGAGGATGCGCAAGAGGTTGAAATCACCGCGTTTTTCTGGCGCTAATGGCACCTCTTTGACGGTAAAAACAGTATAGGCGACGAAAACAATCTGCACGGCGGCGATGATAGCAAACATCTCTACAACGGCGTTGCGGTAGACAAGCATGTTATTGGCATTAACACCATTGCCGAGAACAATACCAGCCAGCACGGAGCCGAGAATGGTGCCGATAAGCGTTAGCAGACCGTAGAAACCAGAGGCCAGCCCACGCTGATCGCCCGGTACTTTATCAGCAATAATCGCGCTCCAGGGCGAATTAGCGACGTTATTACTGATCTGGAGTAACAGGAAGAGGAGCGCGAAAGTGAATAGCAGCACGCCGGAAGAGAACCAGAAGGGCGAGAAGGCAAAAACGACCAGCACAATGACATTGACGATAGTGCCGATGAGCATGAATGGACGGCGACGCCCCATATGAAAACCAACATGGTCGGAGATCGCGCCTGCTAACGGGTTGACAACGACAGCCACAAACGTGCCCGCGCTGACGACGATAGCCAGATTGATGCTTTTATTGGCCGGGTCGAGAAAATGAGCCACCATACTGGGGATGACAACGGCCAGCAATGCCTGCCAGTGAAAATTATTCGCCAACCAGAAGGCATTAATATTAAAAATACTAAAGAGCGAGAGCCTGCGCTGCTTTGCGTCGGTAGTCGGGGAACTGGCACCTATGCCCCCCGGCATATCAGAGACTTCCATCGTGCGAACACCTCTTGAGAACTGGGATGCAACTTGCACTCGAATCCGGTGAAGCATGCTTCAGCCGGAGATATGCTCTACCGATCTATTGTATCACGGAAAGCTGATGGGATTACTAGAGAACTCTTTTTTCTGGCACGTTTGCATCCAGTCGGTCAAAAGAAGTTACTATAAGGCGTTGAGGGCCTTTTCCATCACTTCGACAGGTGGCTCTATACCGGTATAGAGTTTAAATTTCAGCACACCTTGCCAGAAAAGCATGCGATTACCATAGACGACCCGACATCCTCTTTCCTGCGCCTGTTTCAGCAATGTCGTTTCTTTGGGAGAAGAGACCAGATCCATCACGACAGCATCTGACGATAACCATGCGTTATGAACGAGTGACTCGTCCTTCGCCGCGCCCATGCCCACCGAGGTTGCATTAATCACAATCTGCGCATCTTGTATTGCCTGTTTGAGCCTGTCTAGCGTGGTGTATTGTCCGTGTATCGCCTGTGCCAGTGCTGCCGCTCTCTCTTCTGTTCGATTCACAATCACGATCTCGCCCCCGGCATCTGTCACAGCAAAGGCAACCGCGCGTGCGGCTCCCCCCGCGCCGAGCAAGACCACTTTCTTGCCAGCAATGGTGGTAACTTCCTCTAATGCTTTGACGGCCCCTTTCCCGTCGGTATTGGCTCCAAGCAGCCAGCCATCACGATTCACAAAGGCGTTGACAGCTCCAATTCTGCTCGCGTCGCTATCCAGTTCATCGAGATAAGGAATGACATCGATTTTATAGGGTATCGTCACTCCAATGGCCTTGATGCCCAAATGGCGTACTCCCTCAACCGCTTTCGCCAGGTCTTTGACGATAAGAGGAATATAGATATAGTTCATCCCTAACGCTTCAAAAGCAGCATTATACATGCCGTACATCTTGCTGGTGCGATAGGTTGCGCCAAAGAAACCAATTACCTGAGTTTCGCCATTAATGTTGTTCATACGCCCTCAATTCAGCCAGAATGTTGCGCGTGACTTCCTCCGGGGTTTCCTCACCGACCTCAATAGTCAGAGCGGCTAATCTTTTATACAGAGGAACTCTTTGCGTCAGTAGCTCATCAAGTGATCGCGCTGGATCGTCTGGGTAGGCAAAAAACGCGGGGATGCCTTGAGCAAGGATACGTTTGAGAAGAATGGCTTTGTCAACATTCAGAAAGAGGATCGTGCCCATGCGCGCTAAAATTGCCTGATTTTCGGCCTGTAACGGCGTGCGTCCTCCACAAGCAAAAACGAAATCTGCCTGCGCGAACGCCTGCGTGATGCGCTGCAACGCCCGTCGATCCAGGGCCTGAAAATACGCTTCGCCATAGCGTTGAAAAATCTGGCGGGAGGACAGGGCCTCGCCGCTCTCTTGCAGATGGAGACTTTCAACCTCCGCATCAGCGTCAAGAAACGGCACTTGCAGCGTTTCGGCCAGTAATCTCCCGACGGTTGTCTTTCCACAACCTTTCATGCCAATGAGCAGTATTCTCATGCCTGTTCTTCCACCAGTTCTACATTGGCCCCAACGTTTCTCATATCTGGGATGAAATTCTCGAACGATTTTTCCACCATCTGGGCATCAGAAATGTATGTCTCTCCCTCTACCTGCATGCCCGCGAGTGCGAGTGATAAGACCATACGGTGGTCGTAGTAGCCATCAAGCTGCGCCGCATGCAATTTCCATGTGCCATCCTGGTCGATAATGAGTCCATCTTCTTTTTCAACCACTTTCGCGCCCATCTTCGTCAGTTCCCGGCACATGGCCGCGATGCGATCACACTCTTTCCAGCGTGCCGTCAACGCATTCTTGATCACTGTTTTCCCTCTGGCAAAGCAGGCAGCAACAGCAATGGTCGGCACCTGATCGGGCAAATCGTTCATATCTACCTCGATGGCACGTAACTCACTGGTTCTGGCGGTTAAAGCATCACCTTTAATCGTGATATCTGCCCCCATGTCGCGCAGGATAGCAATAACATGTTTATCTCCATAGGGGTCTTCCCAGTTCATGCCGCGCACAGTGATCTCTGAGTCCGGCGTCAGGATGGCAGCCAGCAGTGGGTACGCGGGAGCAGACCACTCAAGGGGTATTTCCGCATCAAAAGCCTGGGGGGGAATGTTGCCTGGAAAGCGGTAGTAGGCATAGGTGTTGTCAACATTTTCAAATTGTAGGCCAACCTTGCGGAACCAGTACAGCAGCAGGTCAATATAGGCTTTCTCACCAGGATTTCTGACAAAGATTTCCACCGGCTTCTCCGAAAATGCCGAGGCAATAAGGACACTAAAAACGGGCTGACAGCCAACTCCATCCATATGTGCAACGCCGCCATCCACTTTGCCTTTGATCACCAGGGGGGCCATGCCATCATTCTTCGTCGAGATGATCTGGACACCTAAGTCTTGCAAGGGTTCAAACAAATTGCTTGAAATTTTTCTGAGTGTGCGTATGGACTCATCACCGGTAATCACCGACCAGCCAGGACAGGCCGCCGCTACGCCTGCTACAAAAAAGAGCATGGTACCGGAATTATTGACATTAATGATATCTGCCGGTGTCTGTAACTTGCCCCCCACACCTTCGACGCGAAAAACGTTGGGTTCAACTTCCTCGATATTTGCGCCATACATGCGCATAGCCTTCACAGCTTCATGCCAATCTCCGCTGAGCTTGGGATTTCTGACAAACGAGATACCATTGGCCAGCGAGGCCAGGATAAGCGCCCGAAACGAGTGCGTTTTGCTGCGCGGCATACGCACCTCGCCGTGCAAACTGCGGCTTTTCGTCACTTTTAGAAACACCTGTTTTTTTGGCATCGTGCTACTTTGTCCTCACATAGTTGATCAGCTTTGTTAGTGCCTCGTAATAGCTGCGCTCTTTCAGCCCCACCACCTGGTCAATACGCACATCTTCAAGTACGTTGACCCCTTGATTGACACCCGTTTTGTGGATATCGGACATATGAACTTCAATCACCGGCTTCCCCAGGTCAATGAAGGCCTGTCTGAGCGAATAACCATAGCGCACCAAAGCCCCAGGATTGATAATGATCCCATCAGCGGCGCGAGATGATTCAAGCTGCAAAAAATCGATGATGGCTCCTTCATGATTTGATTGAAAAAACTCAAGCTCACACTCAGCTTCGTGGGCAAGCAACTGGAGTTGTGCATTGATGTCGGACATCGTTAAAGTCCCATATTTTGCCGGGTCTCGTTTGCCGAGAAGATTGAGGTTGGGGCCGTGTATGACCAGAATTTTCATAAGATGTCTGTGGTTCCTCCTCTTCATCCTACCACCCGTGGTAGCAAGCATACTTCGCCACGATGCCAGCCAAATATAGCATAGGGGTATTTGCTTGTCAAGACAATTCATTATAATGCAGGTGAAACGCTGAGAAGTGTAATTATTTTCTCCATTTCAGCCACCGTTCGTAAAATCTGGAATAAGCGTTATACCAATCTGGCCCATTATCAAACTCTTTTTGCATATCCAAAATAGTATCAAGCAGCTTACGAACATCCGCTATTGATACTGAATGATACTTAAGACATGCAACGAGCTTTAGAAGTTGTTTTATCTCAAGGGCAACAATAGGCGTTATGATATATTTTTCATAATTTTTCCAGTATCTTGCATTATGGAAAGCATCTATTGTATTAGGGTTCAGTCTCTTAGCAACAAAAACGCCATAGACAGGTTTATCACCGCTAGCTTCTATAGCTTTAAAGACATGGCGCGTCACTGGTTCACCTTCCATAGCAAACTGGCGACTACCATTCGCTAAGGTCATTTCACAAACAAGTTTGAAATCGCGGTAGGTCAACGTAAGATCAGCCACCCCACCTTTAGCATGATGAACAGGATTCATATTTTCATCAATCTGAAAACCTCTAGTATTGCTAATTTCTCCAACCAGATCATTCATAGCCAGGAATAGACGCCAGATAGCCCATTCAAGATATGCAGGAGCATATGAGGCAAAACCACCACTCTCAATGCTCTCTAACAAGTCCTCAATCTCATCAATAGCTTCGGGAGTACGTTGCATATGATAGAACTGAATTTCCTGTACTTCACGCAATCTATTACGTAACTTAATTTCATACGCCTGTAACTTTAAGAGAGTAGTGTCATCATCAGGAATAGGTATATTCGGTGCTACATTTATAGACTGAGCAACCCCCTTAATGCGTTCTTGAAGGGTTTTAATTTCATACCGCACAAAAATGATGTCATCGGCAGGCAAAGGTGGATAGTTGGGATCGTAAAATTTTTCCAGGTAAGTTGCATCCGGCATCAGCGTTGAGCCATCGGCAAGCAGAGCGTCCACAAAAGGTACTTTCGTTTCTGCAATAGCTAATTTATTACCGCGCAGTGCCAGTAATCCACTCATCAGGGCATAACGACCATTGCTGTCGGCATAATCTTTCAGAGTACCATAGTCCAGGCCAACCTGTGAGGCAACTTCCTTCAAACGTTCACGTGCAAAAACAGTCTTAGCAACCTTCCCATTGATTCTATCATAAGCCTCTCTATATACTTTAATCCTAACAATAGCGTCCTCAAATGCTTTGTCATCATCTTCATCAAGAAGACGAATCACATACATACCTATTTCAGTATGTGTCAGACCAATCAGCTTTTCCTGGTGCATCCTTAGCAAAAATCTAAGCAACAATCGAAATGGCCTCAAGTGAAAACCGTTTGTACGACTATCACTCTCAAGTGGAGACTGTATCTGATATTTCAATAATTGTCGTAAGAAGATCGTTTCTTGTAACTCAAGATGTTCAAGTAGTAATTTCCCAACAGGTGTAACCTCCCAACTTTGTCCTTGTGACCAGTCGGTAACAAAACCCAACTGCTTAAAAGCACTGGCAAATTTGCGCCCTCCATCATCACCTGTAACCCGCTCTGAATCTACCAGACCAGCCTTAATCATCGCCTGCTGGAATTCAAGCTGTTCACTACGACGAAACGGTCTTCCACTCATTTCAGCCACAAACAAGCGTAAGGCCTCTCTCAAACGCAGAGGATTACGAACAGTGGTATTGCCTATATTCCAGACATTCATAATATGTTAGTCCCCCTGACGGACTGACGTTGAAGGACAATCTGCCTGTCTATTCTTTCTACATTCCCACAAACAGGTACTCTTTTACTTCATTCTGGTTGTTATTTATCTTGTGATTGTGTGTGCCGAATGAATAACGATGATCGCATTCATACACCTCGACATGACGCTTGTAAGCTGAAAGTATCGCTAACAATTCTTCCTTCAAGGGGATACCATTGGATGAATATGAAACAATGATAATAGAATCGGCGAAACGTTCAAATAACGCCTGAAAAGCCCGATACACAGTCCTTTTCGTATCAAACAGGCTGGGCAAGCGACGAAATTTCTTTGTTTTCGTCTCTTCAAGAATTTCCAATCCCTGCCAGTAGCGTGTTAGGCCCTCAACAAAATGATAACGGCGCGTATAGTCATTATCACTATGCGGAGAAACATAAGGTGGGTCTATGTAGACGGCATCAAAAGTCATCTCTGGCGGTAAAGAAAATACATCCGTATTTAAAGCAAGGTGCTTCTGCCCATTATCAAAAACTGCCGCATTAAATAGCCCTACGGCGGTACGAAAATGATCTTCTAGCGAGATACGCAAATCACGTCTTCCGTCATCATAGCGCACTCCTGTGTAGGTAAAGATACCACGCGGGCGGCGGCGAAGACAGGCATAGACTAAGGCGGAAAATGCAAGAGATTGCTTATAAGGAGGGGTGATCTGAAAAATATTGGCAACTATATTATCTAGCCACCGATTCTCCTCATCAGTAAAATAGAGGCCCCGAAACGTCTCCTGAATGAAATTGTCAGGAGAAGGATGGGGGCGTAAAAGCCTTTCCACCTCTTCATGCGACAATCGCTCGGTACTGTTAGCAACGCAGGCCTGGGCTGTATGGTAGCAAAAACGCAAAACATCATTACTGGTTACAGCTTTGCCCATTGATTTGAAGAGATAGCTCACAGCCCCACTCCCACTGCATGCATCCAGCACCGTAGTGAACGGTATATCTTTTAAGATATCATAGATAAACGGTAAAATTACTTGCTTGCTTCCCATATAACGAGAACCTGGGAAACAAGCGAGTTGGTCACTAATCAGCTCGTATTTAGCAACCAGACGACTGGTAAGTACCATAACTACGACCTCGGCGTCACAAGAATTTCAGGAATGGGCGCACGTCCACTCCCATCGTGATTGATATTACGCGGAGCTAAGACAACTCTTATATGGTGGTGAGCATATAATGCAAGCGTCAGTTCTGAATACGAATTGCTCAACACAGGATAAGCTCCTAAAGCAATTAGCTCATCATAAAGATGGACTAAGGTTTTTTGATCCTGCTCTCGAAATTGCTTCTTTGTATACCGTTTAAAATCAGAATACCGGCTAACAGGCACATAAGGCGGGTCGAGATAGATGAAATCACCCGGACGTGCGTGTTGCCTGAGAAAATTCTGATAGTCTTCGCTAAATAATTCCGCGCGCTGAAGGACTCTGGACGCTGCCTGTATCTCCGTCAGATCATAGAAGATCGGGTTTTTATAGCGACCAAAGGGGACATTAAATTTACCATATCTATTGACACGATACAGGCCATTAAAACAAGTTTTATTCAAATATATAAAGCGCGCCGCCTGCTCTACAGGAGATAATGTTTCTACGTCCTGCTCCCTCAACATATAGAAATAATCCTTAGAGTGCTTTTTACGATGCTCATTAAGCAGCAACAACAATCCCTCTAAATTATCACGCACAACGCGATAGGTATTGATAAGTTCAGCATTAGCATCATTCAACAACATCGTATGATGGCCTAATGCCAATGCTACCGCGCCACCTCCAACAAAAGGCTCGATATAACGCTCAAATGAGGCTGGCGCGACACGCAATATCTCATCAACAAGTTTACGCTTTCCGCCTGCCCACTTTACAAAGGGTACTGCCGCTGGCTTACGATTATGAAACGTCTCAGCATCTTCAGCATAAAGCGTTAACTGTACAGCCTCCTCATCAGTTACCATGCTCACACTCCCCCAAATAATCTCAGTCTACTCCCACAACAAAATTTATAGCTCCCCATCGAAATGAACGAAATAATAATCAAGAATAGATGTTCTATCCTACCACAGATAGGCAGGTAGCCGTCAAGGAAAAAAGAGAAATTCCTATTGCACTGTTTGGCCCAAAACGACGGAAGCCGCTTCATGCTCTTATTACTATGAAGCGACCCCCGTCTTCACGTTCTGAGCTAGAAACGTGTATGCGCTATCCCTACTGGATCGAGCCTTCGTAGATGCCCATCACGGTATTGAGGAACTTCAGGGCCTCCGGCTCCTTGCGCTGGAAGGAGTTGCGCCCCATGATGGAGCCGAAGCCACCGCCATCGCGGATAGCCCGTACTTCGCTAAAGACCTGCTCGTCAGAGGCTGCCGGGCCACCGGAGAAGATCACAATGCGCCGCCCACCAAAGGCACTCTGCACGACATGCTGCACACGCTCTGCCAGCGTCGAGATCGGAATCTCGTACTTCTGATAGACTTTCTGCGCTTCCGGCAACTCGACATGCGCCGTCGGCAACTTCACCTTGATGATGTCTGCCCCCAACTGAGCAGCGATATGGGCAGCGTAGGCCACGACATCAATGGCTGTTTCACCCTCTTTGCTCAGGGAACTGCCACGTGGATACGACCAGACAACGACTGCTAGACCCGCTGCTTTGGCCTCAGCCGTCATCTCTCGCAGCTCCTCGTACATCGTATTGCGTTCGGTCGAGCCAGGATAGATCGTGAAACCAATGGCCGAGCAACCCAGGCGTAGCGCATCTTCTACGCTGGCCGTTACTGCGGAAATGGGATCTGCCTCATTGCGTAGCAGGTCGTGGTTGTTGCATTTGAGGATCAGCGGCACCTCACCAACATAATCGTTGATGCCCGCCTCAATTGCGCCGAGCGGGGCCGCGTAGGCATTACAACCGGCCTCTATCGCCAGATGGAAAAAGTAGCGCACATCGTAACCAGCAGGATTGGGCGCGAAGCTACGGGCCGGGCCATGCTCGAACCCCTGATCCACAGGCAAAATTACCATCTTCCCGGTACCGCCCAGTCGTCCATGATTGAGCATACGCGCCAGATTAGCACGTACTCCCGGATTTTCGTTAGCGTACCAGCTCAAAATTTCCCTTATACGATCATTCATTGTTACCTTCCTCATTATCTCCTGGTCACGTGATACAACCGCTTCACACAATCATCCTCTCCCATTGTATCACGCAAAAATCTTCTAAAAGAGAGCGACCTTGCGAAGAGAGTTACCTCATGCAGATTGTGATAGCAATGTGACCTTCAAGGCTCTGTTGTGATCGAACTGATGTAGGTAGCCCCTCCTAGTCAGCAGGCTCAAGTATCGCTACAATTCGGTGGAAGAAAATACGTTATATCTCCCCGTTCCTCAGTTTATTACTTCATGAAAGGCAGAGAGAACGCGCCGTGCCTACCAGGGGCGTGGCTGCTCGATACACAATACCAGATACCCTTATATAGTGTAACACAGGAGGCTGTAGACCCACAAGCAAGGCATTGAGGAAGCGGGCAGCAGAGCTATCATTCTACCCATGCTCTATCATCAAACAGTTTTCTCAGCTAATTTTCATCATTAGACCCATCAATTGAAAATATATAGCACAACCATTGTTACTTCAGACACGTTGAAACGTCTCAATAGCAGACAGCAAGAGATTGCCTGCTGCAAGGGATTCTATCCCCCCGCAGCAGTAAAGGCATTGAAGGAGAACGCCCTCATGAGTGGTAGTAATTTTGAAACCCTCATACAAGAAATCTTGAAGCAAAAACGGATCATGGATCAGCTCGCCGAGGAGAATAATGAACTGCGCCGCCAACTTGCGGATCTGCGTGATGGACGTGGCATCTTCGTCGATATTCTTGGTCAACGTTTCGCACTCATCAGCAGTAACGCGCTCACTAACGAAACCAGCCTCACGTCAACGCACCTTCCACTGACCGAGCAGGAAGATGCAGAAGAGCAAGCTGCCGTTTACACTCAGCCCACCATGCAGATGGTTCTTACAAGCGCTGCTGAAGCCCCCACGACAGCCATGCCTGAAGTCAGTGATTTCGTCGATGCGCAGCCTGCATCCGAGCCAGACGAAGCGGATGATCTCGCAGGCATTCTCACCGTAGACGCGGTGGCAAACGGACAGTTCGAGGACATGGCAGAGATGCCAACACATCCCGATGGTGTCACCCCCATACCATCAAGCCATTTCGAGGACGAGGAAGCATCGCCCGCTACCTTCCTTGACGATATGACCATCGACGCTTTTGTGGCGACGGCCAGCAATCCCAAAGCAGTATGGACGCCCCCATCGATCAACAGTCAGCGGAAGCAGACAAAAAAACTAGAGATGGATGATGAAGAAGCCAAAGCTATGCTGCGCCGGGAACTGATCGGGAGCTTCCTGCTGGAGTAATCACAACGCTTTGGCAAGCTGATACTCCGTTTTGCAAGCTTCAGCTATTCATCATTCCGTTTGAGACCCGTTCTTCCAGCCTTGCCTGATGTTCCCCATCTTGAGAGGGGAAGCCAGTTGAACTGTAATCGCACATCTTTCACTCCGGCTGGCTTCCCAGATCATTTTCGTTAATAGACCATCCCCCCCTTTACGGCAGCGAAAAGGTCGTCTCCGCCTCACTGAAGCCGGTTGCCTGCGGCGACCCCAACAGGAACGTCACCGAGGTCTCCTGTTGGGGCACAAGGAACGTCACGGTACCTCTCTGTCCGGTCACACCGGTCGCAAACGAAACCGGCAATGTAGCATCTACCGGCGTGAGCATAGTCGCGCCAACTTTTAAATGCACATAGTCATAGGGGGAACCGGGAATCGCCGTCTGTGAAAGCGTATTATCGACACTGAGCGTAATCACCACGTAACGCATGCCACTTGGTGCCTGTTGACCGGCGATACTCAACTGAGATGCCTCATTGACCAGCGTATAGTTGAGACCATAATACTGTAATTGCTGATTGATCGTCGCCGTCCTGGGCGCATACTGACTGAGATCAGCATGTGTGCCCAGTGGAATATCCATTTGAACTTCATTCACGGCACCGAGGCGCAATGTCAGTTTGCTGGTGGGCAGCGCCGCTGTGAGGGGAAAGTCGATCACCACATTCTGCGTTGCACCGGCTGGCAGTCCAATACGCCCCTTCACATAGGTTGGCGCAACAAGCTTGCCTCCTGGTAGTATCAAGTGAAACAATGATGGATAAGCCACATTAATCGACACCGATGTTTGATTAGCCGCCTTCAGATCGACACGTATCACCTGCGCGGCGCTGGTCACCTTATCATCGATAAAACGCTGCGCTTGCTGCACATTCTGTACCGTCATCGTCACTCCAGCATAGGTGACAGTGGTATTGAGCGTTATCGTCGTGATAGCCGGTTGGGTATTAGCCTCTATCGTTTGAACGACAATATAGGCTATCGTGCCAATAAAAAGGAGCAGGAACAACAAGATAGCCACCAGGATGCCCCGCCCTGCTCGCTTCTTCTGCACTGGTACCGACAACGATGGGGCTGGCTGTGGTGGTGATGTTGGTGGTGACACCGCCAAAACTGGTCTCGTCTCCTGCTCCTCAATGCGTGTAGAACTCATTGTTGAACCCGCTAGATCATGATCGTGAGTAGCAAATTGGGTCAAAGAGGTTTGACGTGCAGGAGTCGATGGCCCGCTAAGACGCCAGCCGCAACGCGGACAAGGCTGCTGAGGCTGCGTAAGCGCTGCTCCGCAGCGTGGACAATAATGCGGACTCACCTGGGCCATAGAACTCTTCTCTCTTTCGCCTGAACTGATTCAACCTAATGCGACGAATAAGACAGTGATAGTGTAACACAGGCGAAGAGAGAGGCTATAGTGTAGCTCACATTAGTGGGAACCTGCTGTAGCGCCACATACCGGACAGAAGCGCAGTCCCCACACATCGGGTAGCCGATTGCCGCAGCCCGCGCACAAGCGTGCTAAGGCCTCACCACAATAGGCACAATAGTTCCAGCGCGGTGGCACCTCGTGCTGGCAGCCAGGGCAGAGCATCCTACCCTGCACAAAAGATCGCGTCATGGTACCATCCAGCACTACCTTATGGTGAAAACGGCCCGGCTGCAAGAGCATGCTATCAAGATACTCAGGCCGATGGGTCGCCGCAACCACGACAATAGCAGGATGATAATCGCGCGCATCCATTGCCATCATGATCTGTTTTTGTAAATACGTCCTTAGTTCCACTTCTATACGAGCCAATGCATCCAGGGCATCCAGCAATACAATACAGGGCGCAGCCATTCTCGCCTGCTCAAAGACAGTTTGTAGTATCTCTCTCCCCCTTTCTTTCATACGCTCTTGCCTGAACCGCCGATACACCTCGTTATCTAAATCGGCGTCTAGCTCACTCTGTTCAACATATTCCTCGCTAGTCAACAGCATCTCGACGAGTGCAGGAATCGAGAGACAAACCAGTGATACCACCGCCTCTCCGGCCAAAGCTCGTATAAGCATGGCCCGGCTATTGCCAGGAGGGCCAACCAGCAGTAACCCACAGGCTGAAACAACGTGCTCCGATTGATGCAAACGCGGCTTACGCAGAAAATCTACCACCGGGCGCAGTTCTTGCTTGACTACATGAAAACCCAGAATGTCCGCAAAGATCAGCGTGGGGCACTCTATACTCATGAGCATCCGGCAATGACCGTGCGAAACGGAGGGAATAATACGCTGCATGCGGACTCTAGCACGTATCAACTGGTCGAGAGCGCGTGTGTACCCTACCGGTGTCTCTTCTGCAATGTACACAGGAAGAGCAGCTTCTCTCTCAGAAAAGAGCAGTGCCAGCAGTGGCTGCACACAGGGAGAACGCAAACTACTTAACAACACGTGTACCGGCAAGATTGTTTGCTGGTAATGGAGCGCGGCTTGCAGCGCAGCCCAGCGCATACAATCGCGTGCATCTGGCGAGAGTGGGATGGGGCCAACATCCTCTATCTTCGGCACGTCCTGCTGTTGAAAAATACTATGCACCTGTGAACGCAAAACTTGCATATCCATTCCTAGCTGATCGAGAGCCTCGGCAATCGCCTCATCGTCTGCCATAATCGAGGCCAACAGAAGATGTTCTGGTGCCACCTCAGTAGCCTCAAGCGACTGCGCTTGCCATGCGGCCCTGTTCAATACCGTGAGCGTTCCCGGCGAGAGCGGTTGAAATTCCTCAATGCCAGCGATAGCGCAAGACAGGGTTTCTGTAGTAGTCATTGTGTACTCCTTCATAAAATATATCAGGCAGTACCTTCACCCCAACGTTGCCCGTAATGCTCACACGCACAACATCTATGTTTTGTTTCAACCCTCTAACGCATGCCCACAGGCGAAACAGAAATGACAGATAGTACGCAAAAAGCCACCAGACACGGCAAATTTATGGTATAATGAACGAGTGATTGGAAAAAATATTCTACTCAGGGATCGATATCCATGCCGGAATTTAAAGTAGAGGCACCATTTCAGCCAACAGGTGATCAGCCAGAAGCCATTGCCAAACTCGCCGAAGGCATCAAAAAGGGCTATCGGCACCAGACCCTGCTCGGCGTCACTGGCAGTGGCAAAACGTACACTGTCGCTAAAATCATTGAGCAGGTGCAGAAACCGACGCTGGTGCTGGCCCCCAACAAGACGCTGGCCGCTCAGCTTTACAGCGAATACAAAGAGTTTTTCCCCAATAATGCCGTTGAGTATTTTGTCTCATACTACGACTATTATCAGCCAGAGGCATATATTCCGCGCACCGACACCTATGTTGAAAAAGAGAGTATGCTCAACGAGGAGATCGAGAAGTTGCGCCTCTCTGCCACACGCAGCCTCTTTGAGCGGCGCGATGTGCTGATCGTGGCCTCCGTTTCCTGCATCTATGGCCTGGGTAGCCCCGAAGAATATGGTGAGGTCGTGCTGACGCTCAAGGTCGGCGAGGAGCGAAGGCGCGATAAAATTTTGCGCCACCTGACCGAGATTCAGTACGAGCGCAACGATACCAACTTTATTCGCGGTCGCTTCCGCGTGCACGGTGACGTGCTAGAGATTTTTCCAGCCTACGAAGATGTCGCGGTACGCATTGAATTCTTCGGCGATGAAATCGAGCGCATGACCGAGATCGACCCGCTCACCGGCGAGATACTGGGCCGCCGTCAGCGCCTCGACATCTATCCGGCCAAACACTGGGTCACGACGCAGGAACGCCTGAATGCCGCCATCACCGCTATTGAACAGGAATTGGAAGAGCGCTTAAAGGAACTGGAAGCCGAAGGAAAACTGCTTGAGGCGGCACGCCTCAAACAGCGCACAAACTTCGATATTGAGATGCTGCGCGAAACAGGTTTCTGCTCCGGCGTCGAAAACTACTCGCGTCACCTGGCCGGGCGCGGCCCCGGCGAGCAACCCTGGACACTGCTGGACTACATGCCGGAGGACTTCTTGCTGGTGGTCGATGAATCACACGTGGCGCTGCCACAGGTGCGCGGCATGTACGCTGGCGACCGCTCACGCAAGCAGGTGCTGGTCGATTACGGCTTCCGCCTCCCCTCAGCCCTGGATAATCGCCCGTTGACCTTTGCCGAGTTTGAGCGCGCCGTGAAACAGGCACTCTATGTCTCGGCCACTCCCGGCCCGTATGAATATGAGCATAGTCAGGCCATCGTCGAGCAGGTTATTCGTCCAACGGGGCTACTCGACCCGGAGATCAGTGTCCGACCCACAAAGGGGCAGATTGACGACCTCCTGAGTGAGATTCGCCGCCGTGTTGCAAAAGGACAGCGCGCCCTGGTCACTACTCTCACCAAGAAGATGGCCGAAGACCTGGCCGACTATATGCAAGAACTCAACATCAAGGTTCACTATCTACACTCAGAAATCGACACTATCGAGCGTGTTGAGATTCTGCGCGATCTGCGCCTGGGCGTCTATGACGTGGTTGTGGGCATTAACCTTCTGCGCGAGGGTCTGGATCTGCCGGAGGTTTCGCTGGTCGCTATCCTGGATGCCGATAAAGAGGGTTTCCTGCGCTCCGATCACTCTCTGATTCAGATCATCGGACGTGCCGCTCGTCACGTGGAAGGCTCGGTCATCATGTACGCAGATACGATCACGAAATCGATGCAGCGCGCCATTGATGAAACTAACCGCCGTCGCAAGATACAGATGGCTTATAACGAGAGTCACCACATCACGCCGCGCGGCATCACGAAGGAGGTCAAGACGCTCTCGGAGCGCATCAAGGCCATAAGTGGTGCGGCAGAAGAAAGCGCTGGCAAGGCGGCCAGTGTAGCCCTGGCCGAACTCTCACGTGACGAGGCACTCAGGCTGATTAAAGACCTGGAGAGCCAGATGCGTGCAGCCGCGAAGCAATTGGAATTCGAGAAAGCCGCCCAGTTGCGCGATCAGATCATCGAAATACGCCGCTCAATGGTCGAGTAGCCTGAAAACAGCATGGCAGGAGAAAGTTTAGCTTTCCCCTGCTATGGTATGTGTCGCCAGCAAAACCTCTCAAGCTGTTCTCTTCTAGCAAGCTCCCAAACTGGTTCATATAGACTCCCAGGCTACCCTTCGCCAACACTCTCCCCTGTAGAATCCGTTACGCCATTAGTAAAATGTCCCTGGCAGTCTTTTCATCTGTAGCTCGTGATATCGAGTGTACCAGGGCACGAAGGGCCTCTGGTTCGGCCAGCCTCGCTCCTTGCACCTGAGCCAGATCAGTGAGTGCAGGAAAACGCCCTCCCACGATATCTGTCAACACCCGTCGCAATTCCTCTAAACGCGCCTTCTCCTCTGCCTTCGCCGCAGCCTTCGCCGCAAACCGCTGGACAAAACTGTTCTCTTCTAGCAAGCTCTCAAACTGATTCATATAAATCTCCAATTTGCGTTTATCCGCCTCTTCAACCATATCTGTACGTTTTAAAAAGGTACCGAACCAGAGCAGAAGTTCCGCAAGTTTTCTCCTTTCATTATTATATACCAACTTTAGCTCCTCGATGGCATCAACCAGTCGTCGGTAGGTCGCACCTTGCATCGTTGGCAACAATGGGTAGAAGCCGATGACGTGCCGCTCTATAAAATATTGCGCGTTCAATTTCCACAGCGCGATCACGCGAAAATGGAACGTCAGCACCTCTTCCCCACCAATTTTGACCCGCAGCGGCGACTCCGGCAGGATAGTGCGAAATGGATAGATGACGATAGAGATCAAAGGTTCCTGATGCTTTTTCAGCAGGATACCGTAATATTCTAGCAACCGATACGCTATCTCTGCGTCCGCGCCAGTCTCCATTTCAATGTGTACCACCGCAACAGCGTTGTACACATCCACTATATACACACGATCAGCACGCACTGGGGGCTTTAGTACTTCATCGTTCAATTCTCCGCTAAATCTGGCCCCTGGAAATAGATGCGGAATGATCTCCGCAATGTGGCCCTCGAATAGTGCTTTCAAGGAACTGTCATATGGTTGTGTATTATGGCTCATAGCAAAAATCTATCTCCCTGCTACCCGTTTGCAATAATTATAAGTTATGTTGTAGTTATTAAAAGGTGACAAAAATGGTGAGATAGGGGAAATAACAACCATTCTAAGTGATAATAGCTTAACCATTATTACGTGTCGTAGGGCCATGTATATTCTTGTATAGTTGAGGATACCTTACTAGCAGAGGATGGTTTGACAGGTAGTCGGCCCTCTTGCCACCATAGGCTATACTACTCAGAGAATTACTCCTCAGCGAAAGGATTTTGCAGATCACTATGAACCATCATCACCATGAATCACATGAGCGGGAAGAACTGCATCAGAGTGATTATCTCAGCGGCCCACAGATTTTGCCGCACCGGGTACGCCCCAATATGACTGTAGCGGAACTGCTCGACGAACAATTTCAGGCTTATAACGCGGCACGTCTGCATGAGGCGGCGCGCTTGTATGTAGAAGAGATGCTCAATCCTGAGCGCGATGTCACTATCGGCATGACGATGGCGGGCGCGCTGACACCCGCCGGGCTAGGCGGCTGCATCATCACCCTGATGGAATACGGCTTCGTTGACTTTATTATCAGTACCGGCGCTAACCTCTATCACGACATGCACCACGCGCTTGCCATGTCACTGCATCGCGGCGATTTTCGCCTGGATGATACCAAATTACAGGAAGAAGGCGTGATTCGCATTTACGATATTCTCTTCGAGGATAGGGTGCTGCTGGATACAGATGCTTTTGTGCGCGAATGCCTGAAAAGCCTGCCTGACCGGCCCATCTCAACCTCGGAACTGCATCATCACCTCGGTACCCAATTACTCAAAGCGGGTGTTAAGCCAGAATACTCTATTCTGGCGCAAGCTGCACAGTGGAATGTTCCCATCTACACCTCGTCACCAGGCGACTCTTCCATCGGCATGAATCTGGCCCGCCATGCTCTGGACGGTAGCTCGCTGACACTTGATCCGCTGGCCGATGTCAATGAAACAACGGCCATTGTGCATCATGCTACACGCAATGGGGTGATTATCCTGGGTGGAGGCAGCCCTAAAAACTTCTATTTGCAAACACAGCCACAGCTATGGGAAGTTTTGGGCATTCACAAGGGTGGTCACGACTACTTTATTCAGATCACCGCCGACGCGCCCCACTGGGGTGGTCTCTCCGGTGCGACGCCTTCAGAAGCCGTTTCATGGGGTAAGATTAAGCCAGACCAGTTGCATGATACAGTTGTGGTCTATGGCGATTCCACTATTGCTCTACCCCTACTCACGGCCTACGCGGTCAGTAAGGCGCAACCACGACCACGGCGCGCCCTCTTTGCACAACGCGACATATTACTCAAAGAACTGAAAGAGGGGTACGAAAGTCACAAAGCAGCACGGCCATAAAAAGGTCTGGCGCTCTTATAGCAAGGGTAGTTTGCGAGTCGGCGGGGTGTCGCACTCAGTTTTAGGTGCAGCACTCATTGGCTTTAGATGGACGAATATCCTTGCTTTTAGATGAAATCCCCCTTGTTATTAGGTCAAAGCGTCGGATTTTTATTTGCATTAGCTTGACAACCTAATGTATAATACGTACCTGTGTATAACACACAGGTGTCTTGGTGGCATCCCGCACCGTGGGGGATCACGGTGACAGAGGATGCCCGCTTGGTTGTGCCGCAAGGCTTAGACAACACAGGAGGAAACTGTCCGATGCTTGTCCATTTGATGCTCGAACTCTACAACTGTGATCGTGAGCTGCTCTGCAACGAGGCTCTCGTCCGCCGCGCTCTGGACGAATATCCAGCCCGCATTGGGATGGAGAAGGTCAGCCCGGTTCATCTCTACGATATCGAAACGTCGAACCCGCTGGACGCCGGTCTTTCCGGCTTCGTCGTGATCGCCCAGAGCCACGTCAGCTTGCACGCCTGGCCTGAGTATGGCGAGGTCGATATCGACATCTGCTCGTGCAAGGAGTTCAGTCAGGAAGATGCGATTGCCTTCGCCAAAGAGATCTTCCAGACCGACGACGTAGAAAGCCATTTCCTCGTTCGCGCCACGCGCTCGCTACGCCCGGATGAGCCAGACCCGGTGCGTTACGAAGCCGCTATGGCCGCACGCCGCGCTAAACAGGCCATGCTGGCACAGGCCGCCGAAGTAGCTGCGGAGGTGCGATAAGGGCAATACGGTAGGGGCGCATAGTTCGCCCACAGACCCACACCCTTCCACTGGAGGGTAAGTACGAGCGAGGACGCATCTGGACACGTGCTTATCCTCCAGTTTTTTTGCTCATTCTCTTATCACACAGGGAAACAGGTCTATTAGCAAACATACCCCGGAAGGAGTACAAGCATATGGATAGCTCGGAAACCGCACTTATCACGCAGTTTGGTGCGCCGGATGCCCCCTACTGCAACGCGGAGACGGCACGTGTCACCATCATTCCCGCCCCTCTCGAATACAGTGTGTGCTATATGAAAGGCACTCAGCATGGGCCGCAGGCCATTTTAAATGCCTCAAGCCAGATGGAACTCTATGATGAAGAACTGGATACCTGTCCGATTGAGGTGGGTGTCTATACTCGTCCCGCGCTCGACTATACCGGCATGGATCATGCAACCGCGCTGAAAGTCACCGGCGACGCGGTGCGCGAAGTGCTACAGCGTGGTCAACTCCCTCTGACGCTCGGTGGAGAACATTCACTTTCCGCGCCCGTTATCGCCGCCGTTCACGAACGCTATCCCGACCTGACGGTTGTTCATATCGACGCGCACGGTGACTTGCGCAATGAGTTTGAGGGGACGCCCCTCTCTCATGCCAGCATCGAGCGGCGTGTTGTTGAGATGGGCATACCGCTCCTGGAAATCGGAATACGCAGCTTCAGCCCGGAAGAGGCCGAATTTATGAAAACAAAGCCCAATGTTGCCATCGTCTGGGCCTATCAGCTCGCTAACGGCAGCGCCGTCATCCCCTGGGAGCGTCTGAGCCAGCACACCTATGTCACTATCGATCTTGATGCTTTCGATCCCAGCGAGATGCCCGCTGTGGGCACGCCCGAACCCGGCGGCCTGCACTGGTATCAGGTACTTGCCATGTTCCGTGAAATCTGCCGCCGCAGTACCGTTGTTGGCATGGACGTGGTCGAACTCTGCCCGATGGCAGGCCAGGTGCGGGCCGATTTTATGGCCGCCAAACTGGTCTATAAAATGATCGGCTACCGTTTCGCTGCACAGTAAGCAACCATTGACACCGATACGGCATATTGTAGCGTATTGATAGTAGAAATTGCATCAGGTTTTCCTGGTTGGCTACAATAGAAAAAAAGGAATATGGCTTCTATACGCATGAAGCGAGGGGCATTGAGCGTAAAACCCAAATATTGCATCAATAGCAGGCCACGCGCAGCACAACCGGCGCAGATTTTTATCTCTGTGGAGCTACTGCTGCTCTCGCTCCTGCTCACAGCTTGTCTTGGCAGTAAGGAACCGGCCCCGCACACAACAACTTTTGTGAGCGGGCAACCGGGCGCGGCTGGCACCCCTAATCAGGCGATCACGTACAGCACCTTGCCACAAGATGTCCTGATCCGCACCTTCACGGGCGGTGGCCTGTACGGCTCACTCTCGCTCAGTCCAAACGTGAGCATTTATGGCGACGGTACCTATATTCTAGGCACCACACAAGAGGGGCAACTGGGCGCAGATGCGCTCCAAAATCTGCTTCATCATCTGGTCGATACCTACGGTTTGCTGGATATGCAGCAACGGCAATTTACCGATATTCAGGATCAGAACGCAACGTACCTGGAGCTTAACCTGAATGGCCAGCAGATGGAGTTTATGTATGGCTCCTTTGGCAATCAGCAGGAGAGTGCCCTGGCGATGCAGGAGTATCACAACCTGGGCCTGGCGCTCACCGCCATTAACCAGGCTCTCACTGGCCCAACACAGCCCTATCATAGCCAGTACATGGCCCTGCTGGTACGTCAGGACTTTAGTCCCAATCTGAGCCAGAGCATTCCGGCCTGGCCGATTACAGATTTCACCCTGGCACAAGCCGCCGCTTTTGAATGCGGCCTGATTCCGCAGGATACGACCAGCCAGAATCCCGAAACAGGCTGTTTGAAGTATACCATTCCCGACAACGCCATTCTCCTCACAGCGGCACAGCAGGCGACGCTCGTTGCCCAGATGCCCAATCAGACGCAGAGCGATTTCAGCGAGGATGGCCTCTATTATCAAGTGACGTTGCGCCCATTATTGCCGGACGAAATGGTCAGCAAGGAACTGGCCATGTTCGGTAGCGCACAACAGAGCTATAAAGGCGTTCCCTTATTGGAAGGGACAGTTCCACCGGCACCAACACCAACACCCACTTCCTAGTAAGCAGTGGAGAGGCAATAAAGCACGGTACCTACGGGCAGGATGAGTGCAAGACATCGCACTTACTACGATATAATACCTCTCTTACCCGTTTTATGGGAGGAGCGATACCTTGCGCTCACCCTGCCCGCTTCTTTCATCTCGCCACTACACGGGAGATGTGGTATACTTACTACACGACGCGGCTCCATCATGTGCTGGGAACGAAACAGCCCCGCGTCACATGTTTATAAATAAAACTGCCCTTCCGCGTTGGAGGCGCTACAGAGCCACAGGGCGCGGAACAGTACCGTCGGTGGGGACGAGTAACGGGAGTAAGTAACTGACCTTGCCGACCAGCCTTGACCACTACAAGGAAAATTTACACCCCTGTGCGGTAAAACCGTGAAAGGATTTATGACCAGAGAATTCAATTCACAACACCGAGATGACTCGCGCCCGTCATTTCGTAGAACACATCCCTATGATAATGGAACAACGCGCTCTCCACGCCCAGGCCGTCCGCGTCTCAACCGCGAAACTGTTGACCGCGCCTGGGAAACCGGAGCGCAACATCACCACGCCGATTATGCCCTACGTGATGGGCGTGGCCCGGCCAATCGGCAGAATCATTACGCGCGCCAGCAACGGCAGGAGCCAGAGCGGAACACCTTTCAGCGCGAGCGAGTGAGAAAGAATGGGAACGGTGGCAGCGAGAATTACCGCGCTGATCATCGTGATTACCGCAATGCTCCCTACCATCCTCAACCCAACCGACACAACGGCGCAGAACCGCGCTACCATCAACGCCACGATGATCGGCACGGCCCCGACTCGTTCGATGAACGCTCCCATCCACATAGTCGTAGACAGCGGGATTTCAGATCTTCCAGAGACATCGATACCCCCTATCGAGAACGTCAGCAACAGGGGTATCAGGAACATGACTCCCACATAGGGCGCAACAACTATCAAGAACGGGCACCCCGCCACTATGACAGATTTGAGGCACCTACAGAACAACCACAGCGTTCAAACGGCAGAGATACTCGTTCCGATTTCAATAGAGAGCATCCTTTCAGCCGAGAGAAGGGGGGAAGAAGATTCCAGGAACGCCGTCCAGAACAGATGAAACGATATGGTCAGGCGCATCACTACGATTCCCCTGAGATAGACAACGCAATGTTTGAGGGAGATTACGAGCGCTTCACCGCCAACACCCAGGAACCTGTGCGTCGCGTGCGTCACATAGACACACACAAACGTGCACAGAACAGGCATGCAAATAGCGGACCGGAGCAGCACCATATGGCACCTCTTTCCAATAGGCATGTGCTTAAAGGTCCACGTTCTCAGCAACGCAAACAGGCACAGTTCTGGACAGAAGTTTCTGAGGAGAGTGATGAACTCTTAAGCAACATTCACACTCAGGAAGCGGAGCAGGAGTACACAAACGAAGGATCGTCTACTGAGGGAGAAAAAGCGCACCGTCCGCGCTCACAGGCAGCCAGCGCAGTTACACGCAAGCACAAGTCATCTGCCAACGGAAACTCAGGGACGATTCTCAGACCATCGCAACGTGGCTTCAAATGGCCAACACCATAAAAACCGTGCTGACGCACGTGTGAATAGAGCGCGATATAGAGGGGTATTGCCATAGAAAATGACGCGACAAAGCACATCAGTCTGTGGAAGTATACCCCTTGTATACGCCAGATTTCACAGATAAGAGGGAAAACGCAAAAATGTTGTACCCTGGTTATCTTCAGCTTTACGAAACCGGAGAACTGGCAGAGCGGGCCGCTGCGGCCTGGGAGATTTTACGCAGTTGCACCATCTGTCCCCAAAACTGCCGTTGCAACCGCATCGCCGGTAAGACCGGCGTCTGTCATTCCGGCACCGAAGCTATCGTAGCGTCATGGAACGTCCATCGCCGCGAAGAGCCACCTATTAGCGGAACACGAGGCGCGGGCACCATCTTCTTTGGCTATTGTCAAGCACGCTGTACCTATTGCCAGAACTTTCCTCTTAGCCAGGGTGGGCTGGGACACCGCGTTGGCCCGGAACGGCTGGCCGATATGATGCTGTACCTGCAAAAAAAGCGTTGTCATAATCTCGACCTGGTGACACCAACCCATTTTGTGCCCCAGATACTGGCAGCGCTGGTCATCGCTTGTGGGAAGGGATTGCGCCTGCCGATTGTTTACAACTGTGCAGGCTACGAGAACCTGGAAACGCTTCGCCTACTTGACGGCGTAGTAGACATCTATCTACCAGACGCCAAGTATGCCGATAACAAACATGCGTTGCGCACCTCGAAGATGCCACGCTATGTCGATCACAATCGTGCCACATTGCGCGAGATGTATCGGCAGGTCGGCCCCCTTCAGCTTGATGAAGAGGGCATTGCACGCCGGGGTCTTTTGATTCGACACCTGGTTATGCCCGAAGACATCTCTAATACACGCGAAGTCTTGCGCTGGATCGCCGAGGAACTGGGGCCTGATACACCGGTCAGCTTAATGGATCAATACTTTCCCGCCTGGAAAGCAGTAAATGACCCGATCTTAAACCGGCGTCTTACCTGGCAGGAATATCGTACCGCACTGGATGCACTGGATGAATTCAATTTCACCAATGGCTATGTGCAAGAAGACCTGATTGAAGTGGACACAACGTCTACAGTCTAAAGAATTTTTTCATCTACCATAACATGCAGTGCTCTCGTTCCCTATGGAGCAGTCACTGTATAATCTGACTAGAGAAGATACGTCTCATCCGAGAGAAGTTGCGGGTGTCTGATACACCCGGCTTCTCTCATCACGTGCTAGAGGACAAGCGGTTACGCATTTTCCCGGTCACGTGCTAGAGGACGTGCGAAATGGAGTGTGTTTTCTATGAATACTACGGCCACGTTGAGCCGACTCTTTGCTGGTATCCAGGATGACCTCGAAAAGGTAGATGCCACCTTTCAGGAACGCGCTACCTCTGGACTCGATATTCTGCATTCTGCTTCTATGCACGCTCTTGCGTCACCAGGGAAACGTCTGCGCACCGCTATCACGCTTTTAACAGGCAAACTGCATACCTATCACTTCGATAAGCTTCTCCCTCTAAGCGTAGCCTTTGAAATGACGCATCTAGCCACGCTCATTCACGACGATATCGTTGATGAGGCCGCGACGCGACGGGGTAGCCCGACCGTGAACGCCCTGTGGGGAGATAAGATCGCCATTCTGCTGGGCGACTACTATTTCGCCAAAACCGCCGGACTGATTGCCGACATTAAAGATCATCGCATTGATCGACTCTTCTCAGATACCGTAGCTACTGTCTGTGAAGGCACCATCATGGAAATGATGACCGCCCGTAACATTGATTTGACGATTGAAAGCTATTACGAGAAGATCCAGCGTAAAACCGCGTGCCTCATCGCTGCGTGCAGTAAAGGCGGGGCCATTCTCAGTGAGGCTTCCGATGAGGCCATTGATCTGCTCTATGAGTATGGCCTTAACCTGGGCATCGCCTTCCAGATCATCGATGATATTCTTGACTATACCGAAGATCAATCCACCATCGGCAAACCTGCCGGGAATGATTTGCGCCAGGGCATGGTCACACTGCCCTTGATCTACGCCTTACAGGATCAACCCCATAACGGGCGCTACCAGCAGATCAGCCGCATATTGAACGGTGAGGCGCGGGATGAGGAAGAGATTCTCTCAGTCGTCACCTGGGTTTCTGAAGGCTACGGTGTTAAACGCTCGCTGATGGATGCCTATACCTATGGCAGCAAAGCACGTGAAGCCCTCTACCACTTCCCCGCTTCACCTGACCGCGATGTGCTGGATGGATTGATCGATTTCGTCATCTCACGCGACAAGTAAGGCAGAGATATTCCTAACATCACGATAAGATCAGTAATATGGTATTAGTATGAGAACAAATCTTTCGTTAGAAGAACGCTTCCGCTCTACGGGCGGGAAAAGGCCTTATGTTCAACGGCTCTTCGGACGCATCGCGCGCATCTACGACCTGATGAATCGCCTGATGAGCTTTGGCCTGGATCGCTATTGGCGCGATTTCGCCGCTCACTATCTGGCACTTGGCAGTGGTGAAACCGGCCTGGACCTCGGTGCGGGCACTGCCGACCTCTCCATTGCCGTCATTCGTCGTTCCGGCCCCGGCACTCGCATGATCGGCATGGACATTACGCCGGAGATGCTGGAGCAGGGCCGCAAGAAGCTGGCGCGCCTGGGGTTGGAAGATCGCATTGAACTACGTATCGGCGACGCAGAACATATCGACCTGCCCGATAACAGCGTTGATGGTTGCTGCTCCGCTTTCACCGTGCGCAACCTGACCAACATCCGACAAGGCTTCAAAGAAATGCTGCGCGTCGTGCGACCCGGCGGGCGCGTCGTCTGCCTGGAAATTAGCCACCCACCGGGCAAAATCTTCGGCGCGCTATTCTACTTCTACTTCTACAAGCTCGCGCCCCTCTTCGGCACAATCCTCGGCAAAGCGTTCGAGGAGTATACCTACCTGCCTAGTTCGTTGACAACATTTCCTGATGCCCCTACTCTCAAGCAGATCATGGAAGAATGCGGTTGGAGCGATGTGCATTTCTACCGTCTCAGCAGAGGCATCGTTGCCGTACATGTCGGTACCAAACCCACGTAGGAAGGCGGCGAGGCAGGACACCTACGAAGCACTGCCCCTACAATGATACGTTGCGTTCTACACCCGTAATCATTATAGAGGCATCCCTCGCAGGTGCCTTGCCTCTTTCTTATCCTTGCGTGCGCTCTACTAATGCCTGCCAATAAAGACTACCAGGATTAATGCGATGAGAATAGCAACTGTCCAGATGGAAGCGGTTAGCCCATCATTACTTGCCGACATGGGAGGCAACTCTTCGGGAGCGGGCAACAGAAATTTGTGTTCCTCTTCCAACTCTATGCCTGCCGACACCATATTCGGCAACAGTTGTGCCACGCTATCCGTGCTCCCAGGAGAGCTTTGCAGAGATTGCGCTGTACCAGACGACCTGCTCATCGCAGACGTGCCTACGTTCGTCCCCGAAAGGGGCACGACCGAGCCATTCACCGAACGTAGCGACAATAAATCCTGACGCAATTCAGCCGGACGCTGATAGCGCTGTCCCGCGCCGGGCCGTAATCCTTTGTTCAGAATGGCATCAAATTGCGGCGAAACCATTGGATTGAACCGCTGAGCCGGGGGAACCAGTCCATCGGTCGAGGAAGGCACATTGCCGGTCACAGCATAATAGGCCGTCGCCAGAAGCGAATAGAGATCGGAGCGCATATCCAGCACACCACGCGCCATCTCCGGTGCCATATATGGAGTGAGTTTCGAGCGTTCCAGACCGCTAATAAATTGTGTTGCCCCACCTGCCAGGATCACTGAAAAATTTGTTAAAACATACTGACCATTGCGTTTCTCGACAATATGCTCAGGGCGAATCAAACCATGCACCAGCGGTGGAGATTGTTGATTGAGCAACTCAATCACATCCAGCATCTGAAGGCAACAGTTCACTACATCCTGTTCAGGCACTACGCGACCTGTACGGCGCATCCGAGCCAGCAAGGATTCGCCTTCCACCGGCTCAAAGACAAAGAAGTTTCTGCCTTGCTCACCAAAAGCATCCCAGAGCGTGGGAATACTGGGATGACGTCCAATCGAGGTCAGAGCCATCGTCGCGGCCCGCCACGTCGATTGCATAACCATCGAATTGCTATCAGGTGTCACCACTTCACAGATGACTACTGGAGCATTGTTACGCATCGCATCGAGCGCAATCCACCAGGCCTCATAGACCCCGCTCAGCCAGTCCTGGCGCTCCTGCATCTCCTGTAAGCGATAGCGTCCACCGCGCAGAAGCGTGCCTGGCAGCAGCGTGCGCATTTCTGCCTGGCCCGATGGTGGAACCGCGTTTCTCATCGCAGAACCCGGATTCGAGGGCGGTGGCCGCAAATTATCGAGAGTCGGGCGCAAAGGGTCATTTCCCGTTAAGGGGTCTGTCACCTGACGCCCGGCATAGGGATATGCCGACGACGGACGAGGTGTATTGGCAATGGGGGAATCTATGCCTGCGCCACGAGTAGCACGTGCTTCAGGTTGTCCAACGTTGGATTGGGCTGGCCCTCTACGAATCTGTGAGCTTGCTCCCATGCCCCCAGAAACGGGTATGGAAAAACCATTGCCTATCGCACTACTACTCCCCGGAAGACTATTCTGGCCACTTCCCAGATCAGGAAAACTACCGGGTACACGCGGAGTATCCAACCCTGTACCAGCACTGAAATTGTTCTCGGTCGGCTTTGGGCGTTGTGAAGAAAATACTGATGGGCTTGAAGGTGGGGGACTGGCCGTATTCATCGCATCACGCATTTGCCTCGGCCCCGGTGTCACAGGAGGCGGCACCATGCCAGCACGACTCGCATCAGGAGACACCCTATTGCTTGCCGACGGAGAGAAAGAACTGCCTGCTGATTTGACAGTAGGTAGATCACCAGACTGCTGAGACGGCTGTGGCGGTGTCTTCTGCGAAGGTGCTAAGGATGAGTTACTTGTACGTGCCCCCAGTTTTCCCGGCAAACGCACCAGCAATCCGCACCGCGAACACGGACTCTTACTGACATCCCACTCGTTGCCACAACGTGGACAGGTCATAATGTATCCCTGCCTTTCAAAAAACACTCATAAATAAGACATTTTATCTTGATCGCAGCACGATACGACGAGCAGATCATAGTTTGAGACAACAAATAAATATTTGCGGTAGCCGTCGTCTCGTCGTTTCTTGCTCACACCTATACGCCATTGCGGAGCCTGCATACGCCAAGTATAGGTGAGCTTCTCCTGACAAGTCAATAGAGGTACCTATTTTGACTACTTCTGTCAATTGGGAAGACAGCAATCTCTTCTAAGGGCGTTTGCCGCCGCGATTGACCAGGGCCATCCCGCTCAAGAAAGTTTCTAACGTCCTGGCTAACTCATACAACTGAGTCGCTTCGACCACAGAAACCTCATGACCTGCGTGAGCCACCTGGTAGAGCAACTGCACCGCCGGGTGCTTCGCCGGTGCCTGCGACTCACCAACCTGGCTACCGAGCAAGGAAGCACGCATAGCATCAACGCTGGCATTCACCTGCTCTAGCTGAGCAATATCGATGAAGCTGGCAGGCTTAGGTGGTTGCTTACCACCCTTGCCCTGCCCCTGTGCCCGGCTGGCTTCCCACTGCCGCTTTGCCTGCTTTCCGGCAGAACAATAGCAGAAGATGGGATTGTTCGAGTCAGAATTCTGCAAACCCGTATCATCACAAATTGGGCAGATCGGCATTGCCTTTCTCCTCTTCAAAATCTATCGGCATTCGATGCTCACACTTTACCACAAGGAAAGGTAGACATAAAACAAACAGGCAATGAATATGCCTTTACTACCCCTCTTTGCTAGGACAGACGCTGCACATGTGCTAAGTAGTCCTTCAACATCTGCTCACAGTCAAAGGCCATACGCCCAAATACCTCTTCGGGAGCGCGCCAGCACGGCTGGCCCTCACCTGAAGCACGTTCCTGGCCGTCTACAATCGTACCTCGATAGGCAATTGCCACTGCGCGAAAACGCGGGTCGCGCTTGAGCGATGAATAGACGCCAACCAGCGCATCGATAGAGACGCGGTAGCCCGTCTCTTCCCGCACCTCACGGAGAATACACGTTTCTACGGTTTCGCGGTAGCGCACAATCCCCCCTGGGATGGTATAGCCCAGACCATCGGCACGGTCGATAAGAAGAAATTTGCCTTCCCGTTCGATAATAAGGCACGCGCTCAAAATTGGTGAGATTTGTCCTAAGGTAAGTAGAGCAATGAAGCGGAAGACCAGCCCCGCCAGCAAGCCTTTTAACTTCTCTTTCACTATCTGCCTGCCTTCTCTTTGATTGCTGTCTCAGTTTATCATAGTGTTCAGGCTAAGCGGTAGTGTTTCCTTCGACAATACTCTGCCCATGATTATGATATGATAGAGAGAAGAGGAATCATCAGGCAGTTTTCTTTCTTTCTAAGGAACAGCAATGTCAAACGATAGATTAGACAACTTCTCTCCACCCATCTTGCAGCACGGTCAGATAGTTCCGGCTTTCGTACTTCCTGGCCCGGACGGCATGCCCCATGGCCCCTGGGATTACAAACAGCGCGAACACCTGCTCCTGCTCACCTTACAGAACCCTCACAGCAACGAGAGCCGGGGACTGCTCCGCGCCTTTGCGCAACGATATAAGGAGTTTCGTGAGGAAGAGTGCGTATTACTGGTCATTACCGCCGTTCCGGTCATTACTAACACAGAGACCCAGGCAGCCTTGCATCTACCGTTTGCGCTGCTGGCCGATCCCGACGGCAAGGTTATTGCCCAATACACCCATTGGGATGAGGCCAGTCGCACTTTTAGCCCCAGCATTACGCTGGCGGACCGCTATGGCGCGGTGTATGAGCAATGGATAGCATCACACGAGGCAACGTTGCCCTCTCTTGATGATCTGTTAGAAATATTGCGCCATCTTAACAGATTATGTACTCTCTAGTCATCCAGAAACATCTGGATGCCAAGTAGCGATCAAGAAAGGACACACCCACCAGACATGGAGCATAACGATGCACACGACATAACCGCAACCTGGTCGCTGGCAACGCAACTCGTCCATAGTGGTCGGCACCCGATATTGGCGGGCGATGCCGGTCGGCCAACCATTCCGCCCATCTATGCCAGCACGACCTACATTCACCGCAATGCCGACGCTCTTGACCAGGCTTTCAATGGCACCACAACGGCAGGAGAACCGGCGTATGTCTATGCCCGTCAGGGCAACCCCAACGCCACCGTTTTAGAAGAGGCCATGGCGCGCGCCGAGCAGGGTGTGGGGGCCGTAGCTTTTGGTTCAGGTATGGCAGCCATTCATGCCGCCCTCATGGCTGCGGGCCTGGCCCCCGGCACGAAAATTGTGGCTTCGCGCGACCTCTATGGCCCAACAGTCGGCCTGTTACAAAAAGTTTTCAGCCCGATGGGCGTAGCGGTCATACTGGCCGACCTCTGCAGCCCTGAAGTAGTCGAGTTGCTACGCCGCGAACAACCCGATGTGATCTATGTCGAAACGCTCTCTAACCCGCTCGTTAAGCTGGTGGATATCGATACCATTAGTAGCGTCGCGCGTGAAATCGGAGCCATCAGTATCGTGGATAGCACCTTTACGACGCCTTGCCTGCTCCAGCCCATCACGCATGGCATCGACCTGGTAGTACATAGCGCGACCAAGTATATTGGTGGTCATGGCGACAGCACCGGCGGGGTCGTCGTCAGTGCCAGCAATGCTCTCCTCACCCAGTTGCGCACCTACGCAACGCTGTTTGGAGCCATGCTCAGCCCATTTGAGCTGCACCTGATGGTACGCGGTCTGCGCACCATCGCCCTACGCATGGAACGTCACTGCGAAAACGCTATGCGCGTCGCACACTTTCTGCAACAGCATCCTGCGGTAGCTCGCGTCTACTACCCTGGCTTACCCGAACACCCGCAACATACCCTGGCAACACGCCTGTTTAAGCATGAACGCTATGGCGGCCTACTCGCCTTCGAACTGCGCCAACAAAGCCGCGAGGCCGTCTATGGCTTCATGGATCACCTCCAACTCTGCCTGCCCGCGACCACGCTGGGCGATGTTTTTACGCTGGTCAGCTACCCCCCCATGTCCTCCCATCGCACTCTGACACCTGCCGAACGAGAGGCAATGGGCATTCATGAGGGCTGTATCCGCCTCGCCGTCGGCATAGAACAGGTAGAAGATATTCTCTGCGATCTGGATCAGGCATTGCAGCAAACAATGTAGCATTATGAACTATAAGAAACAGGGCGGTCGAAAGGTCGCCCTGCTTTACCAGGCTTAGCGCGTATGACGCACGAAACGTCCCGGCACAATATCCTCCGCTTCGCCTCCCTCGGCGGGAGCCATGATGTGGAGCAATTCTGCTTTCGGATCTACGACTACATCGCTGACCACCGAACGCACACCAGGGAAATTACGCACGATCTCGCTTGCCGCCGCTTTCTGCTGCTCATTATGCACCGCCCCGCTCAACCGCACGTGACCAAGACGCGGATAGACACCGATGGGCAGATCACGGGTACGCGGATCACGCGCCAACGCCATCGCCAAGTCAGCCGCCAGCTTGTCATCTCCAACCAGGTTATTTTTAATCTCCAACAGACCCTCGACGCCGGATGCCTGATCTGCAATCACATCAGCGCGCAACATGCTGGAGACATTACCATCCAGGTACAGCACACCATCCAGCACGCGCGCCGTCATACCGGGATAATCAATATGGAAGGGCGTCAGGTCATAAAGCACGGCATCTACCTCTTGCTGCAACTCCTCATCTGGCCGGTAGGGCGGCAACACACGCAGCTTTTCGGCAGGGATAGAAAGCTGGATAAGACCATTTTTTATAGCACTGACAAACTCACGCTTGAGCAGGGTATCCTGTCCAGGGCGCAGATGATGTGCGACTACATAAGCCAGCGCCCCATCAGTGGGTTGCACCGCTACCAGGAGCAAGGTACCACGCGCCGTACCCGCCTCAACCACGCTCTTGCTATCAAGCACAACCCCTGTAGCCTGACTGCTGGCGGCGGCGGCATCAGTCATGCTGATGTTGAGCGTGACGCCATCGCTGGTAGCGCCAGTTACTGCCGTAAAAGGCAAATACCCTACTTTGCTAAAGAAGCGTCCTGTTTTTACTCCGATCTGCACTAAGCGCATAGAGTCGGCATCAAAGACGACTTGCGCCAGCGAGCCGTACTCGCCATCGGAACAAACTATCTTGCGACCGAAGCGAAATTTATACATTTCTGAGATGAGTGCGGTATTTTCCATAGGCGTATTCAAACCTCGTCATAGAATATGAGAATGGATGAAGCAAAGAAATATGTGCCACATCGTTCTGAACAGAGTGTAGCACGTTCGGCTTTCTCAAGACAAGGTTTTTATTTCAACTATTCTTAATGTAGCACAAACTCATCTTTTTAAACCCCTTCAATAGCCATTTTGGTATAAGCGCAGAGGGCTTTTTCTCAATACAAAATATTGTAGTTCACACAGATTCATTTTATAATTAGAAAAAGGCACATTTTTGTCGCTTCCTATGAGAAGACTGATAGTAGATAATGAGAGGATAGTTATGTTCGATAGCAACCAGAAGCTGTACGCAGAAACCCAACAGCGCGCCTTCTACGCCTTCCAACTGTCGCTGTCCCATGATCTTTCCCAGGCACAGGAGCTGTTGCAACGCACACGCACCGAACTCAGGCGCAACAGCGGTGATCTACCGATTCTCTTCAGCACACTGGAAGGCGACAACGAGGTGGAAGCCAATAGCGCGGGCATCCGCTTCGCCACGCGCATCTTCGCCGAGGGGCGAGCCTGGGGCTGGTTAGAGCTATCCTCCGGCGTCCTCAAACTAATGCAAGACTTGCCGGGTACCGCCATGATGCACTGCACACGCGCGTGGCGCATCTGGCGACCCTGGAGTTCCTCTCTCCTACAATGCAGCGAGGATGAACGCGCTGAAGCTTACCGTGAACGCATTCGCGCACGCCTCTGGCTTGGCGAATCCTGGGCACATTTCATGAGCGACCGCTCCGAACAGGCCGCCCAGGCCATTCTACGCGCCGCCTTAAAAGATATTGCCCATTATCAAGCATATGCCTTGCTGCAAGAGACGATTCAGCAACAACGCCAATTGCCAGCAGCGCCGCGCGGCACACCTGGCCATCGCCTCGATGGGCGGCAAGAGCCGTATGTCTGTATGCTTATGCCCCCGTCCTGACTACGCATGCATGGGATATTTGCTATCCTGCTTGCGCCCAAAGATTGTCTCCAGCGCCTCCGGCGCGTAGCGCCCGACAATATCCTCGGTAATGGCATTGGCACGACAAATCTCGCCAAACATGCTGGCGCTGCGGCGCGGGAAGCGTTCTTGCGTCTGCGGGTCAAGCTCAATCAAGCCAAAGCGCGCCTGCCAGCCCTGATTCCACTCGAAATTGTCCACCAGCGTCCAGTACAGATAGCCACGCACCGGTATCCCATCCTGAATAGCCTTGTGTACCATCGCCAGGTGTTCCAGAATCGCCCGTGGGCGTCGATCATCGTCCCTATCATTGAAACCATTCTCTGTAATATAGAGCGGCTTGTTGCCCCGCGTGCGTCGATAGACCTCACGCAGCACACGATAGAGACCCTCTGGATAGATTTCCCCGAAGCTATTATGTTTATCCAGCCCGGCATCGTTACGCGGTGCGTTCGGACGGATAAAACGCCTGCCGAAGAGTTCTGAGGGCAACGACGGGTCAAAGCGCACCATCTCGCGTGTATAGTAGTTGATGCCATGATAATCGCGCGTTCCCGCCGCGCGACGAATGGGCGCGAGCAGCAGATTCAGAGGGGCCGGAAAGCTGCCACTTTCACTGGCTTGCAGCGGTGCCCAGTTGAACATCATCTCTTGCACACCGGCGACGCTGCGATCTAAGAGCGAGAGCGCGAAAGCGGGGTCAAAAAGGCGATAGTGCAGGCAATAACCGATCTGCGCCTGGGGCTGCAACGCCCGAATGACATAAAAGGCTTCGACGTGCGCTTGCAGCAGATTGCGCAGCACCTCCAGGCTGCGCCGGACATTCTGTACACCTGGCGGGAACATGCCCAGCACATAGCCTTCTACTGCATACACATTCGGCTCATTGACCGTGATCCAGAAATCGCAGAGGTCGCGCAGCCGCTCTACCACGTAGCGGACATAGCGCGTAAAGAAGCGGAGATTGGCAAGGCTGGCAAAGCCGCCTCGTTCGGCGAACCAGATCGGCTCCGAGAAGTGGTGCAGCGTGAGTATCGGCTTGATGCGCCGTTGTCGTAGATCAAGCAGCATAGCACGATAACGCTCCAGCGCTGCCGAATCCCACTGGCCCTCCGCAGGCTCAACCCTGCTCCACTCGATGCTCAGTCGGAGCGCGTTATTCTCCATCTGCTCCGCCAGCGCAAAATCCTTCTCTGCTTCCTGCCACCAGTTTGCCGCCTTGCCACATCGCTCACCGCTCAAAATATGCCCTCGTAGCTCCCACTGATGCCACTGACTATTAATGTTATCACCCTCACACTGATACGCTGCCGAAGCTGTGCCCCATAAGAAATCTCTAGGAAAGCGCAAACCACGCCGTATCGCCATGACCTGACATCGCTCCTTCAATTAAGATTGCTGTATGCAAATTGTATCACGAATTGTCGGGCAGGCAAAAGCTATTGGAGAGCATGTTCAAAGAGCGGTGAGAGCAGTTTTTCCAACCAGTTCTGCACGGTCGTCCACAACACTTCAATGCCAAAATAGGCCAGCGCGAGGCCACAGAGCAAATTAATCCAGCGGAAGAAGGAAGGGCGGATCCAACGTCGTCCCCAACGTATCAGGGCGCTGATAAAGAGAGACCAGAGCACAGCGCCAAGGAAGAAGCCAACAAAGAAAAAGACGAATTGCACACCGACAACACCCGATGCAATCACGCTGCTGCCCAGGCCCGACCAGAAAGCCAGCCCGACCGGATTTGCCAGCCCGAAGACCACACCGGTTGCAAAATCGCCACGTGTCGATGTAGTAGAAGCTGTGCCAACTTGTGGGCGCATCAACGCATTGTGTAGTGCCATCCACGCCATACGCAACAAAAAGAATCCGCCCGCAATGCCCAGCACCACCTGCGCCGCCAGATAATGCGCCAGGAACGTCACGCCAGTCAAAGCCAGCACCGCCCACAACGTATCACCGATCAGCGAACCCGTCTCCACTAGCAACGTTGAACGCGCCCCCTGCACCGCTCCTCGTCGAATCGCCTCCGTATTCACCGCCCCTGGTGCGGCGGCATACGCTATCCCCAGACCAATGGCAGTCACCGTTATTGGTAGTATCATGATCTTAGCTTCTCCTGACCTCTAAAGCTTTTTTAACTTTTTTAGTTGTTTTTATATTTCTCTGCTAATAGAACAATGATCTTCATCTAGTTGCCCTCTTTAGCGAACAAAACAACTTCCTGAATTTATTATTCTTTGAAAGCTTAACACACTTTTTCCTACCTACATAAGCAAAGGATTGAGGCTTTGAGGTGGGGAACAAAACAGCCCCTAAAGCCTCACCATATTGTGAAGGTTTCCCCATATTTCAATCCCCGCCGGGGTAGCTGAGGCTGCTCCGTTTACAACTTCAGTGCAGCACAGGGAATTGCTGTTTACAATGAGAAAACCCACTACGGGGTAAGCGTCAAATTTTTGCACAAGGGGCAGAGCGAGCGCAAGACCCTATCCCTACGCTGGACGCCAGGTAGCAATGGCACCGTAGCAAGGTAGGGGCGATGCCTTGCGCCCGCCCTGCAAAAAATGGCACACACCACCGCCCACTACTCCGTTGAGTAGTGGGCTTGTTTGTACATTTTAGGGCTTTTACTCACGGATGCTGCGCGCGGGTAGCGGGCGCACAAGTGGACTCATCACGGGCAGGTCTTTCTTGCCGCGTGGCAGGCGCTGACGCACCAGGTAGTTCGGCGCGTTCGCCAGGTCGTCCTTTTCGAGCGTGATATCTTCGCCGAAGCGGTTGAAGAAGGATAGCTCGAAGTTGGGCGTCTCACCCAGCGCTCCGTGCGGACAGACCTCTACGCAGTCGCCACAGAAGATGCAGCGATCAAGTGCGAAGGAGTAGCGCTTCAGATAACGCTCGGCCATCATCAGAGAGCCGGTCGGGCAGACCTGCACGCAGGCACCGCAGGACACACAGTCGGTATCGTGCAAGCTCACATTGAACGGCGTGGAAACAATAGTGTCGAAGCCCTTGCCGAACATGCCGTAGCAATCGGGACCGATCACATCATGGCAGACGCGCACACATTGCGTGCAGTTGATGCACTTGTTGGGGTCGCGCAGAATAAAGCTGTGCGACAGGTCTACATCGTAGTCATGATAATCGTCCGGCTCACCGTCATGGAAGCGATTATCCGCCAGGCCATGCTCGATACTGTAACGCTGCAAGTCGCACTGACCAGCGGCGGGACAGACGCATTGCAGACAACGAGCCGCCTCGCGCTGGGCCTGCTCCTTCAAGTAGCCAAGCTCGATCAGGCGGAAATTGCGTTTGCGCTCTTCATAAGGCAGCATCGGCATCTTGACCTTTGGCTCAACCGGCTTATAGGGCACGATGTCGAAGAGATCGGGCTTACGCTCCTCAAGCTCCAGGCGGCGTGAAACCTCGGTCATATCATCGCCTGACAGGTAGGCGTGGATGGCACGAGCGCCGAGCTTGCCTTGCGCCACACATTCGATAATGGTCTTCGCGCCCATCTGACAGTCGCCACCGGAGAACACACCTTTGCGGTCGGTCATAAAGTTGTATGGGTCGGTCTGGACAGTTGTCCATTTCGTCCATTTCACACCGGATTTCTCATCCAGCACAGATTTATCCGGCTTCTGACCATAGGCCGGAATGATCGTGTTGCAGGGGACAACATACTCGGAGCCGGGGATGGGCACAGGGCGACGGCGACCACTGGCATCAGGCTCGCCCAGTTTATTGCGCTGGAACTCCAATCCCTTAACCTTACCATCCTCAACGATGACGCGCGTGGCTTGCGCATAGTAGGTGATCTCCGCACCTTCGGCCTCGGCATCCTCGATCTCTTCCATCGTGGCAGTCATCTCAGCGCGGGAGCGGCGATAGACGGTATGCACCTTCGCGCCGAGACGCACTGAGGTGCGCGTGCAGTCGAAGGTTGTAAAACCGCCGCCGAGAACGATGACTTCGTCGCCCTCTTTGACCGGTACGGTCTTACCCTCGACCTTTTCGCCCAGGAAGGCAATGGCATTGACCACGCCCTCGGCATCCTCACCAGGGGCACCCAGAGGGTTACTGGTCCAGGCTCCGATAGCGATATAGACGGCGTCAAAGCCTTGCGCGAAGAGATCATCGATGGTGAAGTCGCGTCCGAGCTTGACGTTGGTCTGGAGTTCGACACCCAGTTGCCAGACGTGGTCCAGTTCACGATCCATCATATCTTTAGGCAGGCGATACTCAGGAATGCCATAGCGCAACATGCCGCCCGGCTGAGGCTGCATCTCGAAAATCTTGCAGTAATGCCCTTTGAGCGCCAGGTAGTAGGCGCAGGTCAGGCCAGCAGGGCCGGAACCAACAATAGCGACGCGCTTGCCGGTCGGCGGATCCTGCACATAGGGAACCGGCGGATCAAGCAGGCAGGTTTCAGCAGCATGACCATGCATGCGACAAATGGCAATCTCTTCTTCAACCAGACCACGACGACACGCCTTCTGGCAAGGAGCGGGACAGGTCAGACCCAGGATGTAGGGGAAGGGCAAGACCTCTTTAACCAGGCGCGCCGCTTCTTTCATCGAGCCTTTAGCGATCAGTTCCAGGTAGCCGGGGATGTCGATATGTGTTGGACAATCAACCTGGCAGGGCGGCTGACAGTAGGCATTGTGGTCTGACAGCATCATCTCCAGGTTAGTGCGACGAATGTGGAAGAGTTCGTCTGAATTCGTCGTTACCACCATCCCTGGAACGGCGGGCGTGTTGCAGGATGGCAAGGGGCGCTCTTCACCTTCGATGTGAACGAGGCACATGCGACAGGCCGAAGTTGGCTCCAGCTTCTCATCGTTGCACAGATTAGGGATATCGGTGATTCCGTTATCATTAGCGACACTCAGGATGGTCTGGCCTTCGTAAGCCTGAACGACCTTGCCGTCAATGGTGATGGTAAAACTGGGTTGGCCCACGTCGTTGCGCACCATTGGCGCGGTTGGCTCCTGCGTGATCGAAGAAAACGTATCGCGGATTGATATAGCCATGTATTACCTCTTCCGACCGTTACGGCAGAACATGCTTCGTCACGAAACGATGAGCGCGTACCGGAATACAGGTGCCGGTGGGACACTGTAGTTCCTCAATATGCATAGTGAAATGATCGGGCCAGTAGCGTTTCGCCGTCTTGAGCGCGTTGGGAGCCTGGATGCCGAAGCCGCAGAGCGAGCCTTTCGGCACATAGTCAGCGAACTCGTCCAGCAGTGCCAGGTCGCTCTTAAGACCCAGATCACTGACAATACCTTCAAGAATACCGGTGATTCGCTTGACGCCCAGGCGGCAAGGAACACATTTGCCACAGGACTCGTGGTCGAGATAGCGGCTACGCTCCATCGCCCAATGCACCATGCACGTGTTCTCCGGCAGCACCTCAACCATGCTCGACCCGACGATGGCACCGGCTTCTTCCAGTGGATCAAAGTCGAAGGGTGTAGTCAGCAACGAGATGGGCAAGGCCCCCCCCTCAGCGCCACCAACGACTACCGCCCTCATCTCATCATCGGCATGAGTGATACCGCCGAGCTTGAGAATATCGCGTAGGGGTGTGCCAAAAGGAACTTCTATCACCTGGGGGGCACTACCAGGAACGTAGTCATAGACACTCAGCAGCTTGGTGCCGCCGGTTGATGCGGTACCGACACTGCTAAAGGCAGTCGCGCCCTCACGGATAATGAATGGTACATTCGCCAGCGTCTCAATATTATTCGTAATGGTTGGCTTATCCCACAGGCCAAACTGAGCAGGGTAGGGCGGGCGCTGCTCAGGCATGCCACGACGGCCCTTGATAAGCGCCATCTGCACGGTTTCTTCGCCACCCATGAAGCCAATATCGGCTCCCAGCACGTTGACCGTGCAGCTAAAATCGGTACCCAGGATGTCACGCCCGGCCAGGTGCGCATCCACCGCCTCGCGCAGAGCAGCCTGAACGGCATCAATACCTTCGCGGAAGGTGCTACGCGCGAAAATATAAGCCTCAGAGGCCCCGATAGCATAGGCCGCGAGCATAAGGCCCTCGATAACCTGGTGCGGACTCTGCTCCAGCAGCGTGCGCGCCACGAGAGAACGCGGGTCGGCATCGTAGGCGTTACAGATAACGTATTTCTGATGCTCTTCAGCACGGCGCGCAATGCGCCACTTCTCACCCGTCAGGCGTCCGGCCCCACCGAGGCCGCGTAGTTTAGCATCAACCACCTGCTGGATCACCTGTGCGGGCGTCTGCTGACGAATAGCTTTTTCCAGCGCGGCATAGCCGCCATTCTGACGATACGCGGCGAGCGAACGCACATCAGGGTCGCCTGGCCGCCGTAGAATACGATTTGAACTCTTCTCAGGCATTGGGCTGCCTCACATGATGAATATTACCCCAGACACCACGCTTATCAGGAGCCAGGCCACGCTCCGGCTGGTCATCGCGCCTGATGCCTTTGACAGCGGGGGCTGGTTTGAATTTTGGACTCATCGTGGCGATACCAAAAATGTCGCTGAGATCAACGCCACGCGCCTGTACGATGCGTTTGGCGGCCTGCAACGGCAGATAGCCGTAGATGTCCATAACGGCATCCAGTAAAGCCGGTAGCTCGCCCGCGTCATACGACCAGGTTTCCAACAGAGCATCTACCTTACTCAGATCGATCTCCGGCTCCAGGTAATCCTTGACCGGCATGTCTACGCATGCTGGGATTGGCTTACCGGGATACTTAACAGCGTACTCTGCGATGCGCGTCTTATAGAAACCGGCTTTAGGCGACCCAGAAGCGGGCGTCAACTTACGTGTGGTAAATTTCTCCGCGCCCTCACGAATATAAGAATGATACCAGGGACGTTCCTTCCACTCGTGCAAAGGCTCATATTCGATGGTAATGGCACGCGGCGGACATACCTTCTCACACAAAAGGCATGCTTCACATATCAGATTATACTCAGTTTTGAGACCCGCTTCAGCGATCAATTGAATTAAGCCCCGACTGCGCGGCGGCAGTTTGGGTTTCTCATAGGGGTATAACCGCGTCACCTTTGGCCGAAAGAGGTGGCTAAAGGTGAGGCCCATTCCTTCCAGGATACCACGCATAATCTACCTCAAAAATTTCTCTTCGCTGCTTTATTCACCACGCACTTTCAGGCCCTGCTTGGCGATCTTCTCGCGCAGCTTCAGGATGCCCTCAATCAGTGCCTCCGGGCGTGGTGGGCAACCGGGGACATAGACGTCAACAGGAACAATCGTATCCACTCCCTGCACGGTATAGTAACTGTCATAGAACTCACCGCCGGAATTGGCACATTGCCCCATGCTAATGACCCACTTCGGGTCAGGCATCTGCTCCCAGAGCAGACGCAGGCGTGGCCCCATCTTGACCGATACGGTCCCCGCCACAATCATCAAATCGGCCTGACGCGGGCTGGAACGGAATACCTCGGAGCCAAAGCGCGAGAGGTCATAGTGCGCCTGGGCCGCCGCCATCATCTCGATAGCACAGCACGCCAGTCCATAACCCAGTGGCCACACGGACTTGGAGCGCGCCCAGTTCTGCGCCCACTGCAACATATCCGCCAGACTGGTGATCTGAACCGGCAACTCCTGATCGCCTGGGATATATTCCTGTGGCCCCTTCGCCATCGCAATTGGTACGGGCTTTCGTCTAGCAATCGGGATAGCATTTTTCCCATTTTGCTGTAGTTCGCTGCTCATAAAAAGAACTCCTTCGCAAAGGTTTAGCAGCACCTATTGCTCGGTTTACACGTGTTTTTTTAGGATGAGAGACAAGTCCAGAGGGGTGTTATGATTCACTCCACTTCGCACCTAATTATAGCACGTTTTGCCCAACCACGCTAGAAACAGCAGGCGGGGGTTATTATTGGCTCTGCGGACAGGCGCGCGTGCCCAAAGGTTCAGTTACCCACTCGTCTCAAATATGTACTATTATGATAAGGGCAACCTCGATGTTGTCACAAGTAATTTCTAAGGAGAAAACAGTGGGCAATTTTACGATTACCGTCCTGGCGGGCGATGGCATTGGGCCAGAAGTGACCGGGCAGGCAGTACGTGTGCTGCAAGCTATCAGCGAACGCTACGGACACAATTTTACTTTTCACCAGGCGCTGGTGGGTGTGGCGGCTATCGAGGCCGAAGGAGCCGCCATCTCTGATGCCACGATGGCGCTTTGTCAGCAGAGCGATGCGATCTTATTTGGCGCGGTTGGCGGTTCACCCCGTTACGAAGGGCCGAACTCGAAGACGCAACCGGAACAGGCACTCTTCCGCCTGCGCAAAGAATTAGAGTTGTTCGCCAATTTGCGCCCTGTTCGTCCCTTCCAGGCCTTGCTCAATGCCTCGACCATCAAGGCAGAGGTGCTGCAAGGAACAGATATGCTGGTTGTGCGCGAACTGACCGGGGGCATCTATTTCGGTAAACCGAGCGAAATTCGGGAGACACCACAAGGGGCCGAGGCTATTGATACGCTGATCTACAGCGAGGCCGAGATCGAACGCATCGTGCGCACGGCCTGCGAGCTGGCACGCGGGCGTCGCAAGAAGGTTACATCTGTGGACAAAGCCAACGTGCTGAGTTCGTCGCGGCTATGGCGGCGTGTTGCCAGCCGCGTCGCGCAGGATTACCCGGATATAGAGATGGAGCATCTGCTGGTAGATGCCTGCGCAATGCACATGATTCGCCGCCCAACCAGTTTTGACGTAATTGTCACCGAGAACATGTTCGGCGATATATTGACGGATGAGGCATCAATGCTGGCCGGTTCAATGGGTATGCTGCCTTCCGCCAGCCTGGGCACACGCAGAACTGCACATGGCACTTTCGGCCTGTATGAACCTATTCACGGCTCCGCTCCCGACATCGCCGGTCAGGGTAAGGCTAACCCTATTGCGGCTATCCTCTCTGCCGCGTTACTGCTACGCTATTCGCTCGGCCTCAACACAGAGGCGGTAGCCATCGAGCGTGCCGTCGAGCAGACAATTAACGCGGGCTATCGCACGGAGGACCTGCGCGAAGAAGGTAAAATGGTGGTAGGAACAGAGGAGATGGGCACTCAGGTCGTCGCAGCGCTCTCACGCCTGCCGGTGCGATAAATTATCTTTCTGCATTGGTAAAGAACCAGGTCAGCATATCGTCATCACGCTGATATACTGATCCGGTTCTTCACCAATGCAGAAAAACTTCAAACCATTGATGATTGTGGACAAGGGCCAAGCCGGAGCAATTGCTCTCTGGCTTTTGCCAGCGCCTGCTGTAGCTCCTGCTTCACCTCCGGCTCCACTTCCTGCGCGGTCGCGGCAGAATCCACTTCCAGAGAGATCAGACGCGCGTTGAGCTGCGCTATCTGCTGCTCAATCAATTGACGCTGCGCATACCAGCGCACAACGGCTCGTTCGACGCCCATTATCTCACCGCTCTCTTCTTGCAATCACCTAGCCTACTGCTGTGCCAAAGACCAGCGCATTCAGCTTGCTCAGCAGTTCTTCATCCTGGTAGGGCTTCACGACATAGTCGCTGGCTCCTAGCTGCACGGCACGCTGCTGATGTTTAGCGGCGGCGCGTGAGGTCAGCACAATCATCGGCAAGGTGCGGTATTGCTCCTGTGCCCGTACTGTAGCGATCAGCTCATAGCCATCCATGCGCGGCATCTCAATATCAAGCAGAACGGCAGCCGGTGTCTCATTCGTAATGATCTCTAACGCTTCAACACCGTCACGCGCCATCTGCACCTCCCAGCCATGCTGCTTCAGGAGACTGCTTACCACACGACGAACGCTAGGGCTGTCATCCACGACCAACACATATTTTCCACGCTCAGAAGTACCCGTTGGCGCAGTTGCACCGAAGGTCGGTGATGGGAGCGCGTTCCTTCGGTCTGATACCTGCCCCACCGCCTGTCGTACAGGCACAGAGGCGACCGCAACAGCGGGGGTCGGCACAGCAGGAGCCGACGGCGCTGGTGGAACCACATAGCGTGCTTGCGGCGGCTCTTCTCGTCGTGGCGGCGCAGAGATGGTTCTGGTGCGTGAAGAGAGCAACTCGCCCAGGTCAAGAATTAGCACCACCTGTCCATTGCCCAGCACCGTGCCACCCAAAACGCCATGCACGTGACGCAGATGCGGGCCTAGACTCTTCATCACAACATCCATCTTGCCCTTGATTTCATCGACAATCAAGGCCACATGCTGACCACCAGCATTGACCAGCACCACCTGTGCTCGCTCGTCAATCTGACCCACCGGCAACGAGAGATATTGGGCCAGCATATGTAACGGATACAACTCGTTACGCACCGAGATAGCCGGCTGGCCATTCTTTGTACTACGCTTGAAGGTATCCAGGCGGCTAATCGACTCGACTAACGCCGTTGGAATAGCGAATTGCTGTCCACCTACACCAATCATCATCGCACTTTGAATCGCCATACTGGTCGGGAAACGCATAGTAAAAGCCGTACCCTGGCCCGGCGTCGATTCCACCTCAATCGTACCACGTAAACGAGAGACACTATCGCGCACAACATCCAGACCCACACCACGTCCACTTTCTTCGCTCAGCACCTCAGCCGTTGAGAAACCGGGACGAAAGATCAACTCTATCAGATCGTTCTGACTGAGTGTCTGATCAGGCTGGATCAGTCCGCGCGCAATGGCCGAGTTACGCACATGTTCAGGGTCAATGCCGGTGCCATCATCACGCACCGTAATGATGATCTCATTGCCCTCATAGGAAGCAGATAGAGTGATGCGACCGGCGGGTGATTTTCCCTTCTGCATACGCACTTCTGGCGTCTCAATCGCGTGATTCACCGCATTACGCATGAGATGCAGCAAAGGGCCAGCAATCTCTTCATAGACCGTGCGATCAACCTCCGTCTCCTCACCCTCCATCACAAACTCGAACTCTTTATGTTGTTTTAGCGCCACCGAACGGGCCGCTCGATAGAGGCGTGGCTTCATAGCAGAGAGAGGCACGAGGCGCACTTTCATCAGGCGATCCTGGAAGGTTGTACTGAGGCGGGTTTCGCGCGAGAACACGTTTTCACACTCACGAATGACCGCCTCCATCTCGGCGCTCAGCGTTGTCACGTCGGAGATGCCCTCACTCAAGCCACGAGCGAGACGATGGAACTCGGTATAGCGGTCCAGTTCCAATTCGTCAAATTCGGCGAGGTGGGCCGGTTCCTGCCCATTGCGCCCATTGCCATTCAGGTGAGTATTGCGCTGCCGCTCTCCCTCGCCCGGCATGACCTGTACCGAATGGCCGCTCGGCAAGGTAGCCGCTTCAAAGTTGCTCTCCAGTTTCTGACCAACGTCGTATAAACGTGTGCTACTCAACTCCACATCTGCGACGATGTGCGCCAGACGCTGGATGCGCTCCTCCAGCACAGCACGGTTTACCAGCAGTTCTCCAAAGAGATTGATCAGTTCATCTAGTTTTTGCAGGCGCACACGCACACTTAGATCGCCAGGAGCGGTACGTTGGGTTTCATTCTCTTCCTCGAAGAGGAGATTAGCCGCAAGTTGAGCTTCGGCGGTGGCATCACCTTCCGCAACCAGTTCTGCCTCTGCCTGAGCCTGATCAGGCTCAGGCCCCTGCGTGCCGAGCAATTGCGCGTAGCGCATACGCAACGCCTGCACCTTCATCGCATCGGCAGCAGGACTCGTGCCCTTGCCCGTAATCAGCGTATCCAGTGTCTCGGCAGTATCCAGGATGATGCTCAGCACAGCGGGCGAGATGGTCGTCGTTCCCTCCATAATGCTGTCGAGCAAGTCCTCTGAGACATGGCAGAGATCGGCGATCAGGCGGAAACCCATCATACCCGCTGCACCCTTCAGGGTATGGGTAGCACGACGAATGCCCTGAATAAATTCGCGGTTCGTAGGCGATTTCTCCAGTTCCGCCACATTCATACTAATCGATTGCAGATGCTCCTCTGCCTCCAGACGGAAAATTTCGACTGCTTCTTCGCCAAAATCACTACTGGGATCAGATGCAGCACTTGCGGTAGGCAGACTCTGCACCATCGGCCTCGCTGAGGAAGATGCCGACTGTGTTCCTACGGTCGTTCTCAACACAGCTTCAGTCTGCGATGCCGATGTCGTACTCGGAGAAACAGCACCTGCCGCATCGACAGCAGTGCCATTATTAGTACTATTCGTGGTAAGCGATGCCAGCACTTCCTGACGTACCTGAATCTCGATCTCACTGCGGAGGCGGGCCTCAAGTTCCTGTAACGTTTCAGAAGGCGCATAGCCAGCGCGGGCCTGTTGAGATTGCTGACGCGCCTCAAACTCGCGTCGCACCTCATCGCGTATCTGCTGCTCCAACGCCACACGTTCGGCGGAAGTCAGATAACGCGCTTCATATTCACGGCGCAGCTCATTACGCACCTGCGCCTCAACTTCAGCGCGCAGGGCCGCCAGATCACCTTGGCGCTCGAAGGTGACACGCTCTCGTACAGCACCGGTGTCATGAAAGGAACGCTCCTCCTGCATCTCCCATGCGCTCCAACCCGGTTCCTGCTTCAAAATGGGCACAACCTGCTCTTGCATTTGCCGGAATGCCTCAAAGCTCGACTTTAAGGAATTCTGCAATTGCTGGATCAGTATCTCGAACTGATCATCATTGGCTTGCGCACTGTCGGCAATCTGTTTCAGGACATCCTGCACCTTTTTGAGCTTCCGGTTAGAAACCCACATCACCGAAAGGGGCAGAAAACGGCGCACCTGCTCAGGGCTATTACGTAGATTCAGATTCATGGCGCGCCCGGCCCAGTCCTCCATCCGCTCCAGAGCATCTTTTGAGCCGTCCAGGAACCCCTTAAACTCGCTGCGCTGCCCCTCTATAACCGTGATAGCCGCGCGTAACTGCATCACAAGCTGCTTGAACGAGGCCATGAGCTTTTCAAGGCTCTGTGTTTCCTCCTGCATACGAGCATACACATCCGGCACATGGGCCGCTTTCGTTTCCGCGAGCGGCGCAGGCAGGGTGGCAGGAGCCGGAACTATAGAGGCATTCGCCAATGGAGATACGCCTGTAGAGTGCGTTACAGGAGGGTTACTGAACGCATTTGTCGCCGGTAGCACAGGCGTCGGCGGTGTAACTGTGGGGGTCTTGCGCGTCGAGGCCACCAGCTCATCGAGGGCACTCTGAGGCTTCTGCCTCTCTTGTGCTTGAAACTGCGTTGCCGGGAGTGGGGAGACAGGAGGCATAGCATGTGCCGATGGCACAGGAGACATAGGAGAAGCAGCCCGCTCTACGGTCGCCGACTGGACATGATGGGAACTCGTCGCGCTCTCAGCTTCCTCCGGCCACGCCAGATCACGAGCCGAGTTGACGGCTGGAGCCTGGAACGATGCCAGTACCTCATCAAATGAAGGTAGAGCGGGCGATGGGGGTACCTGCTCATACGGCGAAGCAAACGCCGTCTCCTGCTGTACAGGCTTAGCTGTGTTCTTTTGCACTTCAGCAGGCACGGGGGCTGGAGACTTCTGCGCGGGGGTCGCAGAAAGATTGATCTGCTGGCGATACTGCTCATAGTCGGCATCGTCCTCGGCGACAATCGCATCGGCTTTCGCCCCTGTACGAATGCCATCCAGCAGGCGGCGTAGACGCCCTAAGGAACGTTGTAATAACCCGATGGTCGGCGCATCAAGAGGCGCGATTCCTTCTAATGCATCACCCAGAATGTCTTCCATACCATGAGCGACATGCGCAAGCCCAGGGAAGTCCATCATCGAGGCAGAACCACCAATGGTATGAGTGCGGCGATAGGCTTCTTCCAGGGCATCCATGTCGCCAGGTGACTGTGCTAGACGCTGCAGATTCGTCTCGATCTCCGGCAAATAACTATTTACCTCTTCGATAAACGAATCAAGCAGCGCGTTTTTATCAAAAGTATCCGACATGTTGCGCACACCCACTCATTCTAGCATTGGTTATGCGCCGCGTCGCTTGAATCTCGTCGTTGCGCATACACAACACTTGACATACTAGTAGCCAGATTATATTCCTATCTTTCTTGACCAAAATTCGTCTGACCTTGCGTTTGACCCTGGCCCGCCTGCCAGCGAGGTCGTGTAGGGGCAGGGTTGTTATTTGGCATGCCAGCTCCACCTTGTCCAAAAGATTGATCGGCATTGATGGATGGCATTGATGGCGTATTTCCCTGCTGCGGGAACGCCTGGTTAGGAGCATCAAAAGACGGATAGGAACCAAAGCCTTGCTGCCCGTTGTTACCGAGCGCAGGCTGATTGTCAAATCTCCCATTGCCGAAGTCGGCAAAGCCAAAATCATGTTGACCACCGACATTGCCAAAATTCTGATTGGCAGGTCCGGCGAAGTTCTGCCCATAATCACCCTGGCCGAAGGATGGCATGGCAGGCATCCCAAAGCCTTGCTGGTTGCCAAAGGACTGGCCGTTCCCATTGCCGAACATAGCAGCACCAGAGGCGAACTGCTGGTTGCCAGCGGGACCAAAGGCGGGCTGTTTCCAGCCAGCAGGAGTGTGATTCATCTCCCCTCTGCCCGCACCGCCTGCGTTGCCCTGCGAGAATGATTGCCCAAAATCCTGTTGATTGTCAAAAGCGAACTGTCCCTGTCCTTGCCGCGAGGTCAACGCGACCAGCGAGCCGGAGTTGCCAGGCTCCGGTAACGGCGGGAAATTATCAAAGCTCTGCTGCTGATTCCAACCGTTGTTGCCACTATTCAGCGCGGGATATGGCTGGCTGCCACCGGATAACTCCGTCACAGACGTGACCGGCCCGAAAACATTCGCGTTAGCCGTTTCAGTGATATGGTCAGGCAAGCGGAAGGTAGACACCGAGGCACGTAACTGTTCAGCCAGCTCGGCCAGATAACTGACGCTCACTGCCGCCTCCTGCGTACCGGCGTCCGTCTGGCGAATGATCTCGGAGATACGAGCCATCGCCGATGCCACCGCATCGGCAACCGCCGTCTGATCGTTAGCGGCGCGAGCAATACCTTCGATCATCTTGGCCTGGCGTTCTACCGCGCCATAGATGGAGTTCAGCGCGCGTCCGGCTTCATCGGCCAGTTGCGAACCTTTCACCACTTCCTGGGTGCTATCTTCCATCGCCACCACAGCCTCATAGGTATCGCCCTGAATACTCTTGACCAGCGTAGCGATACGTTTCGTTGATTCGGTCGAACGTTCTGCCAGTAAGCGGATCTCATCAGCCACGACGGCGAACCCACGTCCATGCTCACCGGCCATCGCGGACTGAATGGCCGCGTTGAGGGCGAGCAGGTTGGTCTGATCGGCTATATCATCAATGATACGCACAATCTCGCTGATTTCGTTCGAGCGCTCACCCAGGCGCTTAATCTTCTTGGAGGTCTCCTGCACGTTTTCGCGAATAGCCATCATACCTTCAATCGTCTGGCGCACCGCTTGCTGGCCTTTAGTAGCGTCTCGCAAGGCTTCCTGGGCTGTTTCCGCGCTGAGCAAGGCGTTCTGCGCGACATCCTGAATAAAGGTAGCCAGCGCCTCAACGGCCTTAGAGGTCTGCGCGATCTGTTCTACCTGAGCCTCAGAAGCCTGCGCCAGATCAGCAGAACGATCAAGAATGCGACGGGTGGCATTAGTGACCTGCACCGCCGTCGCTTGCACCCGCCCCACCACCTTTGCTAACTCTTCAATCATATAGTTAAACGAGTCGGCCAGCACACCTAGCGTATCGGGGGTCACTTCAGCCTGCACGCGCAGGTCGCCATCGCCGACAGCACTGACCTCTTGCAACAACTTCTCAATCTGCGCTTGCAGTGCCGCCGCGTCACCACCCATGCTCATCGGGGCCGCGCTACTCATGGTGTTGCCTTGCGCATCAAGCACTGTATTGAGCGCCATCGCCAGCATAGCAAACTCATCGTCCCCATTCACAGAGACGCGCACCGTGCGATCTCCACCGGCATAGTCACGACACACATTTACCAGACTAATCAGGCGATCCTTAATCCGGCGTTGAACAAGATAATGAGTGATAAGAATGCCAAGAACAACAAAAAGGGCGCAGGCGGCAACCACCGGTAAAAACATAGTACGGGACAGACTTGTAGGTAAAAAGCCAACGATGGCAACACACACGACAGCAATCAAAACAGAAACGATCATCCCTGTTTGTAGTAATGTATTGACTGTCATTCCACCGATATTGCGGTCAGGATTCATACACCAGACCTCCTGTTGGTAAAATAAAAAATATTCAATCTTCCAAAGCTGGACAGAAACCATCCTGCGCGGATAAGGTTCCGGTTTCACGCCTCTTACAGAGAAGCGGTTTCAGAATAGATTGTTTTACACCACTCATACAACCCGCGTCGAGAGTCTCAGGACCGGTATCATCGATGCTATAGCTCATAATGTTGCATCTTCTCGGAGAAAAGGAGGCGTGCCACATCCAACAAGATGATTGCCCGGTTATTCACCGTCGCCATACCGGCGGCATACGGTGCGGCCCAGGAAGCTATGCCCACCTGTCGCATGTTCCCATACACAATGGTGGAGGAAGGAATCGCCAGCATCTCGGTAATCGCATCCACCATAAAGCAGATTACCATTTCACTCTGTTGGAGCGACAGCAGGCGTGTGCGTGCCGTGTGAGGAATTGGCTCCAGGCCCCAAAAAGCACGCAGGTCAACCACTGAGACAATTGAGCCGCGTAAATTCATCACGCCCTTCAACCAGGAAGCGACATTGGGGACAGGCGTAAGAATGCTGAGCCGTTCGACGCCCTGCACGGCATCAGCCTTCACTGCAAATTGGCAGTCAGACAATGAAAATGTCAGGTACTGATCGGCTACTGCCACAGGAACAACACCAGGAGCGGATGCGCTATCTGGCGAGAGCTGCCCACCCTGTAGCAATTGTCTTTGCAGCGCCATCGCTGCCGCCGCAGATGACGATCTATTCAATTGTTGTTGCAGCGCAGCAAGAGCATCTCCTGACAGCATCCCTTGATAGTTATTGCTCACACAACCACTCCCATTGTAAAAACCTTCATCCTCCGCGTGTTGCGAAATTAGAAGCGTTAAGATCACACACGGTGCAGGGGCAACAGGCAACCACGAGGGACACAGTCTTCCAGACCATGTCCCTCCCCCAACACCGCCCCGTCCCTACTCTATACATACAACTATTTATGATCCGCTCCGCGTACCTTTAGCCTGATCCCTGCTCCTAGATAGCAGAAGTAAATAGCGCGCGAAGTTCGTGAGCTATGTATATCATAGGGGCATACCTTTGTGGTCACCCGTGACTCCTATTCAACGTCTAAACTAGACGACGTACACTGGCAACCAGCTCATCCGCATTAAACGGCTTCGTCATATATGCATCAGCCCCCTGACGCAAGCCCCAGGAACGATCAAGCGGTGTATTCTTGCTCGTCAACAAGATGATCGGAATATGCCGACTCAGTTCCGAGTTCTTAAGCTTGCGGCAGAGTTGAAAGCCATTTTGTTTGGGTAGCACCACATCCAGTACAATACAGTTCGGGCGCTCCCGGAATACTTTCTCCACCGCCTCATCCCCATCAATGGCCGTTACAACCTCAAACCCACTGTTGCGTAATGGCGTCGCAATCATCGTCAATTCTGTAATACTGTCATCGACAACTAGTACTTTTTGCCCAGGCATTCACATCTACCTTTCTGTGTGAACTACTCCCCTTACTCTCGTCCTGAGATACTTGCAGCCGTTTCCACGACTTTCGCTAGCGGCGAAGTAGCTCTTGGACCCCAGTTCGTTCAATCAAACAATGATTAGGAAATAATGGCGCGTCCACAGGTTGAACTGGACTCCTTTGTCTCGTGTGCTGAGTGCTTAGGCATTAAATGTGTAAGACCAAGCAAGACCTAGCCACGATAGCGCAGGCGGGGACGCATTCCTTCATGCTGCACCGGAACGCGCTCCTGCCAGTTGACCAGATGCTTCTTCACGGTCTGGATTAGCTCATTTGAGTCAAACGGTTTCGTCAGATACTCAGTTGAACCAGCCAGCCGACCACGCATCTTATCAAATATGCCATCCTTCCCACTCAGCATAATAATGGGAATCTGGCGAAACTGCAAGTTTTTTCGTATTATCTGGCAAATATGGTACCCATCCATGCGCGGTAACTGGATATCAAGTAAGATTAAGGCGGGCATTTCATCAGCAACTGACGTCAACGCACTGAGTCCATCACTAGCCGTAATAACCCGAATATGCTCTTTCTGTAAGGTCATCTGCACAATTTTCCGCACTGTCGGGCTATCATCGACGACCAGTACTGTCGGTTCCATCATCTCGACTAACCTGCCTTTCATAAGATCATTAACACCGCTCTTTACCTACTTTGCGTTTCTGGAGACCAGTATATGGCCCCATTGGGGCGTGAGGCCTCCCCGCCGGGGCCTCCCCAGGCTCCGTTCGCTCCGTTCCAATTCGGCGCTCCTGCAGAACCTGGCGCACCCACAGGCCCGGTCGCGCCTTGTATCGTCTCGCGCCCACGCGCCTGCACGTTCCGCTGTGCGCGATACAGTTGATAGCGTTGTACTTCGTTCTCGACCTCGGAAAGAAACACCTTCCAGGCCAGATTCAATTGCCGCCCGGTATGTGAATTGCCCACTTCGTCCCGTAACATCATGTCGAACGATGCGCGCAAAAACACACTCAGCCCTTGCACGGCCTCCCAATAAAATTCCTCTAACTGCCCACCCTTCACTACTTTGTTCAGGGTTAAGATATCATTGCAGTCCAGCAGACCGTTCACCATTGTGACCGTCTCCAGAATTGGATACTGCTGCCCACTCAATTGTTGGAGCAGAGGCATGAAACGTCGCTCAAGGTAACGTATCACCTCTGACTCAGGCACCTGACCTCTTCCGCGCATACTGCGCGCATAGTGCCCGTGATGGGCAAGCAGGCCGTTGATGCAATCAGCAAAGGTGATAATCAGCCCCTGCAATAACTGCTCTGGATTAGAGGTCTGACGGTGACGCACTAATGTATGCTGACTCTTGATAATGATATTCGAGAGATCGCGTTGGAGTTCCGCTTCCAACGCCATATCCACCACCTCGACCAGCCGGAGTTCCAGTAAGCGCATCATGATACGCGCCACGCGCGCCTCCGGGGTCATCAGCACTAGCGAAATAGCCTGTAGCGGGATTTCACCATTCGAGAGGCACAACACCTCGATACATTCCTGGCTCAGCCCCAGGTTACGTACATCTCTGTTCACCTCCGGCAGCCAGCGCGCCACCGTATTCCGTGTAATATTCGAGATGCCTTCCGCAACAACCTCTTCCCACTCGTCCGCTTGCCGCAACGCCTCTAGTAGCGTCGAATCGACATCTAGCGGGCGCATCTTGCCTCCCATCGGGATCATCTGCCGATGAAAGGCAAAACGTCCATTGACCCAACGCAGCGCATGACTGATGGATTGCGTGACTGCAAATTCCAGGCGGCGCTGCATCTCTTCCATGCTCATCCACCCGCGCTCCACCATCATCTGTAACGTGGCCTGGATATCGCCTTGCGCTAAATCACGCAGCATCTGAGCATTGGGCGGTGTGAGTCTGCCAAGCAGGCAAAGCATCCCTGGCAGATCAATACGGCTTCCCCCCTCCTCATGCAACGCCACTATCTGCCCTTTATGTAAACTAATCGAAAGTGTCTCCGGGCCAGAATGCACAAATAACTTGCCTGTTTTTCCACTCAGGGCCAGCATTTTTAAGATGGACTGCAACCCCAGGGTTTGCAAGTCTCCATCCATGATACGCTCTTGCTGCTCCATCGTTTTTCCTTTATCCGCTTCTCTGCTCAGCCAACGCGGCTTTAATCCTTGTAAGAGAGTGTACAGCACCTCAGCTATTTTTGGTATAAAAATTTTGCCAAAGATATTAAGATTTTATTAAAATTTTTTATGTCTCCTCCCGCGTGCGAAACATGTAGCCAATTCCCGGCTCCGTCAGAATATATTGTGGGCGCGATGGCTCTTTCTCTATCTTGCGCCTTAACTGACGGACATAGACGCGCAGATAATCTGCCTCCTCCCCATACTCCGGCCCCCAGATAGCTTGCAATAAAGCACGATGCGTCAGCACCTTTCCGGCCTTCTGCATAAGCTGTCGCAACAACTCAAATTCGGTGGGCGTCAAACGCACCTCCTGCTCACCAGCACGCACCGTTCGTTGCTCGACATTCATCCGAATATAGCCATCATCGCTGATCAGCGTCGTCGGTTGATTTTCCATCGCCACCTCGGCAGGATTTGAACGCCGCAGACAGGCTCGCACACGCGCCAGCAATTCATCACTTCCAAAAGGCTTGGTCAAATAATCATCGGCCCCCAGGTCAAGCGCGCGCACTTTCTGTTTCTCATTCGCCAGCGCCGATAGCACAATAATCGGGGCACTGGTGATCTTTCGGGCCTCCACACACACATCCAACCCATCCAGATAGCCTGGAAGGCAGAGATCTAACAGAATCAGGTCTGGATGATGCTGCTGCACCATCTCAATGGCCTGCCTTCCTTCACCGGCTACTAGCACTTCATACCCACTCATCAGCAGATTCTGGCGCAGAATACGCTGAATACTCAACTCATCATCTACAACAAGAATACGCTTGCCTTTGGCCTTCATGCGTTATTCCTCCTCGGCCCGTGCAGTCTCCCGTATGCCGCGACGCATCACCGTATCCTCGTCTGCCTCCAGGCTACGATAAGTATGTGCCGGTAACACCAATACAAAACATGTTCCTGCTCCTTGCGCCTGCTCCAGTGCGATAACCTTGCCCGCGATAGATATCTCCGCAGGCGCTGCCTCAACCCATATGTAGCCCTGATGCGCCTCCACAATTCCCTTGCAAATAGCCAGCCTTAGTTCATTGCCGTCCGCATGACTACTATAAAAACGCTGAAATACCTCTTCCCACGCCGACTGCGGGATACCCTCTCCCTGATCCACCACGCGCACACGCACCCATTGCGATAACGCCGCCTTATGCTCAACCGCGAATTGACGCTTCATTGGTGCACGTGCCAGTACCTCATCTGTTACCAGATCCAGGATGAGGCTAACGGTACTTTGTGGGGGACTGGAGCGCGTTGCATTCTCAATCAGGCCCACAAGCACGCGCTCGATCTGTCCAAAATCAACAAAGATAGGCGGGAGAGGCCGCTGCGCATACAAACGAACGGCACATTCGAGGCGGCTACGTCGGCTACGTTCAACCGCGCTACTGGCCACCTCGATCAGGTCACACCACTCTTTCTCCAACACCAGAGCGCCCATTTCGATGCGCGAAAGATCAACCAGGTCATTGACCAGCACAGTCAAATGGTCGGTTTCGGCATCGATATCGGCCAGAATTGCTTGCCGATCCTGCGCATCCCACTCAATCCCCTCCTGCAACAAGCCTGTTACCGCCGTTTTAATCGTCGTCAAGGGTGTGCGCAGGTCATGCGAAACAACGGAAAGCAGCGCGGAACGGTGCAACTCCTCCCGCACCTGCTCCGTCACGTCGCTGACACGGAGCGCTCGCCCTACCTGTTGCCCTTGCCGATCACACAACGGATAACACATCAGATGATAATAGCGATCAGTGGGATTCTCTTGCTGACGCAATAAACGACGCCGACGCGCGTTGGGCGCATGAGTAGATACTCCCTGCATATGCTCGCAATGTCCCGCCTCGCGCTCTATCACACCCTGGCCGGTTTGCTCTTCCGCAAGCGGCTGCTCCGCCAGCACACAGCGCAATACCTGCTGATACGTTTCGCCACTCGCTACATTGCGCACATACTGGCGTACCACTTCGGCATTGCGCATACGCGGAAATAATTCCGCAAAGACCCGTTCCAGGGTCAGTGATTGATTATCTTCGACCCGACTCATCGTGAGGCCGGAAAAGCTTTCAGCGGCAGGATTCATATAGACAAAGTTGCCGTCCAGGTCCGTCACGAACCAGGCATCTTTCACGCCGCCGGTCGATTCGGTGAGCTGAATCAGCAACTCGCTTAGTTCGCTGAGCATACCCGCGCGACGCAGGGCACCCTCGGTACGACGCGCCAGCCGGGAGAGTGTATCATTTAAGGCTGTTGGCACATCAACCAGCTTCTGTATCTCGCCCACATAATCACCGCCGACCACACTCTGCTCTCCCGCCACGCCGTTCGTGAATGACATCTCCATCACTGTGCGCTCACTCTGCGTCAACAGATAGCGACTGACCAGACCCAACAGAGAACTGAAACTCACTCCAAAGAGACGCTGCGCCTCACTCTGGGCCTGCTGCAAGAGCGCCAATAGCTCTGCGGGCGTCGGCTCAATCAGTTTCTCCTTTTCAGCCGTCCGCTCCAGACGCTCGATGATCTCCTGAAAATTTCTGCGCTGACGCAATGTATCGAGCAGCAGGCTATTATGAAATGCAATCGTTGCCTGATTGGCAAACAGGGAGAGAATATCAACCTTGAGCGGCGTAAACCCGCCCGTATCCGGCGAGCAGATCAGGAGAACGCCGTAAATTACCGCTCCAGAGACGAGGGGATAGCAATAAATAGAACTGGCACCCAGCTTAGAGAAGAAAACAGCACTGGCCGGGAAACGCTTATCATGCGCAATATCCAACGAAGAACTCGGCTGCCGGGTGATAAAGGTACTACCAATGATACAACCACCATGTACCGGATAGCAATCATACAAAATCTGCGCCAGTACAGCGGCAGGCAACCCTTCCTGTGCCGCCAGATGCATGTGTCCATCCGCCTCCATCGTTACGATGGCCGAAGACACACTCAGCGACTGCGCAATACCCACCACTATCTGACGCAAAATAGCATCCCGATCTACCACATTCTGTGTCAGAGCCGTAGAAACATTCTTGAGCGCCTGACGCTGCCGATCCTGTATCTTAACATTCCCACCAGACTGCGCCCCCTCTATCGCGGTCGCAATCACCGGCGCTACCGCCTGCACCAGCCGTTGCAGCTTCTTAGGGGCATAAAGCCCTATTTCAACCCCTCCAAGCTCCAGCGTTCCCAGCACGCGCTCCTCTACCTTGAGCGGCGCAATTAAAATAGAGCGCAGTTGGGGGAATCCACTCAATGCATCACCACATTCATTGGGCAAGCCGTTGACACCTTCAGGGTAATTCCGAATCACCAGCTTCGGCTTACGCAGCATTTGATACAGCATTGAGTCTTCTAACGGATGCTGATGATAGCTCGTATGCCAGTGAGCGGCACGCCCGTTGATCTCACTTCCCATTCTGGGCATCTCACCCATACCCTGGGGATAGACCAGCGTGCGCGAACACACAACGACACGCACTGCCTGACGATCATGGCGCAGCAACACAATGCCAAACACATCAAACGGTATGGCCTGCTCTAGCTCTGCCGCCAGGCGCGTATAATCCGGCTTTGTCCCACGTACACTGGCAACAATACGTGCTACCCGTTCAACGATAGCCGATTCATCCAGCGTATCCGGCGAATTCTTACGATTGTGTACCGTAGAAACGCTCACTTCCATGCTCTATATCGTATCCCCCTCACCCTCTCCGGCGAAGAGAACGGCATCATCAGCATTACAAATCGCAGCAAAATATACAACAACTTCTGTAAAAAGTAAATACAAAATTCATACAAAGTAGGCTTGACATATACAGTTCCACCAAACCGCAACCAAGTATACCACAAGGTAATATGTATTCGTCAATAACAATTGCTGAGCTATATGTAGCGCAACGTCGCTATCACTAGTATATTTGACCGCACTTCTATGCCGGATTAGTTTCTTTTTACACAAGCAACTGCCGTGTAACGCCACACACAACAAGCATCAAGATAGTATACATAACAAGAAGCGAGCTTTTTTTCTGCCCCAATACTCTTTTTCACTGCATTGCTCCGGTACAAGATGGCTTTGTCTTCTGTAAGTCTTCTCTAAGATATTGCCACTGAGAAGTAAACACCCAATCAGGCGGGGAGACTGAGGCAGGAGATAGTGGGAAGCATATGACATAGGAAAAAAGGGGGATAGAACGACGAGAGAGCAGACAGAGCAGACCGCACTCAGGGTACCCACCAGAGGCAGCCTGGGAGCGGTTGCCTTACTGCTCTGCTTGCTATTGCCTATCGAGTCTCTTATTCTGCATGCTATTGCGCGTTGGGTGCGTAACCAGTCAGTTCAACATAGCCCTGGCCCTGTACCGCCTGCCCGTTGACCCGTCCCTGAATGCTCACCGCACCTTCCCAATAGCTATTGCCGGTTGATTGATAGACCACCAGTTCCTGGTCTTTGAGTTGAGGCAGCAGCGTCAAAGTGGTATGAAGCTGTGGAGCGCTCACGACTAACTGCCAGCCGGAAGGATAGACGGCGTGCGTGACCGGACTCATCCAGTGATTGAGGACGGTGACGTGCAAGGCGCTGGCAGCAATCAGGTGATCGCGCGCCTGCGTATCGATATAGCCGATGTACGTTGAGATCGTCTTGCCAGAAGCGTCACGGATAAAGTAGAGCATCATTTCGGTGTTGTTATTCAATTGCACGCTAAACCAGTCCCAGCCACTGCCTGCCAGTGTCAGGAAATTGCCCCACTGATGATCCATCCACGCCTGCCCTGTGACCGCCAACGGCTGGTGGTGATCGATAATCGTACCGCTCACCGCCATGCGTGGACGCGAATAATAGTACGAGAAACCGGCCAGCCCATAGGTAATCAGTCCGTTGCCATTATGCAAAATCGGCGGCGTCAAACTGTCCAGTTGTAGATTAATCGCGTAATCAGGCATAGAGGCAATAAGATGGTCGTGTCCATTCAAGCCAGTAATCGACCAGTCACCGACATGCTCGTTGATCCCTGCTGTCGAAGTACCGTTGGGAATCACGGCATTCGGCTCCGTTTCACGCTGCTGCGCGTAGTGAAACTGACCGCGTGTGATGTCGCTGATGGCGAAGTGCGCAGCGTATACCGGCGCGAGGTCACTACGTAATGCCTGAAAGATCACTAACTCAAAACCATAGTGATGCAACTGGCCATCCGGCTCAACGGCGTTGAGATGGCCGGTATAGTACCACCACTCGGTCAGATCGTCGTGTGCCGCCTCATCCTGCGGAAAGCGAATGGGCGGCAAACTGGTTGTCTGTGGCGTTGTCTGACTCACCTGGGGCAACTGCGCCGACGATGTAACCAGGCCAGGGAAGCTGCATGAGGCCAGCAGGCCGAGTAAGGCTAGCAGTCCAGCCACAGAAAGTAATCGTTTCTTCATGACTCTCTCCCAACTCTGGCATGCTCATCAGCCTCAGAGGCTATTGCCGATGTCGGCCCGCCCTCTAGCAGATTCTCGGTTAGCACGGGCGGATGACGCTGAATGCCTGCAAATGGCAGCCACCAGTTCCAGTCGCCGATCAGGCGCATAGTGGCAGGCACAAGCAGGCCGCGTACCAGCGTGGCATCGATAGTGACCGCCAGCGCCATGCCCAGCCCCAGCGCCTTTACCAGAATCACGTCCGCCGTCGCAAAACACAGGCTCACCACCACTACAATGACTGCCGCACTGGTAATAATACCACCACTGCGCTGCAAACCGAGCGCGACCGAGGCCGTGTTATCGCCTGTCTGCCAGAACGCCTCCTGCACACGCGAAAGCAGGAAAACCTCATAGTCCATCGACAGGCCAAAGAGCGAACAGAAGAGCAGAATGGGACTGGTGGCCTCGACAAAGCCCAGCGGCGTGAAATTCAACAGTTGGTGCAGGAAGCCATCCTGGAAGATGACGACCAGCGCGCCATAGCTGGCCAGAATGGAGAGCGTATTCATGATAATCGCCTTGAGCGGCAAGACTACCGAGCGGAAGAGCAGCAGCAAGACGATATAGGTGGTAATCGCCACCATCAGCACCGCCAGCGGGAAGTCGTCATAGATTGAGTTGACATAATCTATATCAGCCGCCGTCCCACCCGTCACCATCACTTTGATGTTGTGACCCGGATTCGTGTTACGAATAGCCTCTACCAGTTCCTGTGAGCGAGGATCAATCATACCATACTTGCTAATCACCTGAATGGAGAGGGTATTACCAGACACGGTCGATTGGAGCAGCGCTTGCAGGTAGGGATCGCTAATTAACTGTGGATGAGTATACAGCAGTTCGTACTGCTCCAACGTCAGGCGCGGGTCAGCACTCACAATGCTGTCCACGCGCTTCGTATAGGGGTCGGCCTCTATGCGCTTGACATAATAGTACAGATAGCGGATATTATCCGGCGTTAACACATTGCCCTGCGTCTGCACAGCGAGAATAATCGGCGTTGTCTCGCTGGAGTCGAAACGCTGCGCGATCAGGTCATAAGCCTGACGTGAGGGAACACTCTTCGGCAGAATAGAAGCATCCGGCGCGGAGAAACGCACATCCAGAAAAGGCGCGCCAAAGGCCAGCAACAACAGTAAGACAGGGAAAAAGACCTGTAAAGGATAGCGCATCACAAAATTGGACAGCCGATACCAGAAACCATGCTGTACATGATCGCTGGTCTGCTCCCCACGCGCCTGATCTCGCATCATGGTCCGTTTTATGGTCGGCAAACGCACCGGTAGAGCGTTGATGCGCAGACCGATAATCGTCAGCAGAGCGGGCAGCAGTGTAATCGCCGCCAGCACGGCCAGCAGCACTACCAGTACGCCACCCAGGCCCACCGAACGCAACATGTCGATATGGAACAGCGTCAGGCCAAACAGGCCGATAGAGACGGTCAAGCCGGAGAAGGTTACTGCACGCCCAGCCGTTGCCACCGTGACCGTCACCGCCTCAGAGACGCTGCGTCCACGCCACAATTCTTCGCGGAAACGGCTCACAATGAAGAGCGAGTAATCGACGCCCAACCCCAGACCGAAGAGGGTGGTAATGTTCAGCACAAAGATCGAGAGTGGTATGACATGGCCGATGACAAACACCAGCGCCAGCGCCACGACGACTGCGAAGCCCCCCACCAGGGTGGGCAAAATGGCAGCGACCACCGAACGGAAGACCAGCAGCAACGCGATAATAGCGAACGGAAAGGCCAGTATCTCAGCACGCCGTAGATCATTTTCGCTGACGATCTGAATATCCTGATAGAAAACAGCGCCACCGCCAATGCTGGTCTTTAAGTCCGGCACCGGCTTCAGTCGCTGCTGTAATCCCGGTAAGAATGAAGCGACATTGTTCGAATCGGCGTTAATCACCACATTGACATAGGCCGCGTGCCGATCGGTCGAAATCTGGCGCGGGTTATCAGTAAACGAGATAATCTGTGCCACCTTCGACCAGTGTTGCAGGCCGGACAGAGCCTGCTGCGATTCCGCCACAAATTGCGGGTCATACGCCGTATAACGCTGGCTCGTGAAGATGACCTGCACAATATTAGTATTAAGATGCAGTTTCTGTGCCAGCAGATCGAGCGCGCGCGAGGACTCGGCATCAGGGCTGATAAAGCCGCCCGGCTGCAAGACCTGGCTGGCCTGCGGTGCAAAGGGGAGCGCGACGGCAACCGCCACCATCCACAATCCCACAATCAACCAGCGATAGCGGGCGGCAAATTTGCCCAGATGGTAGAACATAGAACAACCTTTCTTCAGACAGGCAGATGTGATGTACTATGCATTCATAAAATAGCTCACTCATATGTTACATCACAGTGCCAGGAGACGCCTTTCTGCACTATGACGTTCCCTCACAGCATGTGGGGTAAGCGTTATGCGAATGAGATAGAGGGCGTGCGGCTACCTTGCCACGTGCCCGCTCTGTCACCTTTCCCGCTTGCCTGCATATACTATACTGGTATTATGCATTTTATGGGCTACACCCTGCTCGTCACAGAGCAGTGTTCCTGTTGCCAGCGAGAGAATAACAGACGCATGTCTCTATGCCAGAGTAGGGGCAGAATAGCGGGATACCACGCACTCGCCCCGGCTTGCAATTGAGATGGCAACAGATACACGTCCTTACCAGGAGAGATAAGGAGTATGCATTATGGCAAAGGCCAGGAAGCAAGAGCAGCAGAAGGCTGCACCACAGCATGAAGCAATTAAAGTCATCACGGTCAATCGGCAGGCGTACCACGATTATTTTGTGGAGCGCACCATCGAGGCCGGTATCGCATTGGTCGGCACCGAGATTAAATCTATCCGCGAGGGGCGGGTCAACCTGCGCGGCTCGTATGCCATCGTGCGCAACGGCGAACTGTGGCTGGAGAATGCCCACATCGCCGCTTATGAGCATGGCAACCGCTTCAATCACGACCCACTGCGCAACCGCAAGCTGCTCTTACATCGCCGCGAGATCGACCAGTTGCTCGGCAAAGTCGCCACAAAGGGTATGACACTTGTCCCGCTCAAGCTTTATCTGAAAGGTGGACGCGCGAAGATAGAGCTAGGTCTGTGTCGTGGCAAAAAGCTTTACGACAAGCGCGAGGCTATCGCAGAACGCGAAACGAAGCGCGAGATCGAACGTATCGTGCGAGGAAGGTAAATCACGGCATGGCATCATCAGAGGAAACTCAGGCTATCCCCAGTCAGGAAGAGATTATTCAGCGCGTCGCAGAGTTTGGGTACGCCCAATTGATCGGCATGCAGATTGTACAGGCTCAGGATGGACAGGGCAGCGTCCGTATCAAAGTGGATGGTCGCCTGATGCATCCCCAACAGATCGTGCATGGCGGCGTGATCTTCACGCTGGCCGACACGGCCATGTCAATGGCGCTCCTCTCCATACTACCGGCAGGCACACGCTTCAGCACCGTCGAGGCCAAGATCAACTACCTGGCCCCGGTGCGCGCGGGCGAGATAGTTGCTGAGGCCACCATTCTGCAACAGGGGCGCACCATTGCGGTACTGGAGTCCACTATCTACAATATCGATGGGGAAAACCGCCGCCTCGTTGGCAAAGTCCTGGGCACCTTCCACATCGCATCCAACCGCTAAGCAGCAAAAAGACAACAGGTACTCCTAGATGAGCACATCGACCATCTCTTCCAAAAGACGATGCGGATCTTCCGCGTCCTCGATGATGGCAATGACAATGATATTGTAGAGGAAAGTGCGCGCAATAGCATGAATATTGCGCAAGGGGGTGTATTGTCCTAGTTGCAGCGAGCGACGCAGGCAGGAGCCGATCAATTCGATATGCTCCTCGCGTAATGTGTGGAACTGCCGCGCGATCTCTGGATAGGAGCGGAATTCGCGTAAGAGGATACGCGCCAACTCTTCATGCTGCTTCAAGATAGCCAGGTAGCGTTGACCGAGCGCAATCAACATCGCGCGTGGCTCAGGGCTGATGACGGTTTCGGCAGTGGCGCTCAACTCCTCAAGAATATTGCGCTCGCTGACGACTGCTTCTAATAGCGCTTTTTTGCTGGGAAAATAGTAAAAGATCAGGCCACCGGGTACCTCGGCCTTTTCCGCGATAGCCTTCGTTGTCGTGGCGCTAAATCCATGCTTGGCAAATAGATGCTGTGCGGCGTCAAGGATGCGCTTGCGTGTCTCCTCACTGGCTGTATCCCCCCGCCCCCGTGCAGGTACATTTATAGCAGAGAGGTCTGTTGCCGCTATCGCCCCCTGCGTGCCCCCGGATAGTATCATCTCCTTTTTTCGATTTGCCCTCGGCATAACTGCTCTCCTTTTCAGACCTATAGATCATTTTAGCCTCATGTACGAATAACATCATGGTAGAGTTACCGGCTATACACAGGAAATATATCTTGCCATCCACACATGACACCCTGGGCGTATATATACTCCATTGTATATATACGCCCAGGGTGTCATGTAAGCATGCTTACGTATACAACAGATTCACGCCATCTACGCCATTGCGCCTGCGCGAGCAGAGCGATTGGTCAGCAAGACCCAACCGGCTGCGATGACGAAGAGAACGCCGATAACCCAGGAAGTCCAGGCGGCTGTGGTGAGGGTCGCAAAGGCGAAGATCCAGGGCGAGATGAACAGCACAATGCCAAGGACGAGTGTCAGCCACTCAGTCACCGGGTTGTTCGGCAGGCCCAAAGAGAGAAGGGCTAGAATAACTCCAATCACACCCAGCACCCAGGCATCCCATGCGCTGGATGTATGCCCCATCGTCCCAAAGACGAACGGGCTGATGAAGAGCAGAATACCCAGAACCAACGAAACCCAATCTTGCCAGCGAGACCAAGCTTTCATGATGACTACCTCCTTCTGGTTGGTGGCATCCTGCACCGTTGCAGGGTGTCATCAAGAAACATGCTATGGGCACACTCTTTAAAGAGAGCTTGTCCTTGTTACCACCAATGCCACATACATTACATGGTACTGTCCGTTTTGACTGAGTACTCAATCTAGCAAAATTATATGCCAGAAAGCGGTGGATGTCAAGAGGTATTACCTGAGATCCACTCATAACTCGTGGGGCGACCCCCAATTCCGCAGAAAGGCAGCAATCTTCGGCGGGAGTCCGTGATGGGTCGTCTCATACTGCGAAAGCACTGCCTGAGTGACGAGCATATCGAGCAAGCGGCTCAGTCCCCGCTGCAAAGTGATTTTGCCGGGTTTGCGGCCTTTATGCGGTTCCCACCCTCCCAGTTTGGCAAGCAATTGGACTTCGGCCCAGTCCCAACTGACGCCTAAATCATAGAGAAACCCGGCAGCGACCCAGGCCAGAGCTACCAGGGTTCGCAAGGCTTGCCAATCGAGCACCTGAACCTCTTCCCATCCCAGGCACGTCTTCAAAAACTTGAAACTGTCCTCGACCCCCCAGCGTTGTCGATACATCGTAAAGATGCGCGCGGCACTCTGCTCATTGGTGACAGGCCAATCGGTGAGCAGTAACCAGGGCTCCTGATCGGTTCCCAGAATGCGGACTTCGACCAGCCACACCTCACGCGTGAGGCGTGTTCCGGCCTGCTTGCGCCTCACGCCCGTTGAATAGCTGAGACGGAGGGGGCAAGCAGCTATCTCGACTTCCACCGGCTGCATCTTGGCACGCGGCTGTTTCCCTCGTTTAGCAACCAGCGTGGTTTGCCCACGAGCCAGCTTGCGCATCTGTGCTCGTGCTTGTCCCACGCTACCTTCCTGCCACTGCCCTTGCTGGTCTTGAAAGCTGACCAATCGCTCTTGGTGATAGACCCGACAGACCAGATGCTCCCCGGCTTCCCAAATCGTGCGCCACACTGCCACATCATCAAAGCCGCTGTCGAGCAGCCAGGTGATCGTTTTGTGCTCGTTGAGCGAGCTGAGAGCCTGGCTGACCATCGAGAGGGCCTCCTGGGTTTCGGCTGCTTCGCTGCGAAAATCGGGAGCGTGACTGCTGAAGAGGTGATGATACAACAGACCTCTTCGGCCAGGGGTCACTCCAATCACGTTGATCGTGCGATAGCCTGGGACCAGGTTTCCTTCCAGGTCCTTGACCTGCATCAGGTAGGGCATGGTCTCCGCGTAAGGTTTGCGCAGGTCCGAGCCATCGGCAATCAGCCATATCTCCTCTTCGGGAGCCTGTTCCAATTGCTCCACTGCCACCTCACGCAATCTGGCTGTCAGATGTCTGTCATCGAGGTTCGAACGCTGGGTACTTTCTCCCATCGCCAATCGAATGACCCGTTGGGCACCCTTCTTGCCCTGGCTCAATATGGGCGATTGCCCGGCGATTCGCTGACAGACGAGGCTGCCTGCTCCGATGATGCCTCGGATGGTTTCTTCAAACGTCTTGCGGGTTCGCTTATCCCCTATCAACTGATCAAAGGCGGCTACGTAGCTCGTCAGCGGATCATTCCAGGTGGTCTTCCATTCCATCTCTCTTCTCTCCTCCAAATCGTTTATGGCTTCTTTCTTCCATTACGTTTGAGGAAGCTTCCAGTTATGAGTGGATCTCAGAGAGCAAACAACGGCCTGTAGCGCGTTGTACTACAGGCCGTTGTTTGCTCTGACTAGTTGCTCTGACTTAGCTGGGAATCTGCTCTGGCGGGGTGAGTTGACCGCTCAGAATCTCCTGCTG